>Ga0115000_10001198_pt1 | contig 23290 bp, 15 predicted proteins | sample ArcticOcean_MG_C_6_FD_89690 | JGI IMG/M metagenome (GOLD analysis project Ga0115000, IMG submission 89690) | Marine microbial communities from western Arctic Ocean - ArcticOcean_MG_CB8_128 | ecosystem: Environmental > Aquatic > Marine > Oceanic | place: Arctic Ocean: Canada Basin | collected... | reverse complement strand
CATTGAGAGCCCACTTGCTAGTGCAATAGCGCCTGCCATTGACGTTTCGCCTGAAAGAATCCAAACATTCTTTGCTACAACAATTGGCATAGCCATCGCTTTAATACATTCGGGGGTAAGGGCATCAAAAGCTGCGTGCACAGCATCCTCAATCTTCAATTGAACCGGCGCTACAGATTCATCTTGTTGACGTGCTCTATGACTTGGGCTCGTAAATTGTTTAGAAATCTCTTCGCGAACGCTCTGCTGTAATTCACTGAACCCCTCAAAACCAAGTTTTGTAGCAAACCGAACAATGGAGGGGCTGCTTGTGCTGACCCGTTCAGCTACTGCTGAAACAGTGCCAAACGTGAGTAGCATCGGATCCTCAAGCACAGCTTCAGCAATACGGCGATCAGTTGGCGTGAAGCGTTCATTATGAGATGCAATAAGATTTGTAATGGACATATATCTGGAACTCCGCTGAACAATCTGTTACATTGTACATATAGTATTGTACCATCCGTTACAAGAGTAGTTTAGATAGGTAATGACCCGAATCCACAAAGAAACACCCCATGATTCAAAAAACAAAATACGTCCCCACTGAGCGAGAGCAAACATTCCTGGATACGGTCGAAAGCCCGAAATACCATCGCGACAATGTGAATGGCCTCTTCCCCTTCTTCGAAAACAAAGTGCCTGAAGAAATGCAAGGGTTTTACACTACTAGTGAAATTGACGCCTTGCGTATTTTAAAAGACACCGATCGTGATGTCGAAAAACGAATGCCTGTCAAGTTAACGAAGCACTACTTCGAAGTTGCAAAAAATAGCAAAGCTATTCAGCACATTGTGAAAGCGACTCCAAATGAAACGAATGATTTAGATGGTTCTGAAGACCCTGGGTTCCAAATGGATTACAGCCCAGTTGAAGGATTGCTACACAAATATGAGATGGGATTGATGTACGTTGTCTCAACATGTTCAGCGCACTGCCGGTTTTGTTATCGCGAAGAATTGATTGGCAGGAAAGAAATTGAACGAGCCGATGGCACCGTAGCAAAAAAAGGGATGGCGAAAATACCTGAAATTGTAGCCTATATTCATTCTCATAACGCAATCGTTGCTGCGAATGGAGGAGTACATCCTGAAACAGGCCGTGAGAAACTAAGAGAAATCTTGCTCTCTGGTGGTGACCCGATGGTACTTGCGAATTCAAAAATAGCTGCATGGCTCTCAGCCTTAGCTGAAGCTGGTATTGAATCTATACGCATCGGAACGAAGGAAATGGCATTCTTCCCGCAACGGTTTGATGAATCTTTCCTTACTATGCTCGACCGTTTCCACGAAACGTACCCCCAAGTTGGCTTGCGATTCATGGTGCATTTCAACCATCCAGACGAATTTCTTGCGAAAGACGAAGAGGGCAACTACATTCCTGATTCATCTGGAATTCTACAATGGAACCCCGATTCTGATAAAGCGATGAAAGGCCTTGTTTCGCGTGGTTGGATTAGTGTTGAAAACCAATCCCCAATTATCAAAGATGTAAATGACGATTCAGATGCGTTGCGTATTATGCAACGCGCATTGAAACGAGTTGGCGCTGACAATCACTACTTTTTCTGCGGTCGTGATATTGTTGCACACCGTGCATTTAATGTTCCAATTGAAACGGCGTGGGACATTTTAAATGAATCGCAAAAAGGCTTGTCCGGCGTTGAAACACATGCAAAACTTTCCATCACGCATTATCTAGGGAAGACAGAAGTGAGCGCAGTTACTAATGAACCAATTCCAGGCTTGCCTGGCAGTGAAAACGGCGTTGTCATTCTGAAACTACTTCGTAATGCAGCAGGTGCTCCCCTTCGTGGAAAAGTTTGTATTGTCGGACGAAACCCTGAAGCTATATGGTTTACCGATTACGAAGACCGCGTTCTATACGACGAAGCGGGACTATTTGACTACAAACGCGTAAAAGATGTGAACGATGATTAACAAGCGAGTTGCAAGCGCAGCTGATGCAGTAGCAGATGTGTTCGATGGTGCAACCATCATGATTGGCGGGTTCGGCGAAGCCGGTAGCCCCATAGAATTGATACATGCACTTATCGATCAAGGCGCGACGAACCTTACTGTCATTAATAATAATACGGGCAGTGGTGAAGTCGGGCTTGCTGCACTGATCAAAGCAAAACGAGTTACAAAAATGATTTGCTCGTACCCGCGTACAGCAAACTCGACCGTTTTTCCTGAACTCTACCGAAGCGGGGAAACCGAACTTGAACTTGTTCCGCAAGGAACGCTTGCTGAACGCATTCGCGCAGGTGGTTCTGGCATACCTGCGTTTTACACACCCACCGCGTATGGCACACCACTTGGCGAAGGTAAAGAAAGTCGCAACATCAATGGGCGTGACTACCTTCTCGAATATGGCCTAACTGCAGACTTCGCGCTCATCAAAGGTCTTACTGCAGATGAACATGGAAACGTTATTTATAATAAAACTGCACGCAACTTTGCGCCAATCATGGCTATGGCTGGCAAGATAACTGTTGTGCAAGCAAAGAACATTGTTGCTTTAGGAAAAATGAACCCTGAGACTATCATCACCCCAGGAATTTTTGTGCAGCGAATCGTCAAAGTTTCAGAGCCCGCGATCGAATCCACATTAGTCGCTTCAGGAGTAACGTATCCATGACCGGTCTAACACGCGACGAGATGGCTAATAGATTAGCGCAAGACATTCCAAACGGTTCGTATGTAAACCTTGGCATCGGCATTCCCGAACTTGTTACAAAGTTTGTGCCTATTGACTGTGAATTTATTTACCACACCGAAAACGGTTTGCTTGGTATGGGGCCCTCACCAGAAGAAGGTGGGGGCGACCCAGAACTCATCAACGCTGGCAAAAGACGCGTCACTGCATTGCCTGGCGCTGCATACTTCCACCATGCGGATAGTTTTTCTATGATTCGTGGTGGGCATCTAGATTTGTGCGTCCTTGGAGCACTGCAAGTTTCAAAAAATGGCGACCTTGCAAACTGGTCCACTGGCGCACCTGATGCAATTCCTGCAGTCGGTGGCGCTATGGATTTAGTCGCTGGCGTAAAATCAATATATGTACTAACACAACACTGCACAAAACATGGTGAACCAAAACTCGTTGAAACATGCACGTACCCATTAACTGGGCTGACCGTTGTTAATCGTATTTATACTGATCTTGCCGTTATAGATGTAACAACTGATGGATTCCAACTTGTCGAATTAAGCCCAGGCATCGAATTCGAATATGTCCAAGAGCGTACGGGTGCCCCGCTTCTTCCAATTCTGGAGACAACAGAATGACACAAAGTGAATCTCTCTATGCCAAAGCACTTGAGTTACTTCCTGGCGGCGTTAGTCGCAACACCGTGTTACGCGAACCATATCCACCCTATGCAGCATACGGAGAAGGATGCAGGCTTACTGATATTGAGGGCGTCACTCGATTAGACTTTTCTAACAACATGGCATCACTATTACACGGGCATGCGTGCCCCGCTATTGTCAATGCCGTCACTGAACAACTTCAACGCGGCTCAGCGTTTACTATGGCAACTGAAATCGAAGTCCGTTATGCCGACTTCTTGATTAGCCGCAGCCCATCGTTCGAAAAAATCCGCTTTGTCAATTCAGGTACCGAAGCAATAATGGCTTCCCTGAAAGCTTCACGTGCATTCACCGGCAAACCAAAAATTGCAAAAGCCGAAGGCGCATACCACGGACAGTATGACTATGCAGAAGTAAGCCAAACACCGAACCCCGAAACATGGGGCGACATCGATCACCCCAATAGTGTTCCTGTGGCACATGGCACACCGAACTCCGCACTTGACGATGTCGTCATCATCCCATTTAACGATACTACGCGTGCAATTGCAATTCTAGATCAACACAAAGATTCTCTTGCGTGCGTGTTACTAGACCTTATGCCGCACCGCGTTGGCCTGCGCCCTGCTGACCCAAGTTTTGTAGAGGCAATTCGCGAGTGGACAGACAACCATAATGTACTCCTGGTGTTTGATGAAGTCATTACATTTCGCACGGAAGTCGGCGGTCTTCAACAGCAGTACAACGTAACACCTGACCTTACTGCACTTGGCAAAGCAATCGGCGGCGGTTTTCCCGTTGGCGCAATTGCTGGTCGAAAACAAGTGATGGATGTCATGAACCCACTTGCAGAGAACGTGTTGTTTCCGCATTCCGGCACATTTTCAGCGAACCCAATTACACTCACTGCAGGGCTTGAATCAATGAAACTGTTTGATGCAACTGCAATTGAACGAATCAATACTCTTGCCCAACGAGCAATCGATGGCATAGAACGTGCGATAAAAGAAACTGGAACAACTGCATGTGTCACTGGTGCTGGTTCTATGTTTCGGATTCATATGAAGGAACACGCTCCAAAGAATTTTCGCGAAGCATACATGTCACCTGAAGAAAATGCGAAGTTGAAAATACTACTTGATCATATGTTTGATGAGAACTTCTTAATGATTAACACTTGCTCTGCAGTTCTTTCTACTCCTATGACAGAATCAGAGATTGACGAGTTAGTAGAGGCAGTAAAACGCGGATTACAAAAACTGTAGCAGTATCCTTTTTTTGTTACATTGTGTACATGGTTTACAGAGCATTTCTTAACTCCGCAACTCTTGCAATTGCGTTCGCCCAGAAGTTAGGGTGAGAACAGCAGACTCTCCTGCTCTGAAAGATGATCAAATTTTCTTTTGGCCTCTTGAAATTGCCGAAGCATTCAACAACGCAAAAAATAATACCTCTACGGAATTGAATCTAATCCACATTGATACATGTGACATTAGGCAAGTATGTACAGTTATTGCAGGTAAAGTGTACATCTCACGCTTCACAAGTCCTTGCGGTTACTCAATATATATGAAATAATGAAAGAGCATAGTAAAATATGCGCTATGGAGTAATTATGAAGAATCTGAAGATATTTGTTATCGCTGCGACGCTTGTAACTACTGTTCAAGCATTATCCGGGGCTGGGGATATTACCTTTGAAACGGAAAAGCTTATTGCAAGCCCTACGCAAGCAGGTGACACAGTTGCATTTTCAGTAGCTGCAGATAATCAAACAATTGTTCTTGGCGCGTATAGAAAAAATTACCCTGACAATGGTCCAGATTCAGGTGCTTTGTATGTGTTTGATAAAGAAGTTTCATCATGGTCTCAAGTTACAGACCTTGCAGCAACCGATGGTTCTGGATTCGATTACCTTGGGTGGTCAGTAGATATTGCGGGCGATGTCATTGCGGCGGGAGCAACGTGGGCAGACGAACCTACATTAGAAAGTGGCGGCGTATACATCTTTAGACTTGGAGCAACGTGGGAGCAAGAAACAGTTCTTGCACCAGCCGATCTGCCAGACGAAGCAAATTTCGGACATGCTGTCGATTTAGACGGAGAACGCCTGATTGTCGGCGCACCATTCATTGACGGAAGTGTCAATGCACAAGGCGTTGTGTATATCTTCGCCGATGATGGGCAGTGGACGCAAGAAGCACGTTTAACACCTGGCAACCTTGACGTAAACTTCGTTGGAGCAGACGTTGCCATTGATGGGGATTGGGCTGTGATTGGTGCACCACGAGATAATACTGATGGCGTAAGTGCTGGCAGTGTATTTATTTACCATCGTAATGCTGCAAATGAATGGATGTACTATTCAAGATTAGCACGCGCGACCAACGAGTCGTATTGTTATTTCGGCAATAACGTTTGCATAGAAGGAAACACTATTCTTGTTGGTGCAGAATATTCAAGCCAGTTCGGCGCAAACACCGGTGCAGTATTTGTATACGAACTAGAAGGCAATGCATGGTCGCAGATGCAAGTGCTTTCACCAAACGATAAAACAGCATGGTCACACTTTGGCGGTTCAGTATCCATTCGCAATGGCATTGCAGCCATTGGTGCCTATGGGCACCCAAATTCAACTGGAGCTGCCTATATTTTTGAACGAGATAAAGCGGGTCAATTTACCCAGACCAACCAACTGCTCTCAACAGATGGCGCGCAGCATCATCGATTTGGAAACGATGTTGCAGTTGGTGATGGTTATGTAACAGTTGGCGCACCATACTCACAAGATGAGCAAGGCTCTGCGTATGTGTACGACATTTCAGGCGAGCTGCTACGAAGTACAACGCCACGAACATTCAACGCACGCAACAATGCACGAGCGGGAACAGTTCGTAGCGGAATCTCATTTGAATATTTCGGCAATTTTGATGGGCACGACTACTTTGTAACAACAGAAGAACTTGAATATTACGATGCACATGAAATGGCAAATGTATTAGGAATGGTGCTTAACCAACCTGCTTCACTTGCAATAATTAATAGTTACGACGAAAGTGCCTTCGTGCAAGAAATTACAACTGAACGATTATGGATTGGGCTAAGCGACCTTGCAACCGAAAGCGTGTTTGAATGGGACAACGGAGAAGCATTTGACTGGTCCGACTGGGGAGGAAACGAACCTAACAAAAACGGTGGCACCGAGGACGTCGTTGTCATGAACTGGAGTTTCTCCGATGGCAAATACCTTGGCTGGAACGACTGGAAAGAACAACACAGATATTCGCTTGCCCTGATTGAGTTAGAAGGAGAAGCATGCACAGGCGATACCGACTTCGATGATGACATAGATGGCGACGACCTTGCCATTATCATTGCTACATGGGGCGATGCTGATGGTGTTGGCGATGTAAATCAAGACGGAGCAATTGATATTACAGATTTACTTTGGTTACTCGAATACTGGGGCGCCTGCCCATAACTCACTCGAAGGTGAGACCTGCAACAATTGCGTCATGATCTGAACCATCGAGTGACAGTAATTCAAACGATGCTCCGCGGATATCACCGCGTACAAAGCAATGATCAATAGGGATTGAAACAAAGCGACCTAGGTTTTGCATGCCCCAAGACGGCATAACACCCCTGCCCTCACGTAAATTATGCAAACCGTTCTCTTGAACGAATCGATTGTAAGACCCCGTCCACATTGTCGTGTTTAAGTCGCCTATGACAACTGTTGTCTCGCTTGCAATCTTCAAGTGAGCAGCAATGTTCTTTATTGCAATGTCACGCAAACGACTACCGTGCCGAAGCCCAGGGCGAATTGGGTGTATTGCCAAAATATCAAAATCTCCAAAGGGAGAACGGACCGTTGCGAAAGCCGATACCATTCCACCAACACCGGTGTCAGGAAAAGAAACATTTGTCAACAAGAATTTGCTGTACAGCAAAAAACCGGAACCACTGTGTAACTCCGCCGAATACACAAATGGATAGTCGTATTTCAAATCTTCTAATTCGTACGAATGCAACTCTGTTGCTTCAAGGAGCACGACAATATCCGCATGCACATCATCAATCATTTTTAAAATTGCTGGCGTATCCGTATTCGACGCCTTCACGTTAGAAGACAAAATTCGAATCTGCGGTGTACTGTCAAGTACCTCGCCAAAATACCAAGGCAACACTTTCATCGCAGGCAAGATTGTGCAGAACAAGGATACTGCAAGGAATGACCAACGTCGTCTGCAAAGAAAACACACCGACAGGAGTAAGAACAGAACTAGATATTGCACTTGAAAATGTATGAACAAGTCAAACTGCGGAACAATACCAGCTAGAACGCCGATATTGGCGCAAATAGCAACTGCGCAGAGTGCTAGAAATAACATTGAATCAAATTTACTGTGTTTTTGCTGCGGCATTACTTTGACTTTAATTAGTATCACATCCCCGACATTTCATGACAATCTTCGCAGCCCAATACGCGACTAGTAGCCATTACAATACGAATCATAGAAGAGTACCTTTATGTTGCAAGTTATTGGCAGTGTACTAAGAAGCCAAGACGCTTTCAGAGTAATATTCTAAAATGTCCACAAATAAACAATCAAGACGAGCATTTTTAACGCAGACTACTGCTGTTGCAGCATTAGGCGCAACAACCGCGACCGTATTTGGTCAATCGTCAAATGATGAAATCTCACACGCCACTATAGCGCACGCTGAGCAACTTGCGGGCATTCAATTTTCTGAAAAAGAACGCGAACAAATTCTACGCACTATTGAAGAGCAACATTCGTTGTTCACAGCAAGAATGGCTCTTGGCGATATACCTAATTCGCTCTCGCCTGCAACTGTTTTTCATCCACGAGTACCGGGCAGAACAGTACATCAGTACACCCATACAGGAAATGTTCGCGACACTTTGCCAAGTGCAGGTCCATGCCCTCGCTCTAACGAAGAACTAGCATTTGCGCCTGTTTGGAAATTAAGTCACTGGATGAAACAACGTGAAATAACCAGCATGCAACTTACGTCCATCTCCCTAGAACGATTAAAAAAATACGGACCGTCATTGCAATGTGTCATTTCACTCACAGAGGAACGTGCACTGCGTCAAGCCAAGCAAGCTGATGCCGAACTAGATGCCGGTTTGTACAAAGGACCACTGCATGGAATTCCTTGGGGTGCAAAAGATATTATTGATACTGCTGGCGACAAAACAACTTGGGGAGCAATGGCATACAAAGACCGCATTTCGCATGACAATGCATTCGTCACGCAAAAGTTAGAGGATTCCGGCGCAGTACTTGTTGCAAAACTAGCACTTGGAGCTCTTGCTTACGGAGATGTTTGGTTTGGAGGAACTTGCAAGAATCCGTTTGATGTACATGAAGGATCAAGTGGTTCAAGCGCGGGCTCTGCATGTGCAACTGCAGCTGGCCTTGTACCGTTCAGCCTTGGAACTGAAACGTATGGTTCGATTGTGTCCCCATGTATGAGGTGCGGCGCAACTGGCTTACGCCCAACATTCGGTCGAGTTGCAAGAACTGGCGTAATGGCACTCTGTTGGTCACTCGATAAAATTGGCCCTATCTGCAGAAGTGTTCTCGATACTGCCTTGGTCCTCGATGCAATAAACGGTGAAGATGCCGGCGACCCATCGAGTGTGCAAGAACCGTTCTATTTTGATTCTTCGCAGAGTGCCAAGGGCATACGCCTTGGCTTTGATCCTGGAATGATGGATAATAAAGAAAACAAATACGATCTCGAAGCACTGTATGCAGCAGAAAAATCTGGAGCAATTCTTGTAGAAGCACCAATTCCTGATCTAGACCCAACTGTCATGCTTATTCCGCTGCTTGCTGAATCTGCTGCTGCATTTGAAGAATTTACTCGTTCGGGTGATGACGATGAACTTGTGTGGCAAGACGACGCTGCATGGCCAAACTCTTTCAGGCAAGCTTGGTTTATTCCTGCGATTGAACATATACAAGCAAGCAGACTACGAAGAAAGATGCAGGAACAAATGCACACTTGGATGAATGAATCGTTCGATGCATTCTTGACTCCATCTTTTTCAAACTTACTTTTGTTAACAAATGGAACAGGCCACCCTTCGCTTGTACTTAGAACTGGAATGCCACATGGAAAGCCTACGGGCACAACGCTTATTGGAAGGTTGTTCGATGAGGGCACGATTTGTAGGCTAGGCATGGCTATGGAGTCAAAATTAGATGTTTCTGGTATTCGACCATCATTTTCTATGTAAAAGAGGGTAGTTTTTACTCGCCTTGAATAATGATTAGCCTTACACTAATTTAATGCGTATACCTACTATATTTTTGTGTTCTGTTGCGTGCATTGCAAGCACAATAATCGTTCAAAATGTTTCTGCTCAAATGGCGCCTATTTCTGATTATTTCGTTCGCTCGTACATTTCGAGTGGGCCACAAATAAACACAACTGCGAAGCCTGACGTTCTGTTCTCGCATGCAGTTCGTATGCATGACGCGTCCTCATTTCAAATTGCCTTTGGAAGAACATTGTTACCCGAAGGCACCAAACTTAGAATGACTTCGTACTTTGATGGTGCTACCCAACATCTGACTGCATCTGCTTTGCGGCAGTGGAATAATAAAAGCGCATGGTTTAACGGATCGCACGTACTTGTTGAGTTGATTGCAGAACCAAACTCTACAGCTGCTCACGTTACCATCGAAGGCGTCATGATGATTGAGCAATTCATAGATGAAGATCGTTCCATTTGTGGCTCAACTGATGACCGGGCATTAAGTTATGAAAACAGAGATGCTCGAGCGTTGCCAATTGGTTGCTCTGCTTGGATTATAGATGATCCCAATCACACGTTGCTTACTGCTGGTCATTGCACTGAGGGTGGAATCGGCGATGTTGCAGTTATTGAATTTAACGTGCCACTAAGTGACGCTAACGGAAACCTTCAACATCCTGGACCAGAAGATCAATATGCATCAGATGTGGAATCATTGCAATCTAACTATGCAACAATCGGTAATGACTGGGCTTACTTCGGTTGTTTTCCAAATACTGAGACGGGCCTCACCCCCTACCAAGCGCAAAATGATTATTACGTTTTATCAAGCGCTGCTCCACCCGTGAACGGACAACAAATTACAATCACTGGTTTCGGCTCAACAAGTAGCCCAGTGTCACCAACGTATAACCAAGCACAAAAAACACATACAGGTCCATATGCTCAGTTAAATGGCACTTCAATCGCATACCAAACTGATACCTCAGGTGGCAATAGTGGTTCTGCTGTGTTAAATGAATCGACTGGTGAAGCTATTGGAATTCATACAAATGCTGGCTGTTCCTCTAGTGGTGGAGAAAACTGGGGCTGTGCGATTCATAACTCTGGCTTGCAAGAGGCTCTAGCAAATCCGCAAGGCGTTTGCGTACCTAACATTTTGATCTATTCGTTCACGAATGGATTTCCTGATCAAGTAGGCCCAAATAATCCATTTTCAATCCCGTTTACAGTTTCCCCAGGAAACGAAGACCCACTTTCAAACTCAGTAGAAGTTGTATTAACAGTGAACGGAGATACTGAATTTCTTGGCAATCTTCACCAAGGCGGAAATGAGTTTGAAGTCATGCTTCCTGCGTTTCAATGCGGGGACACTATTGAGTATTACTTCAAAGCACAAGGCAACGAAGGCACGTGGGTTCATTACCCATACGATGCTCCTGCAACAAAACTTTCTCTTGCAGTAGGCGATTTTGTTGATGGCGTCATTTTACAAGAGAGCTTCGAAGATGGAATTCCAAACGACTGGAGCGCATCAGGATTCTGGGCAGCAACTGAATCGTGCATGCCAAGCGGAGATTGCGACGGTGGAGCAGCCGCGTACTTTGGTTTAACTGATGGATGTACATACGAAGACCCAAATACAGCAAGTGGTGCTTTGCAAACAAACCAAATATCAATTGCAGGTCATGATGGTGCCATAGTTCTCTCATTCTGCTCAGCATTGGAAACGGAAGATAATGATTCCTATGATTTAGCAGAACTCTTTGTAAATAACATTCTTATTGATGAACTCGACGATTCTTCAGGCTGGCAAGAATACGAATACGTACTCGACGTCAGCGGTGACTCGTTACAAATTGAATGGCGCTTTAACTCAGTTGACAATTTGTACAACAATTTTCGTGGCTGGCATATAGATGGCATACAAATTATTGCTCAAACTCTTGACTGTAACGACATTGCAACTTGCCCTGCGGATTTAAACGACGATGCAACTGTCAATGTTACTGACTTACTTATTGTGATTGAGCAATGGGGAGAAGAGGACTCCCCCGCAGATATATCAGGCGATGGCGTCGTTGATGTAACGGACTTGCTTGCAATAGTTGGCGCTTGGGGAGCTTGTTAGAAATATAACTGTGAGCACTTCACGATTCAATTGTTATATATTGGGCGTCATGCAAGATGGCGGCTTGCCTCACATGGGGTGCAACAAGAACTGTTGCAATAGTGCTAGAGCAAATGGAATTGAGTTATTCCCTGCTAGCCTTGGTATACACGACACCAAGACAGACAAGCTGATGCTTGTGGATGCAACACCGGCTATCGCTAAGCAAGTGTCTTTACTTCATGCACTTTCTAATGTGCCCGAAGCAAACACCCTGTTCGATTCTCTTTTGCTTACACACGCGCACATGGGCCATTACGCAGGATTAATTCAACTTGGAAAAGAGAGTTGCAACAGCAACGCAATCCTAACTTTTACTTCTGAACGCATGAGCGATTTCATTGTGAATAATAATCCGTGGTCACAATTGCAAAAAGACAATAATATTGCTATTCAAACATTTAATGGCGCGCAAAAGAATGAAACTTTTGCGCCACTAGATGGCTTACAAGTTAAGGCAATTGCTGTCCCCCATCGTGAAGATTTCAGTGATACATTTGCATTCAAAATATCTGGCGCGGACAAAACTATTTTATATGTTCCAGATATTGACCATCTTAATGACGCTACGCTTCTTGGCAACCTGTTCGATGACGTTGACATTGCGTATATTGATGGCACTTTTTATGACGAGAATGAATTGCCAAACCGCGACATCAAAAAAATACCCCATCCCTTCATAGTTCGTAGCGTGGAGATTCTTCAACCCTACGCAGACTCCAATCCCGGCATGATTCGCTTCATTCATTTGAACCATTCGAATCCGGCTCTGACTGACAAACGTCTGCAGATTGAATTGCAGCAAAAAGGCTTCGGGATTGCTCTTCAAGGAGAGCAAGTCGCTTTGTAGTACTATTTACTTGTATTCACTCTAATTAAATGTATACTTAAAAATCATGCTCAATATAAAAATCACCACAACACTTTTACTACTCGGCTCAGTTGCACATGCAGAAACGCATTACGTTGCTGCAAATCCAATGAGCTTTTCACCAGATGTCATTTACGTCAACGCAGGTGATACCGTGCACTGGGATTACATCAGCGGTTTCAATCACACCGTCAGTACTGGAACCAACTGTCTTTGGGATGGGCTCTTCCATGAATCACTTGCGAGTTTTAATCCTGTTGTTGAATGGGTAATCCCAATGGATGCACCAAGTGAAATACCCTACATGTGCCTTCCGCATTGCAATACTGGAATGACTGCGATGATTTACGTTACGCATCCAGAACCAACTTGTCCTGCTGATATCAACAGCGATGCATTTGTCAACGTGAGCGATTTACTGATGGTCATTGATCAATGGGGCTTGAACGGTTCTGCTGACATCACTGGCGATGGAATTGTAAACGTCAGTGATTTACTTGAAGTTGTTGGCAGTTGGGGCGCTTGCGATTAAATAGTCATCGCGACTACTCATTACACCAAAACTATGAACAAAAGGTGGGGATCTGCAAAGGTCTCCACCTTTTTCGTTCTACATGTAGGTATCAAATAGAAATAGAAGCCCGAAAACCTACCAAAAAGCAGTTCTTATTTTGCAATTGCAATAGTCAAAACCATGTCGCTCTTCATATTGAATTCGCTAAATGGCACTGAATACAATCAGTTGATGTATTGGTTCTCTATAAATGCTAGGTCTAGGTGAACTCCGCGAATGTATGGTTGCTCCCCTGCATCCCAATGTCCGTATGTCGCAGTAAAAATAGTCCCATCAGGCAAACACTGTACTCCAGGGTATGCGCAATCCCAACTATGTTGGTTGTCTGAAAGTCGAAGTCGATACTCGCCCTCACCGCCATTTTCTAAATTTTCAAACGAGCCAACCCACGCTACCCAATCACCTGCAGTCGGACTTTGTGAATTCGTATCTCGAAAGGTGATAAACAAACGGCCATCGGTATCGTAGACCGCTTGGTGTCGATCGCCAGTAAGCGAAGCATTCATTTCCACAGGCGTTGACCATGTTTTACCTTTGTCTTCGCTAAAACAAATATGGCTGTTTTTTTTGCGGCTGTTTTCTCTAAGCAACATAGCAATACGCGAACCATCTGGTGAAGTAACTATACCGGGCTCGCAAAGATGTACGGAAGGGTCATGCGCTACAACTCGAGGCTCGCCCCATGTTAGACCGCCATCAGTTGAATCAACAGCGTATACATAAAACAAACCTGTCGCCTTACCACTGTCTGCAATGAATCTCCCATCGTCATGAAAGAACGTTGTGTACGAACCGTTTCCTGTTTCAAGGATGTCCGCCATACCGACGATTCCGCCATAATCACCAATTGGCTCTAGCTCTGACCAAGTTTCACCTTCGTCCTCGCTCATTGACATGCGAATGGGATACAAACTTGAAAACAGAATCAACCGTTTCACTCCACTTGCATCTGTCACTTGGTACATGTGCGGAGTTTCTTTTGAAGTTGACCAAGATGCTGGCACAGGCAATCTATCACTCCAAGTATGTCCGCTATCTGTACTCTTTTTCATGACAAGTTGCCCTTTGCCATGGCCTTTTGGGTACACGCACAATACGGTCTTCCCATCGTCAAGCAATACAGTCGTAGGGTGCCCAAGATATTGCCCCGCCTCTTTATCCACTGTCACTTGCCGTGTTGCGTCGTCTGCTAAATCCACTTGCTGGACAGGCCCAATAAGTTTTTGTACTGCGGGCAAAATCGCGTCCGCCCAAATTTCGTATCCTTGCTCAGATAAATGCAAATAGTCTGGCATAATTTCTCGACTGATAGTGCCCTCTTGTTCTATGAAGTGTTGACCGATTGGTAAGAATGTCACGCGGTCATCTTGTATGTACGTTGCTTGCAAGGCTTGATTTACTTGTAGAATCGAGCCGCGCATGCCGTTAAAGTTTTGTCCCCGAGGGAAAATATCTAAAAGAAGCACGTGTATATTTGGTAATTCAGATTTCAATTGTTCGACAATTGCGTTCACGCCGTCTAGAACTACTGAGGGAGAATCTTGGTCTTGTTGGCCAAAGTTATTTGTTCCAATCATCACGACTGCAACGTCAGGTTGCAAACCATTCAAATGACCGTTTGCTAAACGCCACAATACATGTTCCGTCCTATCTCCACTGATGCCCAAGTTTATTGATTTCAAGGGCGTGAAGTTTTCTTGCCAAACTTCAGCACCATTTCCTTCCCAGCCTTGCGTGATGGAATCCCCAATAAAAATAACATTTGCATCACTACCATGAGTATCAACATCAGCTTGAAGTTGAGCAGTCCGTTGCATCCACCCGTCTATATCTCGCGGAACAGGCATAGTAGAACTTAGGTCAGGAGCAAGGCATAAGATAACGGTAATAAGTGAGGTAATCATCTAATGCAGTATAGATAGATTATTTGTTCTTACGAGCAATTTGCTTTCGTTTCGATTCACTTAACTCTGTTTTGCGGATTCGAATGTCGTCTGGTGTAATTTCAACTAACTCATCGTTTTGGATATATTCCAACGCCGATTCCAAAGTAATATCACGCGATGCTTTCAATACAGTCGTAGCCTCTTTGTTTGCTTCTCGGACATTCGAAAACGCTTTCCCTTTGACAACATTTACTTCTAGGTCGTTATCGCGAGAATTTTCACCGACAATTTGACCGCCGTAAATAATCTCTTGCGGTTCAACAAAGAGCACGCCACGTTGAGAAATATTAAGCATTGCATACGTTGTTGCTTGCCCAGGAGCCGTTGCAATAAGAACACCGTTTGCTCTTCTGTACATTGTTGTTCGAACTGGTGCGTATTTATGGAAGCAGTGATACATCACAGCTTCTCCACTTGTTGCTGTCAACATGTGGCTTCGTAATCCAATCAAACCACGAGCTGGTATTTCGCATTCGATATGCATTCGGTCACCGCGTTGGTCAAGCGACTGCACCTCGCCACCACGGATTCCAAGCAATTCCATTGCAGAACCGACATGTTCTTCATCAACGTCTATGGTGAGCATCTCGATAGGCTCGCACTTTACGCCATCTATATCTTTTTCAATTACTTGCGGTCGACCTACAGTTAACTCATAGCCTTCACGACGCATGTTTTCCAGAAGAATTCCAAGGTGCAGCAATCCGCGACCAGAAACTTTAAACTCTTCTGCACTATCGCCTGCTTCAACGCGAAGTGCAAGGTTACTACGAAGTTCCCGCTGCAAGCGATCAGAGATTTGTCTTGATGTAACAAATTTTCCCGAAGTGCCCGCGTTCGGCGAATCATTTACTCGAAACAACATATGCAACGTTGGCTCGTCAACTGCGATGCGTGCAATTGGGTTTGGCTGTTCGGGGCACGCTATTGTGTCGCCAATTTCAAAATCGCCAATGCCTTCAACTGCACATAAATCCCCAACGGAGACAAGTTCAGCTGGCGTTTTACCTAAATCTTTAAATCGATATAACTTTTGTGCCCGTGCTTGGCGGTGTGAGTGCTCATGACAAATAGTTACGGCTTGCCCAGCTGAAAGCGCGCCTGCCATGACACGACCAATTGCGATACGGCCTGCATAAGGAGAGTAATCTACACTTGCAATAAGCATTTGTAAGGGCACATCCGCATACCCTACGGGCGCAGGAAGATGCGACAAAATAGCGTCAAGCATCGGTTGCATATCGCCCTCGTGAACGCCTTCTTTTGTTGTTGACCAGCCATCTCGGCCTGAAGCATAAATGACTTGAAAATCTAGTCGCTCATCGCTTGCATCAAGCGCCACAAGTAAGTCAAACACTTCGTCTACGACTTCTTCAACACGAGCGTTCGGGCGGTCGCATTTATTTACTACTACAACAATTGGAAGGTCGAGCTCTAATGCTTTGCCAAGCACAAATCTAGTTTGTGGCATCGGTCCTTCGAACGCATCAACTAAAAGCAACACGCCATCCGCCATTTTAAGAACACGTTCCACTTCACCGCCAAAGTCTGCGTGACCAGGCGTATCTATAATATTTATACGGCATGTCTTATTCGCATGCTCTCCACTAACTGGCCGGTATGTCACAGCACAGTTTTTAGATGTTATCGTAATGCCCCGTTCTTTTTCGAGGGGATCTGAATCCATGATGCAATCTGCTTCGGCTCGATTCAATATCATAGCACCGCAAAAAGCGAGCATCGAGTCAACCAAGGTAGTCTTGCCGTGGTCGACATGCGCAACTATCGCTACGTTTCTGAGATTTGGATCCGCTGTATGAAGCATAATTGTATTCCTGCAAAAAGTGAAGGTAGCCCTGTATTCTACCTTAACAAGGAGGGTCTAGTATGGTGTCTAAAATGGGGTCTGATACACTTAAGGGATACAGCCCTCTAAAAGCAGGAAATAAAGAAACATGGCAAACCGAAGTGGAAATTTGAACGAAACAATGCAAACATGGATAAGAGAACACGCATGCCGACCTTCCGATGCACTTTCTCGCCTTTGCGAGAAAACTCTACTCCTTGAAAATGGAGAAATGCTCACCTCACCAGAGCAATTGCAGCTCCTTGGTTTTCTAGCAAAATCAATAGATGCGAAACATGCCATAGAGGTTGGAGTCTTCACAGGCGCGAGTGCTATCGCTATCGGAATGGCGTTGCCAACCGATGGGGTACTCATAGCATGCGACTTGACTGATGAATACCTACCTCTTGCAACCCAAGCTTGGGATGATGCCGGCCTCCGTTCTGTAATCCAACCACGCATCGGCCCTGCCCTTGAAACATTGCAGGCACTGGTAGACGATGGAAAACAACACTCGTTTGACTTTATGTATATAGACGCAGACAAAATTAATAGCAAAAACTATTATGAACTCGGTGTACAACTTGTTAGACCAGGCGGAATAATCGCCATCGATAACATGTTTTACGGCGGTCAAGTAGCCGACCCAACTTCTACAGAGCCGAATGCAATTGCAATGCGTGCGTTAGCTGATTTCCTTCTTGCAGACACCAGAATTGACTACGCACTCATCCCCATAGGCGATGGGCTATCCCTCTCTCGCCCGATATAACACAAATACATTGGTTTCTATTGACCGAGTACAATACTCGCCATGCGATTTTTGATTTATCTACTTGTCATTGCTAGCCTTATTAGTTGCAAATCTATTGAACGTGCTGGCGAAAACCCTCGCGCTGTCCGTTCAAATAGCAAATATCCAGGCGAAGTTCCAAACATGCTCAAGGGTACTATCAAACAGCATGTAGCGTTGATGGGGTTTGACCCTGCAAAGGGCGACGCGTACGAACCTGCTATTGCAACGGGATATGGAATAGTTGTTGGCTTGAACGGTAATGGCTCTAACGAGATGCCACCACAAGTTCGAGCCCACCTGATGGCTGACTTAGCTCGGAGAGGGCTTGGTGAATCAACGCGTGGCTGGGGAGATTTAACTCCCCAGCAACTTCTCAATTCCGAAGACACTGCAGTTGTCATCGTTGAAGCGGTTATTCCGCAAGCGGCATCTGGAAGAAAACCATCACGAGCCGGTGCAGACCGAAACCACCCGTCACTGAGTGGTACAAAGTTTGACATACACATCACCGCAGAACCAAGCAGCTCGACCACTAGTTTGGAAGGCGGGCATTTAATGCCCACATTCTTACGGATTGGTCAACTGTCTACCGGAAAATCACAGGCTCGAGAAGTTGCTGTAGCAAGTGGTAGTTTATTCATTAACCCCTTCGCAGATTCAAGTACAGCTTCGGGAGTAAGTATCACTAGAAATTCCGGTCGCATCCTTGAAGGCGGCGAAGTTTTACACAACATGCCTATGCGCCTTGTGTTGATAGACCCAAGCCATGCTCGATCATCCATGATCCAAACCGCAGTAAACCGCGTGTTTCCAGAAGAATTCGGTCAAGATGGACCAACAGCCCACGGAATAAGCGATGAGCAAGTTGAGATTAGGGTCCCTCCATCATGGAAGGATGACGTTCCTGCATTTATGGATTTAATGACCCACATTACAATTCGGTCGCAAAAACCAGAGTCTGTTGCAATGTCAGTCAAGCGACTTTTGTTGCAAGACCCAAGCCCAAAGAATGCACACGCTGCAGCTTGGCGATGGCGAGCGATAGGCATACGGTCATTGCCGATTGTTAGACAATTATACGATCATCCAGATGAACTTCCAAGACTCGCAGCACTTCGTGCGGGTGGCGGACTCGCAGACCCACTCAGTGTTCCGTATTTAATTGAAATGGCGACTTCAGAAATTGGTCTTGGCTCGCGCCTTGATGCTATTGATTTGCTGAGTAACATGCCATCTGATTACCGTATTGAAGTTGGACTTCGACCGCTTCTAGACACAAACGATTTAGAAATTCGATTACGTACAGCAGAAGTGTTAGCCGATCGACAAGACCCTGCCATAAAACAATACTTAGTGAATAAAAAGTTCAATCTTATTCTCGTCCCTTCAAGCCACAACATGGTGTACGTCACCCAAACGGGCTGGCCTAAGATCATTTTGACTGGCGACATAGAAATTGAACGGCCACTCACACTTTCCACTTGGAACAATCACTTGATTGTAAAAGACTCTGAAGAGGAGTTTAAAGTAGATGTGCGGTATCAAAAGAGTGACAAGCACAATACTGTACATCAAACAGTAAACGCAGATCTGCCAACGTTCACTATGTTCCTTGCTCACCTAACAACTCCAGAAGACCCAGCACCTGGTTTAAACTTATCCTACAGCAGAACTATTGGCGCAATCCATGCATTGTGGAAGCAGAATTACTTGAACGCTGACTTTAAAGTAGAGCAAGACAGACTTCTTGCTGCAATCCAGCGATTAAAAACCGAGACTTCCTATACCCCCCGTCCAGACTTTAGAAACGAAGATCCAGCTGATGGCGATGACCGTTTTCTTCTCGAAAACGACTCTTCACCCATGAAAAAGAACTAATCCAAGCCACAAACGCTCCTTTTTGCCTTTCTGATTGAAATAACGCATATTTTAACCTTGGGTAATCGCAAAAATAACGGTAGTATAGAACTCAACGTATCCCTTCTAGGGTACTTGAAGTGGCTTCAGGATGGAGCCGTGGCATAAGACAGGAGGTCTTTCTTTATATGCGTCTATCTAAAATTACAATCGCTGGTTTCAAGTCGTTCGCCGATTCAACGGAATTTCTTTTCGACGAACCAATTATTGGCATCGTGGGTCCAAATGGTTGTGGTAAATCAAACGTCGTTGATGCAATTAAATGGGTCCTTGGCGAGCGCTCCGCAAAGAGTTTGCGTGGTGAAGCTATGCTCGATGTTATCTTCGCGGGATCTGCTGTACGCAAACCATTAGGCGCTGCATCAGTCACACTCACATTCGATAACCCGATTGCTAACCAAAACGCAAGCGATCCATCAGACAGACGGTTTCTATCTGTAGATACCGATGAAGTTGGCGTAACAAGACGATTGTTCCGCGATGGCAGAAGTGAATATTTAATCAACGGAAATAAAGTTCGGTTGAAAGATATTCGCGAACTGTTCCTTGATACTGGCATTGGCACAAATGCGTATTCAATTATCGAACAAGGTCGGGTTGCAGCAATGTTGAACGCTAACCCAACTGAACGCAGAAATATCCTTGAAGAAGCTGCAGGAGTAGCACGATTTAAAACTAGACGTAAAGAAGCCGAGCGAAAACTAGAACGTACTGAAGTAAACCTTGTTCGTGTACGTGAACAACTTGCTAGCACTGAACGTCGCCTTCGCATTGTACGTAACCAAGCTGAAAAAGCACGAGCCTTTACTGGCCTTGATATTCGCTTGAAAGAAATTCGAACACATGTTGCTCTTGATCAATTCCATGAATTGCATCGCCAACTTATGGGGCTAACAAGTCGTCTTTCTGAACTCGAAAAGAATAGACAAGAAGCGAGCGAATTGCTGTTGAATCTTGAAGACGCAAAACGTTTCAGAGAAGTAGAACGTCACGAACTGCAGTCTAATCACCAAACTCTATTGCAAGAAACCGCAGAGCATGAATCCACAATTCGTCACGCCACCCAGCGATGCGACATGATGGGACGCTCTATAGAAGAATCAAGGCAACAAGTCGCAGACGAGCGTACCCGCCTTGCACAGGTCAAAACCCGCGAAGAATCGCTCGCAGGGCAACGTGAAGGCGCTTCAGAACAAATTGCTGCTTCTGCTGAACGGCTTGCAGAGATTGACCGTGAAGTCGACTCGATAAGCACTGAGCACGCAGCCATCGGCCAGCGTGTAGTCTCGTTGCAAGACACACTTGCGAATGTTCAAGATAAACTAGAAGAACAAAACGCAACTCAATCACGCCTACATGCTATTGCACAATCAGCAAACGAACGGCTCAGCAGTCAACGTGAACAACAAGGTAGAGCGACTGAAAGCAAAACCCAAGTCGCCCAAGAATTGCAAGCAGTCCAAGAAAAACGCGACGAAACATCGCACAATATGTTGCAGGCTAAAAATACTGTTGAAGAACATGAAAAAGTCTTACACAAACATGACAGTGCTTCGCATGCGCTTGGAGAACAAGCAGAAGAACTTACGACAGACTTAGACAGAATGCGACATCAGCACGCTGCATCAAGTTCACGTTTGCATCTTCTAGAAGAAATGCAGCATGCAAGAGAAGGCTTATCCGATGCCGTGAAACACGTGCTCGACCACCACGACAATTTCCCGCAAGTAAAAGGAATGCTCGGAGATGCCATCGATGCGAACCATGCCGATGCACACCTTGTTGAAATTGCCCTTGGACAAAACATCCAACTTCTCCTCGTCGAGACTTCAGCCTCGGTAACGGCAGTGGAAGAAGCCTTAGAAAATGTTACGGGCAGAGTAGGTTTGTTACCAATGGATGTACCTTCATCAGAAGGAAGCGAAATTCCATCAGGAATCACACCCCTTCTTCAACTTATTAAAGTTGAAGAACATGCAACTGCTGCTGCACATAAACTCTTAGGCAAGACAGCCGTAACACAGAACATTTCTTCTGCTATCCAATTGCAACGCACGCACCCTAATTGGCGTTTTGTTACAAACGCAGGCGAACTTGTGGAAATCGATGGGCGTATGTATGTTGGCAAAACAACGACTGGCGACCAAAAGGGTTGGCTTACCAGACGTATCGAGATTAGCGCCCTCACTGTAGAAGTGTCTGCTCTTGACCAACAAATTGACCAACGGCAATCACAACTAAGCGAGTTGCTTCACGAAAACGAGCAAGCCAAGCAACAACAACGCGATTCTGCACAACGTGTTCGTGACGCTCGAAATTCCGTTGTCGAGTATGAATACCAATTGCAACGGTTTGATGATGATTTGCATCGATGTGGCAGACAATCAAACGTACTGCTTGAAGAAATTAACGAATTGCAAACTCAGATTACACAAAGCCAACAGCAATTCAATACTTCTGAGGCAGAAGCAAACGCAATAGTCTCTCACATTGAAGAACTCCAGGCTATGCGTGCAACTGAACGTGAAAATCTCACTTCGGCGCAAGAACGAGCCGAGAAAACTACAGAACAACTTACCGCGGCAAGAGTTGACCTTGGACAAGTTGGTGAAAAACATGAAGCAGATAGGCGAGAATTACGCCATATAGATGCTGCTGTTGAAGAAGGCGAACGCCAACGAGTACTATTGCAAGACCAAATCACAAGGCGGCTTGGCCAACTTGAACAGTTTGAAGCTTCTAAACAAGATAGTTCCGACGAAATCGAGCAATGCAAAGTTGCCTCAGCAAGATGCCAAGAAGAACTTACTGCATACAATGAAAAAGTTCTTCTCGCAGATGCTGCCGTTACCGATTCTGGCGTTGCGCTTCAACATGCAAGAGAACAGGGTTCTAGAATTGAACGTGAGTTTCATGCTATTGAGTTAAGTAGGCGTGAAGCTGAAATTAAACGCGAAAATCTTGAAGAGCGAACACTTGACGAACTTGAACTTGACGTTTCACGCGAATATACATGTTGGACCGAAACAGCAGAACAAGATTCTAGGCCAGCTGCAGATCGAAGCACTATTGAAACTGAAGGTGAACAACTTCGGGCTGAAATCAAGAAACTCGGCAATGTAAACCTTGATGCAATTGAAGAAGAACAAAATCTTGAAGAACGTAACGTAGACCTTGCGCAACAAGTCATCGACATCGATGCCTCAGTTGAATCTCTCACCTCCCTTATCGATGAGCTAGAAGAACTCAGCAAGACTCGTTTTGAAGAAACGTTTAACCAAATCCGCGAGCATTTCTCTGGTCCTCAAGGAATGTTCAGGAAACTTTTTGGCGGCGGCAGTGCCGATATCATGATGCTTCCTGACGAACACGGAAATGTTAATTTACTCGAGGCTGGCATTGAAATCAAAGCCAAGCCACCTGGGAAACAACCAAGGGTAATCTCGCAGTTAAGTGGCGGTGAGCAAGCAATGACTGCTGTTGCATTGCTTCTTAGTATTTTCAAAGCGAAGCCTT
>Ga0115000_10001197_pt1 | contig 23293 bp, 22 predicted proteins | sample ArcticOcean_MG_C_6_FD_89690 | JGI IMG/M metagenome (GOLD analysis project Ga0115000, IMG submission 89690) | Marine microbial communities from western Arctic Ocean - ArcticOcean_MG_CB8_128 | ecosystem: Environmental > Aquatic > Marine > Oceanic | place: Arctic Ocean: Canada Basin | collected... | reverse complement strand
TTTCTGGGTGCACTGTCCATTTTGTGGATGCAGGCGTTGATAGCGGACCAATCATTCTACAAACCGCTGTTCCTGTTTATGACAACGACTGTGAAGAATCTCTCTCTAAGCGAATACTGAGACAGGAGCATTATCTTTATCCGAAAGCTATTGCAATGATCATAGAAAATAAGTTTAATTTAAATGGTAGAACCGTAACATCTAATAAGGCATGAAATCAGACACTCTAATTAAGATATCTTATGAAAAGATCAGCTAATTTTTTTTTATTATTATTTATTTTTATTCTAGGACCTTATTACCCTGCCTCAGCTATCAATAGCGAACAAACTATTGTTAATGCAATTCAAAAAAATTACCAGTCCGTCCGAACATTTCAAGCAGAATTCGAACAAAAGTCCTTCGTTAACATGATAAACAGAACGGAAATCGCCCAAGGAAATGTTCAGATTAAAAAACCAGGAAAAATGAAATGGGTATATAACGACCCGGACCCACAGGTTCTTATCAGTAATCAAAAAAACTTATGGCTTTATTCATTAGAAGATAAACAAGCCACTAAAATGCCTGTCGAAAGCGTATATTCATCCAACACTCCTGCCTTATTTCTTGCAGGAGAAGGCATATTAATGAATATTTTTAATGTAACTGAAGTTATAACTGGTAAAAACATTTACACGGTCACACTCTCTCCAAAAGAAGCAAAAAGTGATTTAAACCGCCTAATTTTAAGAGCAAATAAAAATAACTACCAAATTATAGGGGTCACCGTGTATGATGATTTAGGTAATAAGACACAGATTAAATTTAAGAATATCCGAATCAATGAGCAAATAGCTGAAAGTATTTTTGACTTCAAAGTCCCTGCCGGAGTAGAAATACAGGACTTCACACCCAATCCTTAATAACGATTTCAAATTACTATGATTGAATTATCATCCATATCTCTCGATGCCACATTAGCCGTTGGTTTTAAAATATTTGCATTTATATCTGGGTTAGCAGCCCTCATATTTATCCACGAATTAGGTCATTTCCTTGCTGCTCGAAAATGCGGTGTCATTGTTGAAAAATTCTCAATCGGATTTGGTAAAAAAATTTTCGGGTTCACTTCGAAGGGAACCGAATTTATGGTTGCTGCTATTCCATTAGGCGGTTTCGTGAAAATGAAAGGGGAGGAGCTCGACGAAGAAATAAGTGAAGAAGGATCTTTTTCTGCCGCTTCTCCACAACAACGACTATTGATAGCTTTCGCTGGTCCACTTTTTAATATTTTATTCGCATTAGTTATCTATACTTTTATATATATTGCAGGAGTTGAGACTTTAAGTCCTGTAATTGGTTCCATAAAAGAAAGTTCGCCTGCTCAGAAAGCAGGCCTTCAAACAGGCGATAAGATTATCGCTATCGAAAACAAAAAGATTAGGTTTTGGAGTGAACTACAAAAAGAAGTTTATCGCTCACCCGAATCAAAGCTTAACTTTAAGGTTAAGCGTTTATCTGGTGAAGTAGTAGATTTGAAAGTTACTCCCATGACAAAAGAAATAAAAAACCTTTTTGGTGAAACTGAGGAAGTTGGGCTCATCGGTATCACTCCACTTGGGAATACTATTACTTATATTAAAAAAGATAGCTCTGCAGACAGGGCTGGCTTTCAGCTCAATGACCGTATCATTGAAGTAGATGGCACTAATATATTGGGTTGGTCAGACCTTAGGCCTGCGGCAGTTGACAAACCAGGAGAACCGCTGATTTTTAAAATCGAGCGCGATGGGACAAAAATAATGGTTCCACTAATCCCAACTCCTAAAAAAATTAAAGACCCTGATGGAAAGGAATTAGAAATTGGAGAGATTGGTATTGGTATGAGTGGACCCATGGTGCTCGAACAATATGGTTTATTTGGGTCAATTATAAGAGCTGCTAAAGAAACTTGGGAAATGACTTCCTTGATTGCGATCAGTGTTCAAAAAATGATATTCGGATCTATACCAGCAGACCAGATTGGTGGCCCCATTATGATTTTTCAAATTTATGGCGAGCAAGCCGAACAAGGTTTCAACGAATTCATCAGGCTAACGGCATTACTAAGTATTAACCTAGGTCTTATTAACTTACTCCCCATCCCGATTTTGGATGGAGGACATATTTTATTTTTCCTAATAGAAATAATTAAAGGGCGTCCAGTGAGCCAAAAAAACCGTGAGCGCGCTCAACAGGTAGGGATGATAATGCTAATAAGCTTAATGGTGTTCGCTTTCTATAATGACATATTGCGAGTCATCAGTTGACCTAAATTTCACTCTTTAGCATTTGCACACTCAAACAATTATTATGGACTTAGTCTCTCGACTAGAAGATCTAAAAGGCGTCACAGATAGACTTTCGATTGAAATAATAACTGATAATTTATTCGACCCTGAAATTACAGTTCAAAGTGGTCACTGTAAAATAAAGGGGAAGAATACAATTATTATTGATAAATTACTTTCTATTGAGGAACAAATCGAAACTATCCTCCATGTCATAAATAAATTTAACTTGGAGACAGTATATGTGCCCTTATGGGTTCGTGAACATTTAGAGACTAACACCACTAACAAAAACAATATATGACTTTACTTAATAATATTCTTCCTGAAGCACGCCGTGGGCGATTAAGGGCACTTCTTGATAAGGGGGAAACAGTTCGAGTACTTGAAGCTCATAACGGGCTAAGTGGTATTATTGTCAATAATGCGCGTGTCGAAGGGCGATCGGATGAGCTATCAATCCACCGAGAGTTTGATGCAATATGGGAGAGCAGCCTTACTGATTCTGCGTCAAAAGGACACCCCGATATAGAGGTTATCAGCTTCGACTCAAGGCTTCAGTCGATTAATGAAATTTTGGCCGTCACCCATAAACCAATAATTGTTGATGGCGACACTGGGGGAGATTCCAACAATTTTGAGTATATGGTTACCAAGCTTGAACGAGCAGGTATTTCTGCCGTCATCGTTGAAGACAAAGTGTTTCCAAAGCGAAACAGTCTAGAGCCCGGAGTTCAACAAACTCTTGAGGAGCCGGAAATATTTGGTCAAAAAATTCAACGCGGTAAAAGCGTCCAAATATCTACAGAATTTATGATCATCGCCAGACTGGAAAGTTTGATTGCTGGGAAAAGTATTGATGATGCTCTTGATAGAGCTCAAATTTACATTCAATCAGGCGCTGATGGTATAATGATTCACTCTAAGGAGAAAAGTCCTTCTCAGATAATGGAATTTGCAGAACGCTATCAGGAGATGACACTAAAAATGGGTTGTGACATACCTATGGTATGTGTGCCAACAACGTATAACACCATTACTGAAAATGAATTACGTGCAGCTGGATTTCGTATTATTATTTACGCTAACCATCTTTTAAGGAGTGCCAACAAAGCAATGGAGGAAGTTGCGCGCACGATTCTTCTTAATCAGCGATCATTCGAAGTCGATCCAATATGCTCACCGGTTCGGGAAATATTTAAAACGGTTGGGTTTCTTGATGTTAAGGAAAAAGACAAGTTTGATATAAACAACAAAAATATTCCTGTTATTATTCCTGCTGCTGGAGAAGACCCCGTCCTTAAGACAGAATTAAATGGCAAACCTAAGTCTATGCTTAAAATAGCAGGTAAAACTATTCTTGATTGGCAAATCAATACACTCAATAATAATAATCTCACCGATATAACAGTGGTCACAGGCTATGCAAGTAAAGAAATGAAAGCTGAGGGTATCACCCTAAGAGAAAACAAAAACTATAAAAAGGGTTCTGAGTTAAATAGCCTTATAGATGCTCAGGAAAAGATGAAAAGTGGCTTCATAATGTTGTATTCGGACATCCTACTGGAGGAGCAGATATTAGCAAAACTACTCACCTGCAAAGAAGACATTGTGCTTGTTGTAGATAACACAATGCAATACCATGGACCAGAAATCAGTAGAGTGCAAGACCTCATTACAAGCAAAAATAAGCACCAACTCACTCGAAGAAAAATTAGTTTTGTCTGCGAAAACATTATTTCGAAAATTGGGTCTAAGCTAAACCCTGAAACTGCTACCCATGAGTTTATAGGCCTTGGGAAATTCACTAAAACTGGCGCCGAACAATTCCTTCAAACGTATGAAGACTGTGCAAAAAACTACCAAGGTAAATTTCAAGAGGCAAAAGATATTAGTAAGCTTAAATTTACCGACCTGATTCAAGAAATGATCGACAGAGGGTATGCAGTTCATTTTCTTGAGATTCACAAAGGGTGGCTAGAAATTCACAGCAAAGAAGATATTGAACTAGCCAACCATTTTTTACCCAATAGTTAAACACTCACTTGTATTGGTAACAGTTTTTATGAACAAAGCTTCCTTCGAAACTCTATTAGCAATTACATCTCTAAGACTAAAGTAAAGCCGCTATGTACTACTCAAAAATGCTGATACCCACTCTTAAAGAGTCGCCCGCGGATGCCGAGGTAATTAGCCACAAACTAATGGTGCGTGCCGGAATGATTCGTCAAATGGCTGCTGGTATCTATTCAATCCTTCCCTTAGGACTACGGGTACTTAGAAAAGTTGAACAAATCATCCGAGAGGAGATGAATCAGGTTGGCGGGCAAGAAGTCTTTCTTCCCAGTATTCAACCATCCGAGTTATGGAAAGAGAGTGGCCGGTGGGACTTTTATGGCAAAGAGCTTTTACGTTTCAAGGACAGGCATAACCGAGAGTTCTGTTATGGACCTACTCATGAAGAAGTAATCACAGACATAGTTCGTCGAGATGTTCGTTCTTATCGACAACTACCAATCACCTTATACCAAATTCAGACCAAGTTTCGGGATGAAGTTAGACCTCGTTACGGCATAATGCGTGGGCGTGAATTCACAATGAAAGATGCCTACAGTTTTCACACCACTGAACAAAGCACTCGCGAAACCTATTCGCATATGGCAGATGCCTACTCCAAAATTTTTAACCGATGCGGACTAAATTTTAAAATGGTCGAAGCTGATAGTGGAACCATAGGAGGAAGTTTTTCCCACGAATTTGTAGTACTCGCTGAATCTGGAGAAGATTCTATAGGGTTTTGCAGTTCATGTGATTACGCCTCGAACCTTGAAAAAGCTGAATCAAAAACCTTAGAAGAAAAAACTAACTCTACGCCACTCAATGACTTAAAAGAAGTTTTCACACCCGGGAAAAAATCTATAGAAGAAGTCAGCCAGTTTCTTCAAGTATCCTCTAAGAAAATCATTAAAACTATTTTATTTGAAACAGAGGATGGTCTAATTGTCGGGCTCGTCCGCGGAGATAGAGAAATCAATCCAATTAAACTCAAAAACTTGGTCGAATGCAAATGGATCAACTCTGCATCAAAAGAATTAGTTGCAAAAATAACTGCCCTACCCATCGGATTTTTAGGCCCTGTCGGCATAAAACTTAAAATTTATGCAGACAAAGAAGTCTCAAGTATGACCGATAGTATTACCGGGGCAAATAAATTAGATACTCATTTGACCGGCGTTGAATATCAACGGGACCTGAATATTGAAAAAGCAGGCGACATCAGAAAAGTCAATGAGGGTGATGATTGTCCTAAGTGTGATTCAGGGAAATATGAAGTAAAACGAGGCATTGAAGTAGGTCACATATTTATATTGGGTAAAAAATATAGTGAATCGATGAAAACCTTTTACTTAGACGACCAAGGCAAAGAAAAACCGATGGTCATGGGTTGTTATGGAATAGGTGTTGGCCGAACCGCTGCTGCGGCCATCGAACAAAACCATGACGAAAAAGGAATCGTATGGCCCCTTCCCCTTGCTCCTTTTCAAGTAATAATTTTACCAGTAAATTTATTGGAGGATAGCTTACGTTCAGCGGCGCAAATGACTTATAAAATCCTTTTGGGAATGGGAATAGAAACCTTGCTTGATGACCGTTCAGATAGATTGGGTGTAAAATTTAAAGATGCCGATCTTCTTGGGATCCCAATACAAATAGTTATAGGCTCCAAAAACCTTGATAATGGAAACGTAGAAATAAAACTAAGGAAAACTGGTGAATCTCAATTAATCTCCTTCCCAGAAGGAATTGAGAATATCCCTGAAATACTTGCAGGTTTGCAATCTCTATAACTCCCTATAAAAGAAAAAGTTTCTCTTGCAACGCTCACCTCATTTTAGTAAAATTTTAAAATTAAATTGGGTCCTGCTAAGAGCGTGGCTTAAGCCCCGCTTTTTTTTTTGGTTTTTTCGAGAAAATTAGTAAAAGTTTAAAAGTCCAACTTCTGATTCATTAAATATGAAACGTTCAGGCCGTAGTTAGCGCAGAAGTACTCCAAAAATTTTATTGCTAAAGTATGGGGAAAACCTCTATATACCAATTAGTTAGAGAACTGATTGAACCAACTGTAACAGAGCATAATATCGAGCTTGTCGATGTCGAATACATAAAGGCCGGAAAAGTTTGGACTCTCAGAGTATTTATTGATAAAGAACAGGGGGTTACGGTATCAGACTGTCAAAAATTGAGTCGGGAGATTGAAGACTTAATTGAAGTTCACGAATTAATTAGTGATCCTTATAACCTTGAAGTCTCTTCTCCTGGTCTAGATCGTCCGCTTAAAATAGAAGCCGATTTTTTAAGGAATAAAGGTAAACAGATACAACTCAAAACCTATGCACCCATAGCGGGAAGAAAAAAATTTTCTGGCATAGTTTTAGACGTTAAAGATAAGATCCTATTTCTGAAAGGTAAGGACGATTGTCAAGAGTTAGAATTGGAGAATATTGCTCAAGCTAAATTAGTTATCGAATTTTAAATAAAAAACCTATGAACAACGAAATTTTAGGGATAATTGATCAACTTGGTAGAGAAAAAGGGATCGATAAGGAAATCCTAATTGAGGGACTCAAGAGCGCCATGGAAGCGGCTGCACGCAAAAGACTAGAAACAAACAAACCTCTTCAAGCTGAGTTCAATCAAGAAACAGGCGAAATCCAGGTCTTTTCTGAAAAAACTATCGTCAACGAAGTTACCAATTCTGACGAAGAAATTTTAGTTAAAGATGCACTTGCAATCAACCCAGAAGTAATCGCAGGGGAAACCTTGCTTGTGCAATTACCTATAGATAATTTTGGTCGCATTGCTGCTCAAATTGCCAAGCAAGTTATTATGCAAAAAGTACGCGAGGCTGAGGTCGATATCCTCTTTAATGAATTCCAGGATAAACAAGGTGACCTAATAAATGGCATTGTTCAACGATTTGAACACGGCGATATTATAGTTGACTTAGGTAAGACAGAGGGAATACTACCGCGGCGAGAACAGGTTTTTCGAGAGGTATTCAACCGAGGAGATCGTATTCGCGCTTATATTCTTGATATAAGAAAAACTACGCGAAATGCCACAGTAATTCTTTCACGCACAAACATAGGGCTCATAAAAAACTTATTTGAACTGGAAGTACCAGAAATCAATGAGGGAATCATAGAAATAAAAGGTATAGTTCGCGAACCCAACGGTAGGACCAAAATAGCAGTTCAAACTAATGATCGCGATGTTGATGCTGTTGGAGCTTGCGTTGGTATGCGAGGCATGCGAGTCCAATCTATTGTTCAGGAACTTCGTGGAGAAAAAATTGATATCGTAGAATATTCAGAAGACCCAGAGGTCTTTATTCGAAATGCTCTTAGCCCAGCAAAGATTTCGCGGATAATTAAAAATACAGACGACAGCCATATGACAATTATTGTAGCCGACGACCAAATGTCCCTTGCAATTGGGAAAAAAGGGCAAAATGTCCGGCTTGCTGCAAAGCTAGTTAAGTTAAAAATAGACATTAAAGGTCAATCAGAAGCGCCTAATCCGTTAGGTATTTCCAGCCTACAAACGAATGTAAAAACAAGCTCTTCTAGAGTTAGTTTTTTAGAAGAAATTAGCGCGGCAAAAGGACTCGGAGAAAAGATTACTGCCATTCTTTTCGAGGGAAATATTGTAACCATTCAAAATGTAATCGATCATGGATTAAAAGGACTCATTTCTTTACCAGGAATCGGACCTAAAAAAGCTGCAGCTATTCTAGTATTTACAGAAGAACTTAGCGAAAGAGCGTTAGAAGACAAAAATAAATTACTATCCTCCGCTGAGGCCACCGAAAACACCAAATTAATGGAGCCCTCTGGTGCCAATGAAAAAGAAAATGAAAATGATGAGGAGCAAGAAGTTCCGGTAAGTCAATTATACGAAATTGATCCATCCATAATAAGTAAGCTGATGCAAAGTGGGTTTGAAACTCTAGCAGAGCTTTCAGTAACAGAAAAGGACGAGCTAGCTGAAATTGACGGGATTGATGAAGAAACTGCTGCGGCAATCATAAAACAAGCAAAAAAACAATCAATTATCGATTGACATAGATAGTGATTGAATCTAAACGATGGGCAATTATATAAACTATATTATAAAAATTTAAAAATCAGTTTGGGAGGTTTTTTTGGGTAAAATTCGCGTTAACAAATTAGCTTTGGAACTCAACATTCAAAACGAGGACATTTTAAATGCTCTAAATGATAAGGGGCATGCTGTTAAGAATTACATGAGTTCGATAGACAATACTATTGCGGATGAAATTCGCCAATTTTTCACACAAGAACCTGAACCTGCACCCAAAAACACCCCAAAAGCCACTAAGAAAGTAACGAAAAAAAAGGCGACCACTGAGACTAAAGTAGTTAAGAAAAAAACTTCTCCAAAGAAAGTAGTCTCCAAAAAAGTAGCACCAAAAGTAGAAATCGAAACAGAAAAAACACACGATAAAAATTCAGTGACTACGGTGACAGCAGACAAAGATACCATTAAAAAACCTGTCCCAGATGACTTAGATAAAAAACTGACTAAGCTAGTTAAAAAATCTGGACTTAAAATAGTAAAATACGACGAGAAACCCAAGGAAATAGAAAAAAAACCACCATTAACTAATAAAAAACCAGTTATTCCCCCTAAAAAAATACCTTTAAAAGAACTACCTCCTCCAGTAGAAATACCAAAATCTGAAAAAATACCTGTGAAAGTTGAAGAAGCTTTTGAGACTGTTCAACTTCCTGGGAATATCATGATTCGAGAATTGGGAGAAAAATTAAGATGCTCTCCTAACGATGTAATTAAAGAGCTCATGAATCTTGGTGTGATGACTACAATAAATCAAAGCCTTAGTTTTGATGTTGCTTCAAAAGTAGCTGACAAAAGAGGTTTTGAAGTGGAGTTAATTAAAGAAAAATCTGATATTGACTTTGAGGAAGAAGAAGAAGAAAACCCTGAAGACCTCATCCCTAGACCACCTATTGTTACCATTATGGGACATGTTGACCACGGAAAAACATCATTACTTGATGCTATAAGAAAATCTAACGTCATTGAAAATGAATCCGGTGGGATTACCCAACAAATTGGAGCATATCGAGCAAAAGTCAAAGATCAGTTTATTACATTTCTTGACACACCTGGGCACGAAGCATTTACTGAAATGCGTGCTCGTGGGGCGCAAGTAACAGATATAGTTGTCTTAGTAGTTGCTGCTGATGATGGAATGAAACCTCAAACAAAAGAGGCAATCGACCATGCTAATGCAGGTAATGTACCAATTTTAGTTGCAATTAATAAGATTGATAAACCAGGAGCAAAGCCAGAAGAGGTAAAAAAACAACTAGCAGATATAGGTTTATTGCCAGAAGACTGGGGTGGGCAGACAATATTCACCGAAGTTTCTGCATTACAGAAAACAGGCATCGATCATCTCTTAGATTTAATTCTACTACAGGCCGAAGTTATGGAGTTAAAAGCAAATCCTACCCTCCGTCCGCAAGGAATAGTTATTGAATCAAAATTGGATAAAGGACGGGGGCCTGTCGCTACTGTGATTGTGCAAAAAGGGACATTAAGTGTAGGACAACCTTTTGTTGTAGGACCTTACTTTGGTAAAGTCCGAGCACTTATTACCGATAATGGTTCCAAAACTTCGAAAGCCACTCCGTCCATGCCAGTGGAAATAGTCGGTATACCTGAAGTCCCTAAGCCAGGCGATAAAGTTTATGTAGTTGAAGATGAAAAAAAGGCGAGGCATTACAGTGAAATGAGACTCAAAAAAAGACGTGAAGTTCAATTGGCAGAGTCAGCCAAGGTTACAATGGAAGATCTTCACGAACAAATTGCAGAAGGAAAAATGCAATTACTCAATCTTATAGTTAAGGCAGATACTCAAGGTGCAATTTCTGCAGTTCATGAAGCCTTTTCAAAATTGGAAACCGAAGAAATTAAGTTTAAAATAATACATGACGGAGTTGGTGGAATAACAGAGTCTGACGTGCTTTTATCAAGCGCATCTAATGCAATTATTATCGGGTTTAACGTACGCCCAACAGATAAAGCGGATTCATTGATAGCGAGAGAAAAGGTAGATGTAAGATTGTATAGCGTAATATACGAAGCTATAGAAGACATGAAAAATGCATTAGAAGGTCTATTAGCTCCAAAATTTAAGGAAATTATTATAGGGCGCGCTGAAGTTAGAGAAGTATTTACTCTCCCCAAAACAGGATCAGTAGCGGGGTGCCATGTTTCACAAGGCAAAGTTGAACGAAACCTTGAAGCAAGACTCATCCGTGATAGCGTAGTGGTTTATCAGGGGAAAATCATTTCTGTCAGACGTTTTAAAGAAGATGTAAAGGAAGTTCTGCAAGGATATGAATGTGGGCTTTCATTGGAAAACTTTCAAGATATAAAACAAGGTGATGTAGTAGAGCCTTTCATTATGGAAGAAATTTCTCGTTGATGAAATAATTTTATAACGCATCTTCTCAATTTTATTTACGGACTCCATAAAACCATGCGGTTTAAAAGGTCAGACCGAGTTCAAGAATTACTCTTGAAAGAGATTTCAGCCCTTATTCAAAGAGGATTAAAGGATCCGAGAATCGGTTTTTCAACAGTAACGACAGTTGACTTAACTGACAATCTAAAGCACGCAAAAGTTTATATTAGTGTCTTCGGTGATAAATCTGAACAGCAAGAAACTATTGAAGGGTTGACCAATGCATCGGGATTTATCAGAGGTTCTTTAGGTAAAACCCTCAACCTTAGATATATCCCTGTTTTGGAATTTATACTTGATGAAACAGCTGAACACGTTGCCAAAATAAACAAAATTATTAATGAGTTTCACTCTGAATAGCGTCGTTAATCTTTTCAAGCCTATTGGACCAACATCTTTTGATATGGTCTGGTCAGTCAGAAAAGCTCTTGGCGTCAAAAAAGCTGGGCACATCGGAACATTGGATCCTATGGCAGAGGGCGTACTTCCTATATGTCTCAATAGATCTACACGTATTATTCAATTTTTATCACCTCTTCAAAAAACCTACCGTGCAACTCTTGAGTTGGGTTCGAGCACAGATACTCAGGATGCTACCGGACAAAAAATTTCTTTTGGAGACTCCTCACTAGTGACTGATTCAAAAGTTAAACAAGCTTTGCAAGCATTTTTAGGGCAACAAGATCAGATTCCGCCAATGTACTCAGCAAAAAAGAAAAATGGAATTCCTCTTTACAAATTGGCTAGAAATGGTATTAATATCCCTAGGGAGCCCGTGAAAATCACTGTATATTCAATAGATTTCATAAAGAAGGAGGGCGCTCAGGTATTTTTTGAGGTGCGTTGTTCCGCAGGGACATATATTCGTACAATATCCCATGACATTGGGGAAAAGTTAGGTTGCTGTGCGCATATGGTTAGTTTGACCCGAACTCAGGTTGGGTTATTTGATTTAGAACGTACTTTAACTCTGGAAGAATTAAAAGCCGCTAACGAAGATGGTAGTCTATGTGAAAAGCTTTTCCCATTGGAAGAAGCTCTCAATTTTCTCCCAGCGATCCGCGTAAAAGAGGAATATTTAGAATCTATTTCCCACGGGGTAGCACTTTCTAAATGTTCTTTAGATGACCTTCCTGATCAACTTAAAATGGGTCACTATTTTCGAGTTTTAGGGAATAATAATAAAATACTAGCTGTAGTAGAAGCTGTGGTAAACCAAGATTCATACACCAGTTTGGCTCCAGAAGATATCGTATTTAAAGCAAAAAGAGTACTATGTTGAATTTATCCATAAGAGAATGGTTGAAATATTTTTCGCAGAGTAATGACGTTAGATCCACAGAGAAATAGTGCTGCATAAGGGAAAATATTTATTAACCATTTCCTTATATTTAACCTGCTAAGAGGAAGTAAATAATGGTATCCACTAAGGAAACGAAAACAACTATCATTTCCGAGTACAAACTACATGACAGTGACACTGGTTCATCAGAGGTACAAATAGCACTTTTAACCAATCGACTTAGTTACCTTAACGAGCATTTTAGTTCCCACAAGAAAGATCAACATTCTAGACAGGGTCTGCTGAAAATGGTAAGTCGACGAAGAAGGTTATTAGACAACCTCAAAAAAGAAGATGTAAACCGGTATCAACAAATTATTTTACGTCTAGGTATTAGGCGTTAATCAACATTAGGAGAACATTGAATGGAAAGAGTAGAAATAGAAATTGACGGAAAGACTATATCTTTAGAAGCAGGTGATTTAGCTAGACAGGCTGGTGGATCTGTTGTTGTTAGACAAGGAGACACAATGGTTTTGGTTGCAGCAACAATGGCTCCAAAGCCAAGAGAGGGAATAGACTTTTTTCCTCTCACTGTAGATTACAGGGAAAAGACATACGCCGCTGGAAAAATTCCAGGCGGATATTTAAAAAGAGAAGCTCGACCTAGTGACTATGAAACACTTACATGTAGATTGATTGACAGACCGCTTCGCCCACTTTTCCCAGACGGATTTCGTAACGAAACACAGGTTGTTTGTTTTGTTGTTTCCCACGATCAAGTTAATCCTGCTGATATTATTGCTCTGACCGGTGCTTCTGCTGCATTAATGATTTCAGACATTCCTTTTGACAACCCAATTGCAGGTGCACGAATTGGTCGAGTTGATGGCAACTTTATATTTAACCCTACTTACGAAGAAAGCAAGCTAAGTGACATACAACTTCTCATGGCAGGAACTACGGATGGAATAGTCATGGTTGAAGCTGGTGCTAAAGAGGTAAGTGAGGAAGAAATGATGAATGCCCTGGAATATGGACACGAACGTATTAAAAAGCTAATCGACCTTCAGGTTCAGCTAAAAGAACGTATTAGCAAGGAAAAATCTACAGTCATACAAGAAAAGGTTGACGCAGCTCTTATGGAACGAGTTAACAGTATCGTTTGTCCAAAACTTGATCAAGCCATGCAGATCACGGGGAAACATGAAAGAGCCAATGCAGTGAACCTAATAAAAACTGAGTTGGATGCCGAAATCAATCCCGAAGAAGAAAATTCGCTAAAGGCAGCTATTGGTAATATATTTCATGACGCCGAAAAAAATGTAGTCCGAAAAATGATTTTGGATAAGCAAAAACGCGTCGACGGAAGAAGCCTAAATGAAGTGAGACCTATAAGTATTAAAACTGGTTATCTTCCGCGTGTTCATGGGTCCTCCGTTTTTACTCGTGGAGAAACTCAAGCTTTAGTAAGCGCGACATTGGGTACTAACGCAGATGAACAACGACTAGATACTCTTGAACTTAAAGGTACCAAACATTTTTATCTGCACTACAATTTCCCAGCATTTTGCACAGGCGAAACTAAGTTCATTGGTGGTCCAGGACGAAGAGAAATCGGCCATGGGATGCTAGCCGAAAGAGCTTTAGTTCCAGTGCTTCCGGATAGAGAAAAATTTCCATATACGATACGAATCGTTTCTGACATTTTGGAGTCAAATGGCTCGTCATCCATGGCATCTGTATGCGGAGGTGCCCTAGCACTTATGGATGCCGGAGTTCCTATTTCAAACCCAGTGGCAGGAATTGCCATGGGTCTCATTAAAGAAGGCGACCAAGTAGCAATACTATCAGATATTTTGGGGTCAGAAGATCATCTTGGCGACATGGACTTTAAAGTTGCTGGTACAAAAATTGGTATTACCGCCTTACAAATGGATATTAAAATCGCAGGACTAGATAAAAATATAATGAAAGAGGCAATGCAGCAGGCAAAAGAAGGTCGCCTTCATATTTTAGGAGAAATGAATAAAGCTCTAGATAGTCCTCGACCAGAATTATCGCAACACGCTCCAAGAATAATTACAATGAAAGTACCTACAGATAAAATTCGCGATATCATTGGACCTGGTGGCAAGGTTATCAGGGATATTATTGACAAGTGTGGAGTCAGCATAGATATCGATGATAGCGGTCTCGTTTCCATTGCTTCAACTGATCAAACCTCAGCAGATAAGGCTATCGAATACGTCAACAACCTTACTAAGGAAGTGGAAGTTGGAAAAGTTTATCTAGGAAAGGTTAAGAAGATAGTTGATTTTGGAGCCTTTGTAGAGATCTTTCCAGGAACAGATGGTCTTTGTCATATTTCTCAGATTTGTGATAGGCGCATCAAAGCTGTGTCAGACGAAATACAAGAAGGTGACGAAATTAAAGTAAAAGTTATTGATGTGGACCAACAAGGAAAGGTTAAGCTAAGTCGTAAAGAAGCGCTTAAAGAAAGTGCAGCTGAAACCAAGGAATAATTCTGAGGTATATACTTTTTTAACAAACTAAAAGGTCGATGGGCAAATGCTCATTGACCTTTTTTTATAAACTAAAAAGAAATATCCCAGTTTTTCAATTTGTCTATTGTCTCATAATTGGTAAGGTCAAAGTGAATTGGAGTAATTGAAATATAATTATTAGAAACTTGAAAACAGTCTGCATCGTTATCAACTTCTTCAAAACGCATTTCACCTGCATACCAGTAATAATCATTTTTCCTAGGATCTATCCGTTTATCGAATGTTTCAATTACACGAGACTTGCCCTGCCTGGTAATAGAAACCCCTTTAACTTCTGAACGAGGTACGGCAGGTATATTCACATTAAGTGCGACACCCTGCGGTAAACCTTTTTCTAACACCATTTTCGCTAATTTAGCACCAAACTCAGCAGCAAACTTAAAATCATACTTATCAAATGTATTAAGAGACACTGCTATAGCAGGAATACCCTCAATTGTAGCTTCAGTTGCTGCAGAAACTGTCCCTGAATAAATAGCGCAAGTGCCCAAGTTTCCTCCCTGATTAACACCTGAAACCACCATCGCGGGACCTTCTTTAAAAAGCACATTAGTAGCAATTTTTATACAATCTGCGGGAGTACCATTTATGGCGTAGCCAATAAATTGGTTATTCTCTATTACTTTGCGTACTTTAAGAGGTCGGTTGAGAGAAATGGCATGCCCCATAGCGCTTTGCTCAGTTTCAGGGGCAACAATTACTACATCAGTGAATTTAACCAGTTCTTTATAAATAGACCTAATCCCATCTGCATTAAAACCATCGTCATTACATAAAACAATCATAAAAAAAATACCCACGAGCGTTACCGCTCGTGGGTTTTAAAAAATTTAAAGAGGTTATAACTCTACAGCCTAATTAATTATGCTTACTGAAATATTCTTGTGACCCCTTGGGATCAGGTTTCATCCCGTCTGCTCCCTCACTCCAGTTAGCAGGACAAACTTCACCATTTTTTTCATGAAATTGTAAAGCATCAACCATTCGTAAAGCTTCATCAATATTTCTACCTAGAGGTAAGTTGTTGACTAGTTGATGTTGAACTATTCCATCTTTATCGATCAAAAATAATCCTCGGAATGCAATACCCATATCAGCCAACACATCATAATCTTTACTGATCTGTTTATTAAGGTCGGCAACCAACGGATATTTTATCTCTCCTAAGCCACCTGCTTTACGGTCCGTATTTCTCCAAGCTAAATGAGAGAAGTGACTGTCTACAGATACCCCAATTACCTGAGTATTTCTTTTTTCAAAGTCTGCCTGTTTATCACTAAAGCCGATTATTTCGGTTGGACAAACAAATGTAAAATCAAGCGGGTAGAAAAAAAGAACCACATATTTCCCTTTATAATCGGATAGGTTAATTTGTTTAAATGAACCATCAGGCATAACGGCCTGAGCACCAAAATCGGGTGCAGGTTTTGATACTAATGTTGCCATTTTGTTCTCCTAAATTTAACAAAAATATTTTTATTTTTAAGGATGTAATGTATCACAAAAAAATAGGTCTGATTCAAAATATGATGTAAATTAATGATAATGTATAAAGACATCTTTAAAAAAATTTCCTATTTCAATATAATCTCTACTTCAACATCATCTCACATTGGCATGAGATGGCCATTTTTTACAATTAATTACCCGGTGTTTACTCTTAAAAATTTTAGATAAATTAATATTCTCAATCTAAATACATATTAGACTTTATTAATGAATATTCTATTTCTAGGTTCAGGCACATCCACGGGTGTCCCTTCTCTATGTTGTAACTGTAGCGTATGCCTATCTGATGACAAAAAAAATAAACGTCTGCGTTCATCCATACTCATTCGTAACAAAGGAAATCATCTATTAATTGACACATCAACTGACCTTAGACAACAGTGTCTTACAAATGATATCACGCATATTAATCAAGTGTTATATACGCACCACCATGCCGATCACCTGCATGGAATAGACGAACTAAGGAGCTTTAACTTCTTCAATAAAGTCGTCATTCCTTGTTACGGAAATAAAGAAACTATTAATGAGATTAGGGATAAGTTTAACTATATCTTTAACAAAAACACACAGATTGGTGGAGGATTACCTCAACTTACACTCCACATAGTTAATAGTAAAACCTTCTGTTTAGGTGGAGTCTCGATTACGCCACTGGATATTATACATGGTCAAATGAATATTCTGGGTTACAAACTCAATAAATGTGCTTATATAACTGACTGCAGTGAAATCCCAGATAAGACAAAAAAACATTTAAAAAATTTAGACCTCTTGATATTAAATGCCCTTGGATTTGACCCTCACCCCACCCATTTTTCATTGAACCAGGCATTAGAGATGGTTGAAGAACTTAAACCAAAACGAGCTATATTTACTCATATCAATCATAAGTTTGACCATCAAAAAATATCAGAAGGTCTGCCTGAAGGTATAGAACTAGCTTACGACGGAATGACTATAAGCTGCTAAACATGAAAAACTGTAATATTAATCTAAATCAATGTCTCGCAGTGGAATATCTTTTGATTTATCAACATTTTTTCGAGCTGCCCTGAACTTTTCTTCCAATATGCGGTTTCTGTCTTTTTGCACTTCACTTCGTTTAATAAATAACGACTCTTGTTCTTTTTGATGAGCATTGTGATCTTTTACCATATCCGACAGAGAAGGCATGATTTTTTCTTTTTTCTCCTCCCAAATAATCTCTCCCGTTTTTTTATCTACCTGCAGTTTTGTTTCACAACAGGGACATATAACTTCTATTCTTCCCAGATCCATAGTCTGCATTACCTTTCCTAATATGAAAAATTCTATTAGAATAAAAATGTAAATATTTATTATATCAAATTTGGATAATGCTTGAAACAGTCTCAATAGGTTAAAAAATACACTACATATATATCAACGTTGGATAATGACCGAACTATATATACATTAAAAGGGGAAAATGACCGAACCAAAAGGCTATTTTATTTCTGGAACAGATACTGGGGTAGGTAAAACAGTTGTCACAGCCTGTATGTTAGCATTTTACCGCAAGCATTCAATAAACACCGGTATTATGAAGCCTATCGAGACAGGAGTGGATCCAAATTGCAGCTCAGAAGCAAATTCAGACGCGAAGTTTCTTCTTACGGTTTCAGGAAATCAAGATACCCTTGAAGAGGTTTGTCCTATTCGTTTAAAGCCAACCGCTGCACCCCTGCAAGCCGCTAGAATGCAGGATCAATCTTTAAATATTGATTCTATTCTGGAAAACTTTCACAAACTTCAAAGAAAGTATGATCAAGTTTTGGTCGAAGGAATTGGTGGACTCCTAGTTCCACTAAAAGCCGATTATTTAGTATCAGACCTTATAAAAGAAATGCAATTACCACTCATTATAGTGAGCCGTTTTTCTCTAGGGACTCTTAACCATACCCTTTTAACCTTAAAAGCAGCACAAGTAGCTACGATTGAAATCGCAGGTATAATCTTAAATCATTCGGAAAATAGACCACTTAGTGAAGTCGAGCTAGGCCAGAAGTCACTTATTGAAGAACTTTCGGGAGTTCCTGTTATAGGACAGTGCCCATTCTTAAGTTCAATTTCTGCAGAACAGTTTAATAACAAATTTGTTGAAAAGATTGAGTGCTGGAAACTATTTGATAAACTTACTTAAAGCTTATCTAATTAAGGTTAGTTATCAAAGTCTGAATTAAACTGGTAACCTCTTTCCCTAATAGTAATTATATAAACAGGTTCCTGAGGAGTTTTTTCAAAGTATTTTCTAAGACGTGAAATAAAATTATCCACAGTTCTTGTCTCAGTTTGTGGGTCATAACCCCAAACTTTTTCTAATAATTCTTCTCGATGAACAACATTTCCTTTTTTCTCTACTAAAAGTTTCATCACAAGAGCTTCTTTAGTGGTTAAAAAAAATTCACCATCTATGCCATTAGCCTTCCCAGTTCCAAAGTTGATCCACATTTTTTCAAAACGAAAAATTTCTTGATCGTGAACCGGTTCTTTATACCATTCTGAACGACGCAAAATACCTTTCACACGCAAGAGAAGTTCTGGGAGGTGAAACGGTTTAGTGAGATAGTCATCTGCACCTGCTTCTAAACCGATTTCTCTATCTTTTCTAGAGGACTTTGCTGTCAGCATAAGAATAGGAAAACGTGTGTTAGTTTCCCTTATAGTGCGGGCTACTTCAAGTCCCCCCATTTTAGGGAGCATAAGATCAAGAATGATTAGATCAAAATCCTTTTCCCTCAATTGGTCAAGCGCCGACAGTCCATTATCGACTAAAAATACCTCGTAGCCTTCCCTCTCAAGATTAAATAGAAGACCTTTTGCTAAATGTGGATCGTCTTCAACTAATAAAACTCTGCTAGGATCTATCAAAATCAATTAACCCCTTCTAAATTTTCTTCATTTTTTTCACCGAGGGATAAATTTAACGGCAAACTTACTAAGAAACGGGTTCCTTTTCCTCGCCCATCACTAAGAGCATCGATTTTCCCTTTGTGACTTTTGATAATTTGTCGTGAAATATATAAACCTAGACCTGCTCCCTCAATATTCTGGGTTTCTTGGCTTTGCACTCTATAAAACTTATTAAATACTCTTTTAAGTTCTTTTTTTTCAAACCCAAAACCCTGATCTATAAAATCAATATTACAAAATTTTTTATTCTGGTGCACATAAATGGTGAGCGATGAATCAGCGGAAGAATATCGCAAAGCATTCACTATCAGGTTATTAAAAACCATCCGTATAGCTCGTGTATCAATGTTAACCTTTGGATGATTATCAAATTTAAATTGTATCTGGCAGTTTTTGTCCTCAAATAATTTTTTGTGATTTTCTACCGTCTCCTGCAAAAATGAAACAATATCTACTGACTTGAACTGCAACTGCATACTTTTAGGGTCTGACTTGCTAGATTCAAGAATATTATCTATAAGACCTGATAAACGTTCGGTATCTGCTAACATAGTTTCTACAAAATCTCGCGCTTCTTTCGGTGAGACATCTTGATATTTAAGAGTCTCTAAATAAAGTTGAATAGATGCCAATGGAGATTTTAGCTCATGCGACACACTCGACACAAAGTTACTCTGGAGCTGATTTAACCTAGCTTGTTTGTTCCAATAAACAAATATTACATAAACCCCAGCAAGAATCATCAACATCAATACTCCTCCCTCTAAGAGGGAAATCCAATTAAAATCTGATTCTAGTAATTCAGGAGGAAGCCTTTTGGCAAGTTCATTCAGGTTTTGGCTATTTTTAACATACCAGTATATCCAAACAGCCATCAAGCCAATCCAGGCAACCTGTATGCCTATAAATACAAAAATTGGGTGGAATAATGCTCGCAACCGATTCATATTAGAATTCGTAAGGTCAAAAGGTTTGTATCATTTTGTAAAACTAACTACTCAATAAATATTACATAAGTTTTACATACTATTTCTACCTTCAGGGTTAGTATAGTCACATGTTAAAAGAAATTAAATAGTTTACTAACTAATTGAAAAATTAAATATGCCAACCCTGAAAAGTGTAAAACCTAAGCTAACCTTAAATAAAGATATTGTCGGTTTTTTTATCTTCCTACACATAGGAGCTATATTAGCCTTATTCCCATTCGCATTTTCATGGAGTGCTGTGATTCTATTCCTTTTCATGCACTGGTTGACGGCTTCCATTGGTATTTGTTTTGGTTATCACAGGTATCTTACGCACAGAGGGTTGGATCTTCCTAAGTGGTTAGCGAACATAATTGTATTTGCAGGATCACTAGCATGCCAAAATGGACCTATCAAGTGGGTAGCACACCATCGTATGCACCATGCGGGATCTGATACGGAGCGAGATCCTCATAGTGCAAAAGATGGCCTGTGGTGGCCACATCTAGGATGGATGCTTTACGAGCACCCTGAGTTTGACGACAAAAAAAACATTCAAAACTACACAAAAGATTTTTCAGAGGATAAGTTCTACCAATTTCTTGACAAACATTATATTAAAAATCAATTTGTACTAGGTTTTATTTTCTTAGCTATCGGTGGATTACCATGGGTAGTATGGGGAATTTTTTTACGCTTGGTGGTGGTTTATCATGGTACGTGGTTTGTTAATAGTGCGGCACATGCCTTTGGTTATAAAAACTTTAAACTAGAAAATGACCTATCTACTAACTGCTGGTGGGTAGCCATTCTTGCTTACGGCGAAGGATGGCATAATAATCACCATGCCTTTCCAAAGTCAGCTAAACATGGCCTACGGCCCATGGAAATAGATATGACCTGGATGGCTATTTTGACACTCAAGAAACTTGGTTTAGCTAAAAATATTAAGATAGCCAAACTGAAACCCGCATTAAGTAATGCTTCAGATGGCTATCGTTTCGAAGGAGAAATGATAAAACAGGCAGCTTAATTTTAAAATTAATCTATTCTGGCTCTCCATTAATCAAAGGTGAATTCAATGTGATAACCAGAGTACTTTCTCATATTGATTACTCGGTTTTTAAAAATTAAATACTGACCTTTGATGCCTGTAAGTTTTTCACTAAATTCACTTTCCTTATCCAGATTATGGCTTGATATTTTCTCCGGAACAGCCTCAACCGGATAAATAAACGACTGAACCTCTTCCTCATACAATGCATATTTCTTTAGGTCATGGGGAATACACTCAATCATTTCACGTCTCATAAAAGAAAAGTCGACCTCATCAACTTGCCCCAAGAGCATTTTTCTCCAGTTGGTTTTATCAGAAATCTCTTTAGCTAAGACTATCTCAATATGGCCGGATAAAATCCTACGAGGAACCTTGGCAATGATTAAAGCTTTCACTGCGCCCTGATCAATCCAGCGACTAGGAATATTATAGTGCCTAGTAATACCTACTTTTACTCCGGATGTCTGTGATAGGTAAACATAATGGTCTATATTACAGTACTTTTCATAAAATTCTCGATCAGTTTCATTGCCTTTATCATGCTGGCATTTTTCTGGACGCACCGAACAAATATCATTTTCTGGCAAATCTCGTGTGCAAGGAAAACAATACCCATCGCTATAAGTTTTCTTAATTACTCGGCCACATTCAACGCACGTAATTTTACCTGTATGTTTGACAGTTACAATTTGACCAACTTTAGATGTCAAAGGATATGATTCTTCGCTCAGGTTCAAAAAATACTGAATGGGTATACCTGCCTTATGAGTCATCTTACTCAACTGACCACTAATTACATTTGACATCAAATTTAAATTTCTCTTTTATGAAATATGTTAATTGGAAGACGATCTTTTTGAAGTAAAATAATATAGGGCAAATAAAGCAACACTAACTGCGAAAATTAAAGAAAAAGATTCAAAAATAAGAAATGCAAGGGAAAATAAAATAAAATAAAATAATACTTTAGAAATATCTATTTTCCCGTCGACCATAATTTCCCTAATAATCGTATAAAGTTAAATAATTTATCATTACAAATAACTATGATTAAAAAATATGATAAATCAAAGTACTTCATTAACCACCCATAACAGACAACCAATCTTCTAAATTCTTGATCTGTAAGTATGAATTCGTTTCTCGAACATCACCCATCGGCGCAAATGGCTTACCTCCGTAATTATGACCAGGGTAAAGCACCACTTCATTCTGAATCTTGGCTAATCGGCGAGTTAGCGTATCATACATAACCTCGCTATCACCACCAGGCAAATCAACACGACCACAACCTTGCAAAAACAAAGTATCCCCGGCGACAAGGTAATTCTCTACCCGAAAACACTGGGACCCTGGAGTATGACCCGGTGTGTGCATGAAAGTAATGTCTATTGCACCTATAGTAAGTTTCTCTTCACTATCAGTCAAACGCAGATCTGAATCCGAAAGGCCCGTCACTTGCTTTAACCCGTCAGCTTCATGTTTATTTACATAAACAGGTGAAGGGCTTTTCGCCATTAATTCAGCAAGTCCTTTAATATTCATACCAAAAATACTACCTCCAACATGATCCGGGTGGTAATGAGTTACCAATGAGCCTTTTAGTTTCATTTCTTCGGCTTCAATCACTTCAAGTATTCCATCAATATCCCATGCTGGATCAACAATCACACACTCACGGGTATTTTTATCCCCAATTAAATAAATAAAATTTGCCATTTGATGAGCGGAAGAATCTGATTTAGCAATATCTACTCCTGATAATAACTGTTTAAAAAATAATGGACTTTCTTCAGCCACCTATTTCTCCTTTACGATATAGTTAAATAATTTTTATTTTAGATAAACAAACTATACTTATCACTAGACAGCATAACCGCCTTTAGAAGGAATATTCACTTTCCAAGTATGCCCTCAATAGATATTATTTTCATAAATTTGCAAGCAATTAAAGAGACTTTTCTTACTTAAGGTATTTCACCCCTCTCTCAGCCTTCTATAAAAATTAATTTATCTATTGTAACAGACTGTTCAATTAAAGAACCTCTCTCTAAAGAAATCAATTGGTTAGGTTTAAAAAATTGGT
>Ga0115000_10001195_pt1 | contig 23294 bp, 24 predicted proteins | sample ArcticOcean_MG_C_6_FD_89690 | JGI IMG/M metagenome (GOLD analysis project Ga0115000, IMG submission 89690) | Marine microbial communities from western Arctic Ocean - ArcticOcean_MG_CB8_128 | ecosystem: Environmental > Aquatic > Marine > Oceanic | place: Arctic Ocean: Canada Basin | collected... | reverse complement strand
GGTCATTAAAGGAAGTTTCTACGACAACAGGACGAGATTTAACTTTCCCCATAAACTCCATACTCTTTTCATCCTCAATGTTCACCTTATCGGCAAATGCTACTGCATTTTCACCAAGGATTTCTTGAGCGTAAGCCAAAGGGTTTTTAGGTAACAATCGAGCGGGTGACGAACTTGGTGCGTTAGCCTTTTCAATCATAATAAAGCCTTTAACATTAGAATCTTGCACAAAGTAAATTGTAAAAACTCCTCCATGAGCCTCCATTCCTGCTTTTACTTGACTTACTCCGTAGAATTTTTTGAAATAATTGTAAATAACTGCGGGAACATAAAAAGTCCTTGCGGAATTAGCTGAAGAAAAAACAAAATAACCTGCATCGTCCGACAAGTTATCTACCTTCTTGTATTTAATTTCTTTGGGTAAAACTTGCGTAAAGCCTATCTCATATAGAAGTTCATTTTTTGAATACGTGTCTTTAATAAGCCCTCCAACCTTTCCGCTAAAAACTGAAGCCTCATCTTGTATTACACTATTCGTAATGGTTTCATTACGAGTATTGCTGAAAGGAACATTCAAATGACTGCCTCCAATCTCAAAAATTCTTAATTGCTCCAAATCATTTTCTTCACAATAATTTGTGATATAACGATACCCTCCAACTGATGCGCTAAAAAACTCGTCACAATTTGCAAGTCCGTAAAGGGTTTTAGGGTCAATATAGAAATTGCTTCGTATGACCATATTCGGATGCACCGCCTTCCCCACACTAAAGTCTAATGCTTTATCAAATTCATTTTCATTATTGGCTCTATTTAATATCGACTCTATCGCGTCAAAGGAGGTATTTACTTCCTTGCCATTAACCAAGTATTGTTGTGTGTTAAATACTTCACTTACCTCTTCACGAGATAAAGACAACAAATCTTTGCGAACCATCTGCGTGTCTCCGTTCTCAAACATTCCGTCGTATTCCACAACTGCTACCGCATCCTTAGATATGATTTCTACGCTCATATTGACATTGACTAATGCCATTACGCTAACACGCGAAAAGTCATCCTGATATAAGCCTCTTATCACGACTTTATCCCTATCCAAAACCAACGCCCCATCGCTATCTACTTCGGGAATTTCCATTTTAACTAACTCCGTGAAAAAATTTGAAGAAGCTACATCCTCAAAAATTATAGCATTTGCCATTCCTGCTTTTGGTGCGGGTGGAGGTGTTTCTGTTTGCTCCACTATCTCCATCTCTCCTAAATCTATGTCAGTCACTCTGACATCATATCCCGATGCCGATTCAAGGTCATCAAAATCCAAATCCAAATCAAAATCCAAATCCAAATCCAAATCTTCATCCACAGAATCTACAATAGGTTCTTTTTTATTGGCTTCTAAAATTTCTTTCACCTCATTTGATTCAAGATATTGCACTACACTATCATCAAATGTGGCGACCTGTATAAGTCCATCCCCACCCTTTTCTTTTGCTTTCAAAAGCGACGATAAGGCAGTAATTTGTAACAATGTTTCAGCCTCCGAGAACGTCAGCCCATATTTATTTAGTATTTTTTCAGTTTTAAGCATATTGAGTCTTTGTTAGCGTCTTTTAAAATAAGGAAAAATTGCTGATAAATCATTTACCCTATCCTCTACCGAAGGTATAGTTTCCCCGTCCCTTTGTTTGATTTTATCACGAAATTCTTTTCGTAATATATCTTTACTTTTTTCTGTATTATCGAGTTTATATTGGTCTGCGTCTCTTTCTTTCTCCATACGACCCATAATTACATCTATATCTTCGAGAGTAGCTAAACGTGAAGTACCATCCTTCTCTTCAATTTTTTTACTTGAGATAAGGTCATTAAAATCTTCGATAATAATCCCTTCCTCTCCACTTCTAAATCTCGCTCCAATTCTTTCCACGGCAAAGTCATCCACTCTATTGTTATTAATAAATTCAGAATTGGCGTATTTAAGGCAAGCAATCGTTAGTATATGCCTTCCGAATAAATCTAACATACCTTTACTGTCACCATGCCTTCCAAGAGACTCTAATACTGCTTGAGGAGAAGCACCCTCTTCAATCTTTTCAAAAACTTTTTCTGCGGGGATAAAGAAATCTTCAAGCATATCCTGACGAGTTTTGTCTCTTTCATGCTTTTCGGTTCTCCTCCTAACCCTTGCGGATAACTCAAAAACTTCCTGTACGTATCCCGTAAATGCAGTTAAAGAGGTGATTTCTGATATATTAAAAGCAGCTACTAAAGACAATTTATACGAACTATCTACACTATCTGATTGATTCAACTCTATCACCTCTTCAATTCCCTCTTCCAAAGTCATTTCTGTAATTTTAACTGTTTTTCTCAAACGAGTAGACATATCCCTGCGGGACTCGTATTGAGACTTCCCATCTTTTTTCTTATACTTCTCAGGATTCGCTTCAAAATCGTCTTTTATTTTATCTGTTTTGAATTGAGTCGGATATTGAGCATCAACTAATTTTTGAGTTGCGATGTCGAAGCGTTGTCTATTCGTCTTTTCAGAATAAAATTTACCAAGTATATAAGATTCATATTTGTAAATATTTTCTGAAAAAATATTAACTTTTTCAAAGTTATCTCGATACACCTCCCTTGCTTTTGGGTAGTCTACTCCTAAAGTCTCAATAGATTTAAGTTCTTGAGTCAATCTATCTACTGTACGAGAATACTCGTCAGCGTCATCCTCCCATTGCATTTCTGCAAGTTTTTCGGGGTCTGTTATAAGATTTATTTTAATCTCAGCGACATTAACATCAAATTGCGTTGCTTCGCTATCATATACCTCGCTTCCTAACATCTGCTTTACACTTGAAATTTTTTGTTCAAGTTTGGAGTAAACGAAAGCGTCTATACTATTCTGAGTAAGTACGTTGATAAGGAAAGCGTATTTGTATGGATTTCCTTGTCTCCATATCCGTCCGTGCAACTGCATATATGTTACGGGAACGAAACCTACCTGTAAAATGTACATGAGAGGGCAGTTCTTTTGAAGATTTATACCCTCCTTAATTGTTTCCGTACCAAACAATATAAGACAATATCCTGTATTGAAATCTTGTACAATTTGTGTTTTTTCTGATTTTGTTCTCCCATCAATGCGTGAAAATATGTCTGTAACTTCTCGCCCTGAATCTTTGACAATTTTTTCTAAAAGTTCTTTGTTCTCATCAATTATATACTTAGTCATTAAATCAAAAAGGAAAAAATCTTTTCCGTGATAACGGAACTTGTAGTTGTTTGCGTAAACAACTTGCCCCATAATTGCATCCGTTTCACCCGCACCCGCATATCTTTGCCCTTGTTCAGTATAGGCATATTCAAGCACTTTGCTAATAGCTTTACACGTATATAATAGTTTCGGACTATTTTCTACAACATTTTTTGCGTTTTCACTATCCGTCCCATCTAAAGGAGGAAGATAAGGGTTCATAAGGTTCTTATCGTTGTTTATCGTTAAGTAGTACGGGCTAATTAGAGTAAGTTGTTGAGTACGTGAAGCCTCTAATGCACGTTGAGCGATTTTTTGCGGCAACGAAAGATTATCATCTTCATTCTTAACTGCATTTGCGTCGATTGCTCCTTCATCATCTTCTTCACTCGATTCCTCGGAAGCTGACTGCGCTTCGTCATCTCCCTCTGCGCCTTCAATATCCGTATCGTCAACTGCTCGCTTTACCGCCTTGGCAAACTTATTGTCAGGGTCAAGTTCTTGTATTTCATCTATAAAAATTTCAATATCATCCAAGTTATCGAGTTCGTAATCTCCAATTTTAAACCCACCCTTAATTTTTGAATATGACACCAACTTCTTTAACTCTTTTACAAGTTCATCAGCAGGGCTTTCTTTTTTTCCACTTTTATTTAGTTTTTTGAAAATTTCTTCTGCTTTTTCATATTCTGCATTCGTGTATGTAAGTTCAGAGTCGGATTCGAGAGTGATATAGTTCTCCAAATCCTTATTCATCTTCACTTGCACTTCATTGAATGGGACTTGAGAATAAAGTTTATTCAACGCCTCATCATCTTCTATACCTTTAATTCTTGGGGCTTCCGTCCCGACAACAACTTTGAGTGGTCTATTCTTTTCAATTTCTTCATCGCTGATTTTAAAGTTTGTAAAACTCTTAATAAGTTGCGAGAGAGAGTAAATATTTTTATATCCCACGATTTTTGGAAAAAGGGTATATCTATTTTGATAGTCAATATCTTTTTGCCATTTTTCTTTTGCATAAAGTTGGAAAAAATCAAAAGTATTAAAGACATTCCCTTGCATCAATTTATTTGCGCTCATCGCACCAAAAAGAGACAACATTTGAAAATTGTCATCGGTAAATGGTGTAGCGGATAAAAAGATGGTATTTTCAATCTTTCTTTTTTGTCCTTCTGAAATGTACCTTGCTCTTTCTTGAAAGTATAGACACACGGAAATAAAGTTTTGTACCTCACCTCTTATGTTATAGTTTGCTTTGGTATCGTAAGCGTACACGTTTTCGGGGTAGCGCAAAGAGCCTTTAATATTCGCTTGTATTTTCCCCCCTTGTGCGGGTGTATCTTTTATATTACCTCTCGACTCTAAAGTAGTTGTTACACGAGAACCTTTCTTTACATTATTAAAAGCCCTATTGAAGTTATGTACCTCATCCACGATAAGAGCATCACAACTTAAAAGGTTTATGTCCAACCCTCTGTATTGAGATAAAAATAGTTTTTCCGTTTGACCACGGGTACGCACACCTTTAGCAAATTGAGTGCTTTTATTGTCAAAAGATTGCACTTTACGTTCACCCTTTTTATATGGATTTGGTACACGTCCATTTAAGTATTGAATAGGTGAGGATTTCCCATAAACCCCCGCCATAAAGTCTACGCTTTCCTCTCCAAACTGTTGCGATACACTCAATTTAGGAATCGCCAAATGACTGCATAAAACAACACTATTTGGTCGTGATGCCCACTCTTTAAATTTACCTAAGAAAAGTGGTGCATCTTTACTTAATGTGATAAAAAAGTATGCAATCTCCTCCGTCATTTGAAGTTCTAAAGCCGTCTTTATCTGTGCCTTTGCTAACGATTCTAATGCAGGGTCAACGGCATCTCCACCCTCTGAGATTGTTATCTGCGTAAAAGGAAACTCTGCGTAAATAGCATCTGCTAATTCTTTTACATTTTTATATGGTGAATTTTTGTGATTTTTCTTCGCCCAAGGTAGAACCACCCTTTCCCAAAAAGACCTTATTCCATAGTAAGGAAACCATGCTGCTGAAGTTTCGGACTTTTTTCCTTTTAAAATCTCCATTGTCTTAACCGCAATCCAATTACTTGCGGGAACACTCATTTTCTTTTTATAGTTGTTATAAGGGTCTTCTCTAAAAATCTCATCAACATCAATATCAAACGAAGGATTAGCCCTTGCGGTAGCCTTCACGCTTGAAACAAGCACGGGGTGTGCGCCTCCTAACAAACTTGCCTCTCCTCTGCCTTTTTTTGTAAGTGTCGCCCTTGTATTGGATAATTTCTCGTATTGATTCTGATATTTTTTATGAATAGATTCGAGTTTAGATATGATTTTTTTAAGGTCTCCACCATCTTCATCATCCCATTGAATTTCAGGCGATTTAGAAAGTAGTTCTTCATAAACTTTTTTCAGAAAGGAATTTTTTGCATCTACTGAAGCATCAGAAATGTCAGATATACGCCCAAATTCTACGTAATCATTTTCTCCAATATCCCAAAAATCAAAGTCTCCTGATTTAATTGTTTTGGTGAGTCCTACAAGAGATTGTTGTGGAGTATCATTTATACGGACAATATCTGATATTTTATATTTTTCCGATTTTTTAAAAAAAGGATTTTGTTCAATCCACAAATTATCCTCGTATTGATTCTGATATTTTTGTTCACGAGGGGTAAGCATAGAAGTTTCATTATTCTTACCGTATTTATTCATTGCACCTCCAACGAGTTTTATCAAACCTTGCGTTGTCCCTTTTAAATTTTCTATCAACTGCATATCGTTTTTACTATATGCCATTGCTCCATCATATCCTGTGCCTTCAGATTTTTCGTCGAACTCAGGGTCGCCCTTGGCAATTTTTTTGCCTCTTAAAGTTGTATAATTCATAGACCCCAATTTTATCAACGTAATATTTGGGGGCAAAAGCCCGTTTACGGTTTGGAATTCACGTTTTATTTCTTCATCGTATTTTTTTGCGCCTTGAATTTCTTGTTCCCAATTGCCTGCATCGTAAACTGCCTTTGGTACGCTTATAAGGACTCTTTTTGCATCTCCACGTAAAAACATATCACTAACTTTAGCAATAGAAGAGGTGGTTTTACCGAAGCCTACTTCGTGTGCTAACAAACCACTATTCCCGCTCGCGCCAAGAAATCTCAATCCATCTTGCTGCGCTTTTCTTAACGAAAATCCCGCAGCAGACCCATCTTTCTTTAAAGAATCAGCGATAAAACGCGAAGTATCACCAAAAGCCCTATTATTTTCTAAAAATATAGGTATGTGGTCGAAGGGCTTAATAGAAAAATTGTTGTATTTAAGATTAAATAAAAATTCCATCCCCTTATCTAAATCCTCTTCCATAGCAAGTGCGTAAGCGAGAGTATATAACTCATCCCCCTCAATTCTTGCCATAGATTGCTTTTCATGGTATATACCTATTGCCCTTAACGAAATAAGCCGAGCAAGGTCTTTTATAACCTTTGGGTCATCAATATCGTAGCCTAAATCTTTTAATGTATCAAGAGAAAAATCTTTTAATCCTTTTTCTATAAATTTTGCGTCAAGTTTTGGCGGCTCTCCTGTTTGTTTTTTCGTTGTATCGTATGCTTTCCAATCAATTTTAATTATTCCCGTTTTACGAGGAGAATCATCATCTTTTAATTCTTTATTAGTAATAGATATACCTAAAGTCAAAAGGTTATGCGCTCCTGCACGAGCAGACTTAGGCTCGAAATAAAATCTTTGTATAGCTTCAGTTTTATCCAACTCATTATATCTCAACTTATCGGTTGCCCGTGCATACAACGAAGAACCATCCATCTTGTTTGAATACTGATTAAAAGCACCCTTACCCGAAACGGCGGTATTATAAGATAAAGCATTATCATACTTTTGTCTGAGCATCTGCCTCACCTCGTCCCTATACTTTTCATCCAAAGACTTATTTAACTCCTTTAGAATTAGTGTTAACATACTCACATCACGTTCAGCAGTATTCGTTTCTACCAAACCTAAAGCCAAAGTGATACGAGTAATCTCTTGCATCCTGTTTCCCTTGATTGTTTCCTTATCAAGTTCTGATTTATCTTCGTATGGGCTACCTACCCCAAGATTTCTAACCGTCTTTTCATACTCTTTTTTTGTGCCATGATGAAGCTTCATGAATTTTGGTGAAAATTCCTTTAGCAAGTCTTCGTGATTCTGTAAAACTTTATCCGAAAAGTCTACTCCAAAAAACTCAGTTAATTCGTTTTGAAAAAGTTCAGTTTGAATCTTTGCTTGTGTCGCATAGAAATTGGAGTCAAGCAATACATCTGCGTTACAAAATATAGGCTTTCCTTCATCAAAAGAATCAATGAATAGATGTCCTGCAATTGCGCTATTTTTACACAAATCGAAATAATTTAAGGCGTAATCAATACCTAACAATCTTGCACAAAGCAATCTGTAAGGATTTATCTGATTCAAATACAGGTTATTTGCAACAATCCCCATACCCAAGAAATATCCAAGCAATTTTTCAGGATTGGTGAAAGTTGGGTTCAGATTGAAAAATGTCTCTTCAATGGTATATACATATTTAGACATGGTTTCCATAAACAAAGTTCTATTTAACCCTTTTGAATCGGTTAGTCGCTCCGTTGTCCTCTTTTTTGTTTGCTCGTATATAGTGCCATTATTCACCCTTACATTCTTTCCGTCTAACGTATTTACGGAGGTATAGTAGGATACGTGTTCATTTATTATTTGCACCGCTTCCCCATACGACAAATCGCTTTTGCTCCACTTATTCAAAGACAATGCGCTGATAGGGATTTTTTTTCCACGATACGGAACTTTCATCTGATGTCTAAGGATACTAATCGGTAACTCTAATACCTTTGCCTCTGATGCTTGCAACTCCTCAACTGATGGGGGTTGCGCTTTGGGGTTGAGTGGGTCATAGTTAATAAAAACCGAAGGATAGCTTGTGAAGCTATCAAAAATCATAACATTCAAAAAAGTGACTACCTTAACCTCAATTTCGATTATTTCCTCCTTGTATTGTGTCTGAGTTTTATAGAATTCAAAATCTGAGGTGTCTATAATATACCCATCACTTGTTTTGAAAAATCTATAATCTTGTCTTTTCTTACCACTTTCTTTGACATAGTAAGAAAAAAGGTCAGGCACGGGAATTGTTTTTTCATCAATTTGAAACTTAATTGGGCTGCACTCATGTGCCGTATCAAAAGTGTAATCAGAGAATTGTTCTCCCGACATTGAAGGCATCCTCTCAAGAATCTCGTCTATACCTCCGTTACCATCTTTTTGTGAAATAGCCCGTGAAAACTGTGTCCTTAACGTACTAAATTCCTCTGTATCAAGAGTAAGTACAAAATCAGGGGTCTTCATTCGGATGATTTCTTCTATATCTTCTTTACCCATAATAGGCTTTAAATTCATATCATTCTCATCATCAGCATTGAGTTTTTTAATTATTTGAACCCTGCAATTTGTAGCCTGTATGTCTTGATATGATAAACCTCCAATTACGGCTTTTTCAGCAATTAAGGTGTCTCTAAAGTTTCTTCCAACCTCCTTAGTCTGCATCTTTCTCTCTTCCTTAAAAATAGGAGGTTTTCCATGAGTATAAAAAGTTGCACTTAGAGAGTTATAATCACCATCTTTTTTTTCTTTACTATTGTAATATTCAAAGTATGTGCAAGCATAAATAATATCATTTGCAGAATAAGTTTGTAGTAGCGTTCGACCCAAAGAATCATTTGTAAGCCCAAGGACGCTATCGCCCATATCTTTTGTGCCATTGATAAAATCTTCCACAAAAAAGCAATGTCCATACTCTACACGCAATACGTGAGAATGAATCCACCTCAAACGGGCATCTTGACTCATCACGTCAATACCTTCCACTAATAACATAATAGTATCAATAATTGGCTGATACTTGGCTTGTAAACCAAGAGCCATTTCTTCATTTTGTAACTGTCTAATATCCATTATTCTTCGTTTTCTGTGGCTCTTGAAATAGTATTGTTAATTTGAATTAGAGATGTGCTTATATCCGTTCCGTCAGTCATAGCAATTAAAAGTTCTTGTATAAGCATTCTCTTTGCTTCTACATTTTGCAGTTGAATATATATATATTGCAAAGAACTACTGCTAATATTTTCCAATGCCACCAATATCTGTTCGTGCATTTCAGCCCGTTTTTGATAGCTTTTAATCATGTATTTTTTGGGTAGTTCTATCATACTCTCGTGTATTTTAAAATGTAATTATTCCCCGCATCTTCAGGAACATTAAAATCAAAGGTCGCGCCTTCAATATGAAACAACAATTCAACAACCGTTTCGTGCGTTTTAATATATTCTTCTCGTGGTACGATAACCATTAAAGTTCCGCCTTTACGTACAAAGGCAAATGACCTTACTGCATAGTAGGCTCGTGCATCTTTTTCTCCATGTTTAGCTAAAACTTCATCGTAATCTAATTCCGCAAATCGACACTTTGCAGGAGGGTGTGAAATAACCAAATCATAAGAGGGTAGACCATTCGTGTTTCCTATATAGAAGTATTCGGCAATAGAGCCAAAATCGTATCGTAGAAAATTATTTTTTTGCCTTCCGCTTGTAAGGGCTTTGGCAATCTCATGACAAAAATAGTCGTTGTTCATAATGTGGAAAGACGCACCATTAGGCGCACTCGTTATAGCTTTTCCGCTTCCCCCGTGGGTAATTAAAACCTCGCCATTAAATCTACGCTCTGCTTTTATACCGTCTTTCATTTCGGATGCCATATCCCAAACTTTTTTGAAAACTACACCTTCATTCAAATCTGCATCTTCACACTTATCGTATTTGAACAAAAAGTTTAAGTCCGAAAGACTATACACGTAGTCGTGACGTTTTAATAGAATAAACGACTCAATACTTTTATTTATTTCTTCTCTGCTTATCATTACTGTTCTTCTTTATTAAGGAAATCAACTGCTATAATTTGAACTGCGGGATATTTTCGGCTTTCAGCCATAGCCATAACGTCTGAGTTAATACTCGCAAAACCCTCTACCTCTTCTTTTGGCATAACTACGAAACTGCTATTAATTTCTTGAATCATGTTGGCAGGTAAGAAAACCCCACCATCCGTCAATACAATAACCAAAGTCTCAAATTTTTCTTCTCTTTGTCTTCGTATAATCTCTTCGTAGGCTTTGTCAAAATCTGTTCCTCCACCTCCCGCCAACATTAAAGCGTTGGCATTTGCAACTTGCATGGCTTTTCTAACTTGTTTATTAGGAAAAATATCTTTTATCTCTGTATCAATTACCATAACATATCCATCATAATCAGCCACGATTTGAGGGACGTATTTTGCCATTTCTTCCATATATGAGCGTCCCGTACTTGATTTCATTGTCATTGAACCTGAAGTATCTACAATCGTAAAAACTAAATCTCCCCGCTTCTTTTGGCGAACTGACTCTTTTTCAGGAACATTTCTCACAAGGCTCTCAATATCATAATAGTCACGCCCACGAGTGCGAGTAGGTTTACCAAAGCCTTTTTTAACAAGATTTTTTAATTCTTTGAACCACTTAGGCTTACCCATTATAGGTAAAGTAACCTTTTGCCTGCTATCGCCTGTGCCGTGTCCCGCCGTGTTATCTCCCCTTACTTGAGCGGCAGCAGGAAATTCAAAAGGATTTTCATCTACTTGAGTAACAATCTCTTCTTGTTTTTTTCGCGCTTTTTCAAGTTGAACAGGGTCGAGTTTAGGGACGTGCTTATGCACTCCACAAGGGCGTTGGATAATTCCATCATCATTTGCCATTTCCGCTTCCGCAGGGCTTGGGTTGCCTGTAAGTCTGTTAACAATAGGTATTGTAATCTCCTTTGTTTCATTTAGGATTTTATCGTATTTTTTTTGTAATATCTCCAAACTCATGACGCTTCAATTTGATTGATTAAATCCTCGAACTTATCCTTTTTACGCTTCAACTTATTTTTATCAGAATCCTTCACATTTTTACTGTTTAATAAATTGTCAATTCCTTCAATACTTTTTTTTGCGCTTTTTACGATTTCTTTTTTTCCTATTTTTTCCTCTAATTCTTTTTCCTTTTCTGTCAAAGGGGTTTCTTCTTCACCTGTTTTATCAGGAACTTCTTCTTCATAAGTACCATCCTCTTGACCAATAGGAGTATCCTTTGTCCTTTCAACATCAGGGTCATTTGGCGGAATGCCGCCTTCTCCTTCGCCTTCTCCTTCTCCTTCGCCTTCTCCTTCGCCTTCTCCTTCTCCTTCGCCTTCGCCTCCGCCTTCTCCTTCGCCTTCTCCTTCTCCTTCGCCTTCGCCTCCGCCTCCGCCTCCGCCTCCGCCACCTTCACCACATTTTTGTTGACACTCTGATTTTGTGCCTTGTCCTTCACAATCGAAAAACCCCCACTCTCTACATAGTTTTATAGTACAATCGTCATCAGGCTGAATCATGTGGTACGCATTATGTGCAATCTCGTATGCCCAACCCGATTCGTTTACGGGTAAATTATATTTAGGATACCAACGTGAGGGAACACACAATAATGTGGTTTTACGGAAAGCCAATATCGAAGCCATCATATCACAAACTTCATTTCCAAGAGAAGCATTTATTCGTACATCCTGAGTGATATTCGAGCAATATGAGTGGCATTTGCTATAATTGAGGCAATCTCCATTGAAAATATGTCCTAACTCGTGGGTTATGCCTGCTTTCATGATTTTAGGAAAAGCAAGAGTTAAAAAGAAATTGGTGTTGATTGCAATACGATATACATTTTTTTTCGAGTCCCATTTGCTATAAATAGTATGGGAATCCTTGTCATACATTAAAAATACATCATCAGGAAAATTGACAATCTCCTTTATTTTTCCAACTGCAAAATCAAATTGTTTTGGTGTTATTTGAGGAAGTTGTGTTGAATATGAAGATGGGTCGTTTGATGCGTTTATCTCACTCATAGGCACAGGCATATTGCGCTCAATCGTGTCTAAATACCACGCAAAGAACGTATCAAAATCCTCAAAAGGACTTTCGGGGAATTGTACATCTAATGCCATTATCCGTATGCCGCAAGTAATTTATCCAAACTTTCTTTTTTCTTTCCTGTCGCCCCTTTTGAGAAGACGGCAATAACATTACGTACCGCACCCTCTTGCCCTGCTGCTTTCATCGCCCGTAACGTAGGAACAATTTTAATTTGCTTCAACTGAAGCGAATTTATTGCATTCATAGTGCTTAACTTTTCAAGAGATTCTAAATCAACTTCTGCCGTTTCTTCCGAAATTTCGGATTCTTTGATGTCCATCTCAATAAAGGCGTTTACAAAACGTATAAGTTGATTTTTTTCATCCGAAGCTGCTTTATGCCTCACAATAAACTCAATTACTGAAGGGTAAAAATTCCCTACTATTTGTTCTCTTACGCTTGTGCCATCGCTTTCTTCTACTAACCCTAAGAGTTTACGCATCCAATCTATCGCCTCTGAGTTATTAGAGACGTTATTAGACTCTTTTTTCATATTCAGAAGAAGAATACTCGTAGCCTCCATTGCGTCGCCATCAGCGTTATCTAAGGCTTCTTGAATAATTTGCTTCAAAGCACTCACCTTAGTAGTAGAAGTAGATGGTGTTTCCCCTCCTGCCGTTTCCATAGAATAAGTACCTGAACCTCCTAAAATAGCAGATGCTAAACATTTGTAGATACCTTGCTGAAGACGTGAACTCTCTCCGCTATCCATTTCATCGTCTACACCAAAGTTATTTCTGATAATTTTGAATAAGGCAGATGTTTTGGTGCGAAGGTATAATTCTTCTTGACCTGATTTTTTACCTGCACTAATTGCGTTGAGAGTCCCTGAAGAAAATCCTGCCTCGTTAAAATCTTTTAAAAATTCTGTATATATAAAGTTACTACCTGCGTCATTCTGATTAAGCAGAGTAGGTAAAAATCCAAATTGCCATTGTAAGTTGACCTCATTCAATAATTTAAACTCAAGGTCTTCAGTCAACGCTCCCATTTGGCTATCCTTTGTTACATCATTAAGGCACATACGCATTCCTTCCAATTCCGTTGGGGGAGTTGTAACATACATTATTTCCTCGATGATTACGTGACAAAAACGACGAAACAAAGCATCTTCAATATCTGCCGTTGCATTCGCTATACCAATAATTCTTGAATCCAAAAGAGGCATATTGAGTTCTATGGATTCGTCAAGTTCTGCTTTCACTACCTCATAATTTGAACTTGATTTTACTTTTTTAGGCACTCCCGCACCTTTTCCTCCATTCAAAGTTCGCATAGAGTAGTCTTTTATAATACGCTCTCTTACGATATGAAGAAGAGGGGCGTATTTGTCTTGTTCGCTTTCGTCTACCTTATCCAACTCATCTAAAATGAGCCAAAAGTTTCCGTAACCAAGCAATGTGCTTAAATAAAGGCATAAGTCTCTAACGTCATCTCTTACTACGACATCTCCATCTTCTTGCATCTTAAATAATTCAGCATCGGAATACAATTCTCTTTGCACCTCCATTCCTTTATCATTCAAATAGCTTGTAGCTAAACTCTTTCCGAGTTTCACAAGTTTCATGTCTTGCTTTTTAATCGTGTTGCTATCCCACTCCCATAGGAATAAACCTTCAAAAATGCTATTTAAAGCTATGTAATTTTTTCCTGTTTTACATCCTGCTTTATCTCCGTCAAAATGGTCATCTATATATTTATCGAAAATCTTTTTTCCATTTGTAACATACGATTCAATTAAAAAAGTGTTTGGAAACCAATTAGGTTTATAAAACTCTAAAGTGTCTCCACCTGCTCTTTTTCCTGTTAATCGTGGTAATCCTTCTATATTAGAAGGTTTTTCTGAACCGATATACAATAAAGATTTTGGCATACGCCATCTTTCCGTCATTTCAATGACTGAATAGGACTTACCAATAGATGATTTACCGAGCAACAAGAATGGAATGTCATATCGGATTAGTTGTTTGACAAGTTCTATTGTCCTGTCGCCTGAAAAAATTGCTTCTGCCATTATATATATAGTTGAAAAAAGTGGTATTTAATGTTTAAAGGTAAAAAAAAAGGTGATAAAATACCCCCCTTTTCATATTTATATACTTTACCCTCTGTTTCATCGCAGTCAAATTCGACTCCATCCCCTTCTTTCTGATTTAATTCACTTACTATTTCGCAAGTCGTTGCTTCGCCTCCTTGAAAATCATACTTTTCCTCAGAAGCCATAGAACGCTTGTTTATTACGCCTTCTCCGCCTTCCATTTCTACCATTTCTGATTCGGCTACTCTTACAGGAATCCCGCCTTCTTTATGGCTTCTTCCTTCAAGTAATTCTCCACGATAACGCTTACTCATTATTTTTGTATTTTTGTTAAAAATAAAATCATGGCTTCTCAAATCCCTACTCAATATCTCGACAAAAAAGGTAATGCTTCAACTCTTGGCGTAGGACTTTTTGCGCTCACAACTTTTGTGCTAATTTACCAAATATATTTCTATCGAAAATTTATTCAAAGCATTGAAAAGAATTCAGATATTGATGAAAGGTTAGCAAGGCTCGAAAGGCTACAAATGGAGTCAACAAGTGTTACGTAAAATAAACTTATTATTACCAAAAATATCCTTTATAGGGACATAAAATACTTTTCAGGAGGGAAATACATCTCTCTCATTTTGTCTAAAGGCAAGTGAGCGACGTTTTCTATCCTCTGACCACCCGCACAATTAAAAGGTGTTTTTCTTGATTCCATTTTCATCGGCATTAAAAAGTTGCCTTTTTCATCGCTAACCTTCCAAAAAAACACCCTTTTATCAGGGATTAAAACGGCGAAAACAAAGAATGGAACTTCAAATGCTCTTGATGATACCATTACACCTTTATTTATTTTATCTGCGCTGATAAGAAGCGACCCCCTTTCTTTGAGCAATTCAAAATTCATGTTCCTGCTCTTTACTTCCACACAAGCCTTCACTTCTCCATCTCTAATTAAAACGGCATCAAGCCATGCTCTTTCATATTTAGAGGTCGATGAACTTGCTACCTCGCATTCGTAGACGTGTGCAATAATATCTAAGGTGGTGTCACAATACTTGTCATATCCTCTTTTAAGAAATGTCTTTGTCTTGTTGACGGGTAGAACGTAATCTGCTTGCTTCATGATTTTCCGAAATCTATTGAACTTTGCCCCTTGCTTGTTTTGTGCATGAGCCGAATTTTGCGACAAATAAGGTCGGTAAAACTTTTATCGCCCTTAAAATTTGTTTTTATTTGAAAGGTTATTTCAACAAGGTCGTCCAAGTTAAATTCCTCTAATTTCTCAGTCCAATCTCCAAAAAGAGTAAAAGCTATTTCTTGGCGAGGTTGGTTTTTATACTTTTTACTTATAACAAGGGTGCTAATTCCATCTTTAATCGGATAAATACTCTCTATTTTCCCTACTAATTTCATTTAAGGAGTCTTTAAGACCGCAATTACACGAATTAGTTCGGGGTATTGCTCCATATAGGATACTGCTGACTGCTTCAGCCTCGTCCCAAGTATAAGTGATTTCAGCTTTTTCACCTTGAATAAGAATAGGTGCGATTTTGTCGATGAGAAAGCACATATCACAAGATAAATCCAAGGGACACTTAAATGCCTCCTCCAACGCTTTCCAAATTTCAGGATATTCATCTGCTATTTTTTCAAATTTCTCCCACAACGGAACTCTCAAGTTCTCGTTCTCCGTTAATTTCAAATCTATCATCTTTTATTAGACTTAATTTGTCTCTTAAATCTAAACCATCCGCAACCAAATTTTCAAACAATTTTTGAGTTGCTATAAGTTTACACCTATTTAGCACGATTATGGCAGGTGTTTTTGCCGTATGTTTATTTATCTCATCAATAATTTGCTTACGTGAAAACTCATTTTTTACGTCTCTCTGCTTTTCCTTTTTTAATAATCTCTTCGCCGTGATAAGAATCTCCTTTTTTTCATCATCTGACAATACAATTAAATTAGCCTCCGTCAACAAGTCATAGTAAGCGTGAACTTGCCATGCGACTTCTTCATCATCACCTGATTTGAAATCATCCCAAATTGCTAAAAGACTTTTTATTTTTAAAATCTTGAGTTCTTCTTCAGACGGCTTATTGTTTTCGGTTAATAACTTAGCCTCATGCTCATCTAATTTTATATTGTATTCTGACCAATGGGTCGTTTTATATTCTTTGTACGCATTCAAAATTCCGCTTACATACAAAGGTGAAAAATTCTGATAGTGATTAGGGTCTACGTTCAATTTATGGGCTACCGCTAAATTAAAGGCATTTACAATTTCATCTAATGTCAATTCTCCATAATTCTTTTTCATAAAGAACAGAATCATTTTCATGTCTTCTTGGTCAGGAACTTCCTTGATACCAAGAAATTTACACCATTTCATAAGTATAGTATAAACCCGTTGCCATCCGTTCTCAGGTAAGTCTTTTAACTTCTCTTTAAAGGACGCACTAATTATTTTTTTTGTCTGCTGACTCAGTTTCAACGAATTGAGTAAAGTCAATTTCGTCTGCGTCGTTAATTGCGTTGTTGTATCGTTCTGCTTTTGTAACATGATTTGAAATTTTTAGGTGCATAGATAATTTTGGGTTTTGCGGATGCTCGTTCAGGTAGCTATCAAACTTATTCCCAAACAAAGTTACGGGACGAAGGTATATTTCTTGTTGCGTTCCTTTCCATACTTTTCTCTTATTGTCGATGACTTGACAAAAATCTTTATAAGTATATCCCTCTTTTAATCTTGCATCAATATCTTTTTTTGTTTGTTTATTGCTTGTTCTATATTTCTTTCCTGTTTTATCATTTAGGTAATCAATTATCTCTTGTCGAACCGCCTCGTAATCGTCTTGTGTTTTTGGTCGCTTTTGTTGTTTCAACTTTGTGTCAGGTTTGTCCCAAGTTTGTTCCAACTTTGTGTCACTAATACTCATAAGTTCTTGAAAATCAATACATCCTCTGTACCAAGTTTGTCCCAAGTTTGTCCCACTTTTGTTCCAAAATTGTTTCACTTCTTCCATATGTCGATGCAAGCCTGAACGACTATAACCATGCTTTTTACACAACTCGTTGAAGCGAAATTGCACAGGCAAGTCATCCATGTGTGAGGCTATTTCAACCCACATAGAGACGAATTTTTTGCGCTTCGCTGAAACGATAAGGTATTTCCAAAATAAAGGGGTCATCAGAACCCAAAATCATCGTTTTTTTCTTCCAAGGGAGGTATGGCTTCATATACTTCTACGTCACCTTGAGTATTTTCTACTTCCATTTTATTAGACACCTGCTCATATCTTCTTTTGTGAGGGACGGGAATTGCATCACGCTCCACAAGGTCATTTGGAGTAACATCCAACGCAACGCATAATTTGTTAAGCGTCTCAATTGTCATATTTTTTCTCTTTCCGTTTCGGTATTCAGTAAGAGCGTAATATTCAATCTTTAACCCTTTCTCTTGCAAGGTGCGTTCTAAATCTTTAGTCGTCATCTCCTTTTCATGAAGAATCTTGTGAAGTTTTGTAGTGCTTTTCATTTTTTTGTGGGGTCTTTTATCAATTCTTCAGATTGTTTAGCATAATATTCAAACATTTCATCATCGAAAGAAGGGTCAATAGTGTCGTAGCGATGTAAACAAAAAGCCGCATAATCCGTTGTGAACTTAGCACCTTTGTAAATAAAGCCTTGCTTGTTTTTTTGGACTGCTTTATTATATGCGTCTGCTAAGTCATTGTATGTATCAATCGTTAGAAAAATGTTTTCCTTTATTTCAAACAAATGCTTTTGATATTTGGTTCTTTGTAGAGAAATATCTGTTTCGCTTTTTTTTATTGCTTTCGCTATATAATTAGGTTTTGCCATACTGCAATATATATTATAAGATATAGTTGTTAGGATTAGTAATAATTTTCTTATTCACATCGTGTTGTGAAATATCAAATCATTTTAAATAAGTTTATCATCTCCTCATCTATAAACGGAGATAAGGCTTCAAACATTCTTAAAGACATGAGTTCTTGTATGCGCTTCTTTTTTTCGTCAGTAATTTCCCAATCGGGAAAATTAGGATTTGCTAAAGTTGGGTATGGGGGTCTATTGGGACTTATATGAATGCCTTGAATCGGTCTAACATTTACACCTTCAAGTGTTATAGGAAGCCCATGTACAGGTACGACTAAATCATAATTCACAAACTCATCATAGTAATAGTGTGGGGCATCGAAGGGTGGAAATTTCTTTACCCATTTATCTTGCAACCTTATCTGCTCCATGTAGTTATCAAGGTTTTCTTTCCATTCTTCGGAGTAGAAGGCTTCGGTCTTCACACACATCGTTCCGCTCACCTTATCTGATTCACGTCGCTTCAAAGCAAAATAGTTGCTTTCAGGAGATAGTTTTTCAAGTTCATCAAAATCTTTTACAAGGTCTTTTTGAATGTGCATTATATCAATGTCGGTAATTTTCGTCCATTTGCTTTTAAGTTCAGGAATAAGATAAAACCTTGCCGTCGAGCCACAAGGTAAAGTCTCAAAGAAATAACCTTGAAGCGGCTTTATTAAATATCTCTTTGGAAAGTACGCTTCTAATAAGGCAAGGGCATCTTTATATTTTTCAAGAAAATTAGAATAATTTTTTACTCTTATTTCTACTTGAACATCATCATTTGTAATTAAAGGGAAAAAAATAAAAGGAATTACGAACTTTTCGTATTTCTCATTATCTATTACGGAAAATAAAGTTAATTTATTAGTATTATTCATTATATGCAAGTGCTTTGTGAGTAAAAGATGTATTTTTCTTCTCCTGTTTTATTATTGACCCAAAATACTCTATTTCTTTCAACTCCCGTAATTAAACAAGTATTTTCTTTATATTCATACCCAATTGAATTAAAATAAGTCTCAATAATATTTTTACTCTCTTTTTTAAAGTAGACACAATCTGTAAGCCACATCATAAAATGGTCTTTAGGTAACAATTTTATCGTTTCATCCATAATTCTATTTACCTCATTTATTATTGCCCAATAGTATGGTCTTAAATCATCATCTTTATTTAATTTAATTAAACCCTTACCTTTTCCAAATTCATAATTCTCTTCATAGCTTTTTTTATTTAAACTACCAATAGAGGCAACCAATCCTATTTTTGAATTTTTTCTTTTATTCCAACCTTTAATAAATAACTCTTCGGAAATAAACCCAAGATTAAATGCCGTTCTCCAATAGCAAGCGTTCAAATCAATCTCAAGCAAAGTCTCTTCGCTTTTTTCTGACTTTTTTAGCGCATTAATATTAAAAGCAACCACCTTTGTTCCTTCTATATGAAAAGGCGATTCTGCTCCTTCGTCTATACGCTTGCGAATTTCTCTCCTTACCATCATTATGAATTCCAAACCATTCATTCGTTTATCTCCCTCTAAACCAAAAAAAGTCCTCTTCCTTGTCGTTTTCCCATACGCATCAAGAAAGTGGACTACTCGTGACATCCCACTCATGACAACCTTAAAGGTTATCTCCTTTTTCTGTAAACCCCTCACATAACTTGTGTATTCGTCTATGTGAGATTTTTCGTTCATTCTTCTTGTTCTTTATTAGGTGAGGTAAATGTCCATTTAGCATCCTCAAACGCTTGATAAGATTGCTCTACAATCCAATCTATGTTAGTTCGTAATGCTTTAATATTACTTAAAGCTGATTCTTTATTTTCAACGGGGTAAAATTGATGTAAGTGAGCGTCTTCTATATCAAAATCACGATAAAACTTATCTTTCATCTGTAACGTCATAATAATCGCGTAGTAATTAAAAACACGCACGGCGTGTGCAGTTACTTCAAAATCATATTCAGTACCGCTAATATTTACTGATAGGTCGTGAGATACTTCGGGTATTGGTGCTTCCATAGAAAAAATAATCGTGTAATCAAATATAAACTCGCAACTCCGTCTATTTACTTACGTCACTCGCAACTTTTAATTTTTTATACACTTTTATTCTTCTCTTAATCGCCTCTCGTCTCTGCAATCCTCAATGTGATTGATTCTATCCTCCATATCCCAATCCGCATATTCAACCTCAGTACCATCCATTTCTATATGGTGTATAGCCATATTAGGGTAAGGAAAATTTTTCTCATCAATAGATTTAGTAATGAACGCCTCTATTTCTTTTGCAATTTCTTCAGGGAAATCCTGTGAGGTCACCTCAAAGGTGATATTCACATGGACGATTCCTCTGCTATACTTACTGTCGTCGTCGTCGTAACTCATGGCTTTAATTCTATTGTTTCTACTTTATCAAGAAACCACTCAGGGGCAGTAGCCTCATAACCTTTTTCAGAAACCTCAAAGTCGCAAATACTTGCGGGAATCCAAAATGCTTCATTGTTTATTCCCATTTTTATAAGATATGCTTTTGGGGTAGCAACGACTACTTTTCCATAGTCTTCCATGATTCCATGAATCAATACTTCTTCTTCTTTTTGGGGTGTCATTTTATTGGGGTTTTATTATTAGAGTCTTATCGTCAAATGTAGCTTTATATCCGTAATTATCAGCCATAGCCGCTAAAATATATCGGAACTCAATGCCAAAATTTTGACCTTCATACAAGAATTTTTTATCTTTTTGAATTATTGCCGTATTACATTGGTTAACAAATATTTGATATTCCAAATTAGTCATGACTCAAAGTAATTTTTTTGCAATATTTTCAAAATGATTTGCACGAGTAATATGCTCTAAGGCTAACTGCTCCTCATACATGGTCATTTTTTTAGAAGATAGGCTTTGGTATTTCATTCTGCTTTTGTGCGCTTGATTAACCAAGTGACGTTGCATCTGTTCATTATTCTCCTTAATTTGAACATTAGAGACAATCTGTCCATTTTTTTCCTGTGTAGTCATAGCATAGGGGTTTTAGTTTCTTCTGTTGTAAAGATGTAACAAGTATTGTTTATTCCCAAAGATATATCCATGTAGTTTTCAACAATTAATTGTTTAAGATGCCAACCAATCTATGTGTTCAAGTATATTCGAGTTGTCTGAAACTTTTATTTCTGCCCCTCCCATTTTAGTGTGCCAAGTTTGTAGATTTTTCAGCTTCTCATGCTCTATGTTTTTATGACCATTTCTCTCTAAGTAAAACAACTGCTTGCCACCAAAAAATGCCCCAAAATGCCCAAGACCTCCCTGTACATTGATAAACTTATCTGCCTTACTAAACATAGTTAATTGAAAAGTGCTTATATCCAAGTTTTTATTTAGTTCGTACAATTCATTTACATCTATAATTTCAGGGTGTTTATTTAATATGGATGCGTCATCAAACGCTTCAAATGGTAAAGTATCAGAGTCAGTAACAATATATTTAGGATTTAAACGATTGTAAATAAGATTGTGAGATTTTTTTAACTTTTCAAAAAGTTGGTCTAAAACTTCAAGTGGAATTGCATTGATTGCCTCCCACAACCACTCTTTATTATATTTATTGCTAATAATAATGGTTTTTTTATCAGGATTTAATTTGTTTTCAGGGTAAGCTATTTCTTTATTCCTGAAATGCTCTTTATATGGGGGAGGTGTCCAATATTTATATTCAAGCTGATTGTCATATAAATGCTGACGGGGTATGTCATTTAATTGGATACCCTTCATATTATATCTATTTTTATACTTTATAACGACGTTTTCATCTTGTAAGAAGTAATAAAAGGGTCGCATACCTTCCGTGGTTTCTATCTTTACGTTTTTATTTTGTAGAAATTCATGGTATATAAATGGAACAACCCGCACGAGTTCATTTCCCCATTCACACACTTCAGCATCATAAGTTTTCATATCTTCGTTTTTTAATTTTAATTTATTTACCAATATGGCTCACAAGCAACAATTTGAATTTGTTCAAAAAGTAAAATCTCTCTATCCCTCATATTTCTCAAATTCTGTCGTGTACGATTTTGGGTCATTGGATATAAATGGAAGTAATAAAGAACATTTTGAAAATTCCACATACACGGGTATTGATATTGGCGAAGGTAAAAACGTAGATGTTATTTCCAAAGCCCATGAGTTCAAACCTGTTAAAAAAGCTGATGTAGTTATCAGCACCGAAATGTTAGAACATGATATGTATTGGAAAGAAAGTTTAGAAAATATGCTTTCTGTCTTAAAGCCTAATGGTCTTCTTATTATAACCTGTGCTACAACGGGAAGACGTGAGCATGGCACGGCAAGGAGTAGCAATGGAGACTCCCCATTTACAAGCAAGATTGGAGAGTGGGCTGATTATTACAAAAACTTAACAGTAGAAGATGTAGCAAGCGTATTACATCCCAAAATAAATTTTTACCCTTCTTTTGAAAATGCAACAACAGAATTCCCTTGTGATTATCAATTTTGGGGAATTAAAAAGTGATTCGGATTGCGATTTTAATTATTTCTTCTGAAGAAAAGGAGAGGTGGGTATTTGAAAAGTCTATTTGGAAGCAGTATATGAACTCCAATAAAGACATAGATTGTTTTTTTGTGGAAACTGACCTTTCTCTTCCTTCTAAAGCGGTAAAATTAAGTAAAAATCTTATTCAGGTAGGGTGTGAGGATGGTGTAATGAAAGGAATATTTAGAAAAACTATTTTAGCACTACAACACTTAGAAAATAAATACGATTTCTATATAAGAACCAATCTTAGCACATTTTGGAGGTTTAATTTATTAATTCAGTCTCTTCGTAGTATTTCTGCTAAAGAGATTTTTTACGGAGGATGGGCATGGAAAGATTATATCGCAGGATTCGCTATTATATTAAATAAAAAAGCGTGTAGCTTACTCGTAAAAGAGGGTATAAAGCATTATGACAAGGCAGGAAGAGACGATAGGTTAATTGGAGAAATATTACGCACCTCTGC
>Ga0115000_10001194_pt1 | contig 23297 bp, 17 predicted proteins | sample ArcticOcean_MG_C_6_FD_89690 | JGI IMG/M metagenome (GOLD analysis project Ga0115000, IMG submission 89690) | Marine microbial communities from western Arctic Ocean - ArcticOcean_MG_CB8_128 | ecosystem: Environmental > Aquatic > Marine > Oceanic | place: Arctic Ocean: Canada Basin | collected... | reverse complement strand
CGTAGTTAGGTGAATAGTTAACTCCTAGATCTCCCTGTGTTCCTGTTCTTCCATTTGAATTTGTTCTAACTAACGCTCCATTTACTGCGGATTCTATTATATAGTATGTACCGTTGTTAGTTAATGTACCTGTTCCTGCTTGAGCAATAGTAATAGAATGCGTTGATGTTCTAGTTGCAAATGCATGTGTATCTTTTATAGTAGTAGTAAAGTTATATGTACCTGCTGCTAACGGGGCTGATGGTCTTATAATAAAATTATCTCCAGATGCTGTTGAAGTTAATGCATTTCCATGATTATTAAATACAAATGAACTTAAATCTACTCCATCACCTTCAGAATCTGAGAATGATATGGTAGTTAGGTTATTTGGTGATGTTGCTTTATTAGTATTTAGGTTTGCTGCTACATCTGTGAATGTTATTGTAGGAGCTGTATTATCTGTTACATTTAGTGTAAAATTCTGTGTTGAAGGAGTGTTAAAAGCATTTGTTGCTGTTACTGTTCCGTTAATTTGTGTGCCTCCTACATCTGATGAACCTGATACATCGTAATTAACTGTAATATACCCTGAGCTATTAATTGCTAACTTGCTACTTGGTGTAACAGCCCATGTTACTGATTGATTAGCTGTAAATTGTGATGTAGTACCGGAGTATCCATTTGAGTTATCGTATACCGATGATCCATTAGTTGCTGACTCTATTATATATAAAGTAGTTTCTCCACTTATAGTTGGAGCTCCATCATCAGATATCGGGACTGTTATTATACCTGTATCTGTACCGTTATTATACGCATCAGTAACTGTAACCTGGTACTTATAGTTATTAACTATATCAGAGTTAAGGAATACTGATGATTTTCTTGTTACTACTCCAGTTGATGATATATCAAAAGCATCTTCTGTAGGATCTGATACACTAGTTCCTGTATATGTTCCTAATGATATATCTGAGCCATCTAAATCTATACTGCTTAGTGTAGCTGTTTTAAATACTATGGTATCTCCTTCAGGATCTGTTGCTGTTATTGTTCCTGCTGCTGCATTGTTTGCGCTATTCTCACTTAATCCAGTAATTGTTTGATCATTAACAGTTGGTTGTGTATTATCTGTTACGTTAATAGTAATAGGAATCTGTACAAATGAATTACTGTCGTCTCCATCACTAAAATGTTGATCAGATGCTGTAATGCTTAGTATATGTACTGTATTTGTTTCATAATCTAATGAACCAGTTACCTGGTTGATAGTTACGTAGGTTGGTGACTTAGTTATACTAAATAAATCACCTGAATCTGATCCTGATGTGATTGTTATAGTATCTGTTTCAGTATCTGTAAAATATATCTTTGTTATCTCTCCTGCTGATGCGTTTTCATTTCTAGATGTAGTAAAAGAGCTAATTACATTACCTCCAACGCTTGTTTCTCTAAATTGTGGTGCTGCATTTGCAGTTACTGTTACATATATAGTCTTTAATGTGAAAGCTCCTATAGTATCTGTTGCTCTTACGATTACGGGGTGTGCTAATTCACTATCTCCTCTATTAGTTGTATTAAATGCTGCTACTGTAGGTAAAACTGCTAGCTTTAGTACCCCACCTGTAATATTTACATATCCATCTGTATAAGAACTGTCAATTGTGAATGTAATTGCTTGAGATTCTGCATCTGCACCAGCTAATGTGGCTAAGTTTGTTCCTATTGGTTCGTACTCTGCTATTACCTGATTACCTGTAGAGATAGTAGGTGCTGTATTTGGATAAAAGACTGCTTCTAAGAAATCACCTAGGGTATTAGTTGTTCCTGGGTTATATGAGTTAAATAAGGGGTGTTCTGTGTTAGAAACTACCCTATTACCGTCAAATTGGTTATTAAAGTTAGATTGTTCAGTTCCATCTGGGTTAATAAACTTAATAGACCCTGAACTGACATATATATGTTGCCAAGGTTTAACTGAAGAACCTAAATCGTTATTAATTGCGCCGGGTATAATACTTCCTGATACTATTTGCTGCCCTACGAAGGTATTTGTTAATTTAGTTGCTTTTTCATCAATTCTACTATCAAATGATGCTGAAGCTATGTCGTTAGAGGCAGTATATGTGTTTAATGCTGTTATATTTGTATGTGATCCGGCTGCTCCACTTGAAGTTACAAACCCTAATGCTGCTATTTGACCTGATGCTGAGATAATACCGGCTGGTTTACCTGTAATTTCATCATAAGATGTAGTAACTAGTGCTTGAGAAGCACTTATTGCTAGTCTTTGTATATGGGCTGAACTAGATACAAGCTCTACTACATCTAACCTACTATCAAATGAAGCAGATGCTATGTTATTTGAAGCTGTATAGGTATTTAATGCTGTTATATCTGTATGTGATCCTGATACACTTGAAGTAATGAATCCTAATGCAGAGATCTGCCCTGATGAGGATACTATACCTGCTGGATGGGTTACTCCTGCGGCCGTAATAAACCCTAGGTCACTTATTTGCCCAGATGCTGATATTACATTAGCTGGTATAGAGGTAATGAACCCTAAATCAGTTATTTGAGTAGAAGATGATACTATGTTAGAACTATCTGACTGTAAAAACTCTAAATCTAGTATTTGCTGGGAAGAAGATACGGTTCCTGCCGGTACTGTTACACTTGCGTTAGTTATATAACCTAAATCAGCTATCTGGGTAGAAGATGATATAACTGCTGAGTTACTAGATGATAAAAACCCTGCAGATGTTAAAGTTCCTGTACCTGTAATGTAAGAACTAGTAGCTGCTTGTAATGTTGTTATATCAGAAGTATGTTCTGTTGTAGTTGACTCTAAAGTATCTATTCTATTATCAAAAGATGCTGATGAGATATCGTTAGAGGCAGTATATGCTTGTAAAGAAGCGGAAGCTTGATTTAACTCCACTAAGGATACTCCAACTGAGCCGGCTTCTAGAGTGGCAATACGTTGAATTACATCTGTTCCGTTAAAAGTAAGTGAAGATCCTGTTATATTCAATGATCCAGTAAGACCTAAGGCGTTTGCACTTGGAATAAGTGCAGCCTGTACGGTACTTCCAGATCTAAAGGTTAACGAACCTGATAATTCACTAAATATTCTTGACATACTATTAATTATGTTCTAATTCTTACTTATATGTAACCGATTGATTATAAATAGCAAAATTGACTAAAGGCTGTCAGTAGATTCCCCAGTAATCTTAAAAGAAGTCTTATTTGAGTACTTCTTTGTATTAAAGGGTAGTGCATTTACTGTATCTGTTACTATATGCCCAAGTAAATTAATAGCAAACTCTGTTTTTACTAGACGATCAGATCCTTGTGCTAGTTCTGTTACTGTGTTATACGTATCTATCATTGCTCTGAATCTGAACTTGCTTGGATCTCCCCAATACGAATCAGATGCAAAGTTAACTCCTTCTATTATCTTATTATTCTGTTCCATGTAGTCCGTATATATGATACATGAATATTTTATATTAACATAATCCGGAATTGCTACTGCAAAGATTTCTTCTTCTGGTTTTCTATTATTAAGTACGCTAAAGTTATCGTATACGTTCTTCTTTGAAAATTTCTTTTTAAATATGCCGAAATTATGAGGATTATTACCATCTAGCTTATTACCTAGCTCTCTATTCTTTTCGATGCTATCTCTTCTAAATACAATTAATGGAGATTGCATTTTACCGTTTTTATCTCTGTAATAACCGTCAGCTTGCATAGCTTTCCATCTCTCTGGTGAGCCGTATACTAAAGGTACGTTTAATGTGGTACCATTTTGTACTACTGTAGGTCTTAAGACACTATTAAAATAAAAATGTATAGCTTCATCGATATCCTTAATACCGACGTTATAGTTCTGTACATTATCGTCCTTTCTACTGATTTGAAGTGCTCTATCTTGTAGATTAGTTTCTTTTGGGTTAATATCTGGTTTATTTCCTGCCATTATCTAACTGTTGATATTCCAACCTTGTCTGCTCTAGTTAAATGACAGTCTACAATTATACTTAGTGAGCTGCCGAAACCAGATGTAGAGGATGAAAGGTTATACTTACTGTCTCTTCCTAAAAATAACGTATTTTCTCGTACTGTGTCTACTTCATAGAAGTCTTCTTGCCATTGTACTATGTCTCCTACTTCAGGCAATACATTTATATCTTCTAAATCAGGTCTTAAAAAAGCAAACTGTGCTTCTCTGCCTAAATCTGGTCCAAACTCTTGGATATCTATTACTTGGTCTCCTCTAGTAATAAGACAGTTTAATTTAACTGCATTCCAGAAGGACTTCGCCATTGATTCTCCGTAAAGGTTTGTTTCTGAGTCTTCAATGCTTAGTTTGTGGTACAATACTTCTTGTGCTATTACGTCATGTAATAGTTCTCTGTTAATATTGACTAGTAAGTTAAAGTCTCTACCTGATCCGAATATCATTACTTTTCTTCTATTGTTTGTTCACCTACCTCTATTGAGATAATATTACTATACTTAGCTTTAGCAGTCTCTTTAAAGGATGCAAATGCTTCTATAGCTTCTTTTTGACTAATAATCTTAACTTTATATGTAGCAATAGCTCCTTCTCCTCCTTCGGAAGCTACTGTTACTGTAGTAACTCCAGGTAATGCTCTAATAGCATCATCATACCCGGTTGTTCCTTCTTCACCGTACTGTACTTTGATCATTGCTTCAAAGGTTCTGTACTCTAACTCTAATATTAATGGAATTAATTTCATTAACCTATATATATTGTCATTGGAATTGACTTTAAAATGTTCTCTACATCTTCTGATTCCTTAGCCTGTGCCTCTAACTGCTTACCTCTAGAAGTCATATCTAACATCTCACGTAAGTTGGTCATTAAAGCTGTATTTTCTGTTCTTGCGTCTGCTAATAAGTCAGCTTGATTAAGGGTTGCTTCTGATCCCGGTACTGGTACTACTTGGTACTTACCTCTAATGTAGGCCAGCATCTCTTTAGCTAAACATAATGTATATTTGAAGATCCATTGTCGTCCAACACTGTTAATTTGTAGATACGTTGGATTTGAATAGGGAACTTCTGCTACATTAGTTATATTACCTGTACTTACTGATGTACTTAATCGATTCTTGTCGTCAGTCTTATAGTATTCAAACCACATCTTACCTGCGGTAGGAGGTACTGGGAATACTTTTAAGTGGTTGTTAATTAATTCAAAGGTAAATGCTGATTTTCTTATTTGATCATTAAACTCTATACCCTGTAGTAGCATTACATCGTAAGATGTAGGCATTAACATAAAGTTAATACCGGGACTAAACTGTCCAAAGCCAAATTGTGACATCATTGACTGTATACCTGTACCTGTACCTGCATAAGGGTCAAAATACCTCTGTATTGCTGGTGGTGCTTCGTAATACACCTTTCTCACTTCAATACTACCTGTAATACCTGCAGCAATTGCCCAAGCATCCATATCGTAGGACTGTACTGATGCAGTTATATTTAAAGAACCGGAATACCTAGTAACATTACCTCCTACTTCTGCTTCTGTACCGTAGTGTCTTGATATACCTACGATTCTTTCAAGTCCAGCATCCATAACTAGGTTATTAACAGTACTACCTGTTGGAGAACCTTCCATATTGAGGTAATTTTCTCGAATCTTATATTGAAAGACTTCATTTCCGTAAGTAGTTACTGCTTCCTCAAAGCATGCAAAGAAAGATCCAGATTGTAACTCTACATCCATCAAAGGGTAACCTAATCTTGTACCACAAAATTTAGATACCTTTACTGCATCGGATTGGAAGTTAGAATCACTGTCGTAAAAGCCGAAAGGAGTCTGACCTGCGGTAAACGTTGCTGTACCGTCCCATGTTTTGATATTTGCCATTTAAGAGTGTTTATTATAAATAGTAGTTATTCTCTGAAGGTTTTATATACTTCAAGGATAGGTGAAACTATATCATGTCGATGGTTTCTTTGAAGTGAGTGTGTGACGAACCCTTCAACGTTTTCTTCTAGTCTAGTTAAAAAAGAAAAACCGGTTTCTCTCTTATCTTTTAAGTCAATCTGTGCTAGATCTCCACATATTACCATTTTAGAATGTTTACCTAGTCTACCTATTACAGTTTCCATCTGAGAATGTGTAACGTTCTGTGCTTCATCTACTATTACAAGAGCATTTAAAAACGTTCTACCTCTTAGGAAAGCAAATGGAACTATTTCGATTGTTTCATCGTCTAATAGCTTCTGTACTTTCTCTTTACTATATAACATATGTAAATTGTGATAAATTGGTGCTAACCAAGGGTCCATTTTTTCCTTAATGTTTCCTGGTAAGAACCCTATATCTTCTTTAGACACTGTAGGTCTTGTGATAACAACCTTCTCTATCTGTTTAGTAAATAATAAGTCTAAAGCGACTTGAGTCGCTACTAATGTTTTACCTGAACCTGCCATACCTTTTAATACGGTAATAGGTGAGCTCAATATTTTTGCTTTTGCTTCTTTTTGTTCGTCGTTTAGTTGTACGTTAAATTTAATTGGATTCTTCGGTCTTCTCTTCTGAGTGAAAACATCGTCGGTGTGGTGCTTTGAAGGCATATTTGAATAACGTTTTATGTTTGTTTATATAAATATCCGAAAATAATACTTAATCTCCTACTTATTGAACATAAAAAAAGAGGCCCGAAGGCCTCTCTTAATACTTAATCATATATAATGATTAGATCTGCGCTAAGTCAGAAATAAAGATCTTACCGTAAAATTCTGGTCTGATCATTTTCTTAGCATAACGAGTCATTAAACCTTTTCTTGGAGTGAAAGATTCTGGATCGTATACTAATGGAGTCATCATTAATGGTACGTAAGGAGCATATACTGCACCAGCTTCTAAGAATTGAGTTCCTCTATATCCTAATAACAATGTGTTTTCAGTCATATAAGGGTTCTTGTATACTTGGAATCTGTTGTTTAATGCACCTACTTTTTGTACGCCCATTGCAAATTGATCCTGATCACCGTTTGTTGCTGCTGCATATCCTGGAATAGATTCTAAGATAGTAGCTACAGTTGGAGAACATACTAGGAAGTTTGCACCACCTCTTAATGTTTTCTGGTGAATCTTGTTAGATACTTTTTGGATTTTAGTTCCTAATGTTTGGAACCATTGTCCTTGAGTATTGTAGAAATCAGAAGTTGAAGTAGACCAAGCTGATCCATTCCATACTTTGTTATTCTCTGCAGACCATTTCTCAGTTGTGTTAGCATCTAAGATAAGCATGTCAAGAATTTCTAAATCGATTTCCATTGAAATGTATTCACTCAATAAAGAAGTTAACTCAGCCTCAGCATCAATACTGTGGTATGCGTTAAGATCTTGAGCAAATTCTGGAGTCCATTGTGCCTTTAACTTTCTAGTCTTAGCAACAATCGCCTCAGATTGTAATTTAACATCGATTTCTGGGATACCTAAGTTCTCTACAGCTGCTGCTCCAGTTGCTTCAAAGTCACCTCTTGTGTTATCAGTTGGTTGTTTGAAGAATGAAATTTTCTGTGGAGTTGCATTGATATCTTGAGCTGAAGAAATACCACCAGTACCTTCACCTACTACAAAAGAAACTTGGTCTCCTGATACTGTAGTCCATTCTGGATTAGTAGTTACGTCAGATGATCCAGAGAATGCTCTAAAAGCACGTGCTCCTTTTAAGTCTGCATTAGATCCTGAAAGATCAAATGTTACTTTTGTAAAGTCTGCTAATGTGATTGCTGCATCATATCCAACATCTGCTAAAGAAGCTGAAGCTGTTGATACTACGATATCACTTTTAGTTACTTCGTTGATAGAGTAACCAAATTGACCTGCACCGTACATACCTCCTGAAACATCAGCGTCTTTTACCATTTTGGTAGCGCCTTCTGTTACGTTTCCGTACATGTTGTCTCCGTCGGCTTTTGCACCGTTTGCAGTTCCGTATTTAAAGTCTAGATAAAATACTAGACCTGAAGGTAAGTTCATTGGTTGTACAGATACGAAATCTTGTGCAACGATTTGAGCAAATACCTTTCTTACTAAGGGTAAAGCAACACCAGCCCAAGTTTCTCCAGCTCCTGCTGAAAAACCAGAACCGCCTGATTGATTTACGTTAGCTTCAGCTACTATTTGTTTAGCTTGGTTTTCAAGAATCATTGCCATGTTAGCAGATTCTTTTTCACCTAAACCTTCAAGTAGTCCAGAAGCTCCCCATTTTTCGCTAAGGCGAGTAGAATCAGCTTGTAAGCTTTTGTATCCATTCGCACTTTCTAATAATGAATTAATTTCCATGATTTAATTGTGTGTTTTATTGTTAATTATTTAATTATACCGGCTAATTTCTGCATTCTAAGAACGGCAGATGATACTTCTGTTATTACTTCTTTGTTAGAAGCTGTAACTCCAGTTGCTTTAGAAGCAGATCCTCTGTGTTCTTTTACAGTATTAACTTTTTTAGTTCCTACATTATCTACTACAGTTTCGAATACTAATTTTACTTCTTTAACTGTTTCTGCTTTATCAAAAGCAGCGATAACGTTCACTTTTTGAGATTCAGTAAGGTTGTTCGCCTTGAAGATCTTATTAACATAAAGTAATTTAGCATTTAGAATGTTTACTTCGCTTAACTCTTTTCTAAGAGTAGCGATAGTTTCCATTGCACCTTTAAAATCACTTTCGCTAACAGTTCTGTTGATGTTTTTACCTTCAGCTTCTGGAGTATGAGGAACTTCTACTGAAGTATCTTCTTCAATAGGATCTTCATCCTTGTCGTCTGCTTTGTGTGCTTCATCTACATCTACTGCATCTAACTCTCTGAGTAATTCATCAAGGTCGATTTCGTCTTCTTCGGGTGCATCCATTTCTGGTTCACCTTCCATACCTGGTTCTTCTAATGAAGGTTCGTCTCCCATTCCTTCGATATCACCAGCATCCATATCTGCTGCCATTTCAGCGTCACCGCCTACTTCTTGAGCAATTATGTCTCTGATCATGTCTTTGAATTGGTCAACTGATAACTTAGATAAGTCTTCGTCTCCATCAATTTCTTCTTCTCCTTCGATTTCTGCATCCATTTCTGGTGCTGCATCGTCTTCTGGAGTTTCGATTGCTGCGTCGTCATCAGATTCTTCTGAGTCGTCCTCTGCTTCGTCTTCTTCAACTTCCGCTACTGTAGATACATCTGTAAGTGTTTCGTCTACTGCTTCTGCTTTTTCTTCTGCGGCTACTTCTTCTACGTTTTCGTCTTTGGAATCCTCTTTGTCTTCCATTTCCTGTAGTTTAGCAGCTAACATGTCTTTAAGGTGTGGTGTTAGAGTTTCCTCTAAAGCCTCCTTAGCATTAGCAATAGCGGCTTCACGTACGGATTTAGCTTCAGCAATTGCTTGCTTGAATAAATCTTTGTTTGCCATTTTTTAAATTTTTGTGGGTTTCGTATAGCTACTGTAAAGCTATAATATGAAGTTATAAAAATATATATGATGCAATATAGAGATTGCATATTCGTATATAAATATATACTAATTACTAAAAACAAGAAAACCACCTATAAAAGATGGTTAACTTTTCCTGCCCGTCGGTAGCGTCCGAGGAATTATCTTATCCTAATATGCCGACGTCACTTAAGACACCTCTAATTAGGGTATGTACTTCTTTTCCTTTCACTAATGATTTAACTGTATTGAATGCGGTTGATCCCCATCTGGAGTTTTTAACTGCATCAAGTGCTGCTCCTCCATATTGTCCTGCTAAGAAGAATATAAAGATAGCGTAAAGTCCTTTAGTTACTGGTTCTATATATTTTTTGGTTGGTCCTACCATTACTACTGATAGTACTCTTTTTATTGGAGACATAAAAGCTTGTTCGTTCTTATGAGTCCAATCGTAAATTTTTGTTGCTATATCTTCTGTTGCGCTCCATCCCTGTTTCTTAGCTATTTTCTTTGCCATAGATGATATCATATGGGCTATTGTATTTGAAAGCAGGATATAACTTAATATACCTAATATACCGGCTGCTTCTTTAACAGGTGCTTTATCTTTTAATTCTTTCTCAATAGCTGCTGCTAATGCTGCGAATTCGTTTTCGCTTAGATTTTCATCATCATAACTATCGTACCTATCTTCATCGCTCTGTGCTGCATTAAGCATATCATTTAAATCAGCATCTTTATGTAGTATTGGGTTTTTAATAGTTACAGCGTTAGGGTGAGTGTCTCCTCTTCCAACATGTAACTCATAATCTTGACCTTCTTTATATTTACTTCCTAAGTGATCAACGACATCTTGTATATAGTCTAAATCAAATCCAAAAGTGATTAAATCGTCTTCAGAAGATTCTAAAAGTATTTTTGCAAGTTTCATTACGCTCTTAGTATATCGTTAATTACTGAGTCTATACTAGAGTATTTTGAAAGTTTAACTTTAGTACCTTCTTGAAGTGCTATTGGATTCATAAAGGCTCCATGTGTAGATGGATTAGATACAAAGTCCCAACATACTAATTCAAAATCAGGCTGTACTTCTAATGTACCTTCATTAGTCTGTTCTACTGATCCTGTTCCTCTAGAAGAGATACCGATTGTATGACCAGCTTTAATTATTTCTTTTACTATATTCCCTGCAGGTGTATTTAGAAGCTCAACACGTCCCATTAAGTCATCACCTTTCCACCATAATTCTTTTACGATGTGAGAAGCATTTTTAAGGGACACTACTGGGGATTCTGGGTGATCTAATTCTCCGAAAGCATTTCCATTATTAACAAACTCTTCTGTATACTTTTTAGACTCTCTTTCTAAAATAGGTTTAGCGTAAACTCTACCGTTTTGGTTTTGAGCTTTTGCTCTCTGCATAACACCTTCCACTTCAAATACCCCTGGTCTTTCTTTAGACTCTCTAAGTACTGACTTATACGGTGTTACATCTACTAGTAATTGTGCCATATTAGTTTATCTCTTTACTGCTGTTACTGGTTGAAATATATTAGATTTAGGTTCCTCTGCTAATCCATCTGCCTTCATTTGATTTATTTCTGCTGAAGAAATTGTTTTTACTTTCGGTAATGCGATTCCTCCTTTTAAGAAGTTCTTTCTGATAGGTCTTAAATCCTGTAAGAATGCTGCTTCTAATGATGGTGCAATAAATGCTCCTATGTTTAAACCTTCGTCATTTTTAAAGTTATTAGTCTTCTCAAATGCTTTACTAATTTTATCATTCATTCTATCGTAAAAAGATTCAAGCTCTGTTACGATATTTTCTAATTCATTTACTACTGGTTTAACACCTTCAAAGCTTTCATACCCTGCTCCCCAATCGGATAGCTTAGCTGTTGCTGCTTCGTTAATAGTAGTTTCTGTAAGTATTTTAGAAATTATAGCTTTAACATTTTCTTTAAGTGCTTTTTTAATAGCTTTATCTTTAGCTGCCATATAATCATCTCCATCGATGTCTCCATCTTTATCATGATCCGTACCTTTCTTTTCGTCTACAAAGTCATCTGCGTCTTTACCGTCTTTTTTCATCTTATCGATCATGTCTTGAGTATCATCATCGCTTTTATAAGCTGCGGTAGTATCTAATGCTTCAGCTTCTTCTAAGAATTGTTCTGTAAGCTTCTGGTCAATGTATTGAACAACATCTCTTTTAGCTGGTTCGATCATTCCCGGTTCTGTCATTGGTCCATCAGCCCATTCTCCAAATGCTCTAGATAATGTATCACAAGCTTTATCAAATTTAGGTCCCATTGACTCTACATAACCTCCGGTATCGTAATCGGCTTCTTGAACCATCTTACCTCCTTTAGTTTTCTTTCTCTTATTTTCATCAATTGTAGATTCACTAGGTCTATTAACGGCTTCAAATTGGTCATAATTATCCCATACATCATCAATGTTAAAAGCATCTATATCTCCTGAGAATATATCCTCATTATGAGTTCTAATAAATGATAATGCTTCATCGTTACTTACTTTATGTCCTGTTGATGGGTGACCGGTTATAGTTAAAAAGTCAATAACTTTTCTCATAGCCATTTTTCTATCGTGGTTAGAAGCTCTAACTCCATACTCTTCACCGTCGTCTCCTATTTTAGTTTGACCAGGTTCAGTTGGTATTGGATCTGCCTCATCAATATCTTCTATCTGTATCTCTGCAATCTTTCTATCTGCTCTAGATACATAATCTTCTTCTCTTTCTCTAATTGGAAATACACCTTCAAAAAGCTCACTTAATGTTTGCTGAATTGCTTTTCTGAATGACTTAAGGTATTTTAATGCCTCTTCTTTATCTCCTTCTATCTTAGCATCTATAACATAAGATAAATGTTCTCCTTCTCTATGGTAGTTTACATCTTCGAATGAATCAAAGATTGCTTGCATTGTTTCTTCTGGGGTATTTAGTCTAATTTTAAGTCCTGCTTTTAACATTCCTTCATAGTCGAAGTCAGTAGAGAACATATCTCCAGGTTTGTATACAGTAGGAACATCAGAAGTATCACTCCCCGGTTCATAGTTTTTTACTGCATCCATCTCAGCATCAGACATTTTTTCGTCTACTGAATCTAGATCATTATAGAAGTTTTCTCTTTCATCATCGGTCATTTCATCATTTGACTTTGGAGTACCGTCTGCATGTGCTGGGTGACCTTCTTTTAATGTTGCTTTTTTAAGTCCATTATGTACATCTATATCTCCTGCTCCTCTTTTAGTTTCCTTTGATTGATCATTCTTATCTACTTTAGAAGATTCTCCTGCTATTAAGTTATAGTAATGTAAAGGGTCTTTTTTAATATTTGCCAAAGCTTTGATTCTAGCTTTATCTATCATATCTCCGTCTTTACATGTTACGGGGTCTTCTCCTAATACTGTTAATTCAATATCAAGAGCTCTTCTGATAGATTCGTCAGATACTACTGCTCCAATTTGAGTGTCTACAACTTCTGAGATAAGATTATTATTTTTTAATATCTGAACTGTATCCTCATATACATTGAGGTTAGTTAGAAGTTGAGGAAACTTTAGACGCATTTGTCTAACGAACTCCCCTTGCGCCATATTCCCTTCTAGGACGGCGTTGTATTTTTCTGTTACTGTTACTTGTCTTTTCATAGGTAATCAAATCCTTTAGTATGTGATGGTCGCTTTGGACGACTAATTTTCTTGTATCCGTCTTTAGTTAAACTTTTTATTGCCTTAGTAGCATTACCTAACCAACTAGGAGTTGCATAAGTCTCTCCTGCTCCTGCAGTGAACCCGCTTCCTCCTACTTGAGTAACGTTTGCTTCATCAAGCTCTTTTATTACTTCTCTTATTAACCCGGTTAAAACGGACTTTTTCATAAACTCTTTAATTCGTTTACAAGATCGTAATATTGCATTAAGTTAACTAGGTGGTTATCTGTTATCTTATCAGTCTTTTTAAGAGCTTTAATAGATTTAGATACTTCATCTAGTTTAATCTTTATTACTTCATCTTTTACTTTCGTAGAAAGCTTTCCAACTGCTGTTGCAATTTTCAATAACTCTTCATTTATAACATTTCGTAAACGTGTTTGAGAGTTAACTGAGGTAATAAATTCTTTTAATATGTTTTTTTGTTCTGGAAGTAAATCTTTATAGTTATCGTTAAACTTCTCTAACATTATTTTAAAGGTAAGCATTTTAAGGTCCTTATCGTATTTACAATACTCCTCTATTAGGGTATCTTTTACATCTAAGGGGTCTTGGACTGCTGTTGTAAGGTGCTCTAATAAAGTACTCTTATAACTTACTAAGCTATTAGGGTCTATAGAGGTAATATCATTATTCTGAGCTTCTAAAAGGCAGTATAGGGAAGCTAATGCCTTATAGTCATTAGTCTGTATACCAAAGAACTCTTCTGAGTTATATGATTCTTTAATATCGGATATAAGATCATACTTCTGCTTCTTAAGTAGCTTTTGATCTAGATTTCTAGATATCTCTGTTATAGTTGAAAGTATAGTTTCAGCTTTTTGCTGTCCTATTCCTTTGTTCTTTAATATAAATTCATATAATTTGAATTCACGTACAAGAGCGGTCTTACCTGTGAAATGCTTCTTAAGTATTGCAATTGCTTTAGACTCTTTATTACTTAAAGTATCTGCTGCGATTTGCTTTACTAGCAATTCAAAGATTAGCCCTGTATTCTTAAATTTAGAGTGTCTTATTTTCATTCTACACGTTTACTATTATAAATATGGGTTAGTTACCTAAATCCTTAATGTTGTCTTCGTTTAACATCTCAGACTCCTTGTCACCCTTAGTCGTAAAGACTATATTTTTCAACATTTCTTTATTTTGGTGGTATACTGCATGTGTTGATAGATTTTCTGCCATGTTTTCATTGTCTGAAGGATACCCGCCATGCATTCCATGAGTTCCTAGTGGATCTCTTCCTCCTAATGCGTCGTTGGTACCGTATACAGAAGCTTTTTCTGTAGGTCTTCCACCTTCAGGTCCAGGTTGACCCCAGTCAGGCTCTGTTTCAGAGTACCCTTGTGGAACATCATCTGATCCTCCTCCTTTTGGTGTTGATACTGATCGTCTACCGTACATAGAAGCTAAATCATGTGGTGTACCGTAAGTCATTCCTGATTTTGCAGGATCATTACCTTCTCCTTCAATTTGATTAAGTCTAAATGTTCGTTTAGTATCTTCTCTTACTAAATCTCTCATTTCCATGTAAGTATCCTCCGACATATTAAATATACTCTCGTAAATATAATCTGTAGAGAACATTTTAGTGTCTTTCATCTGAGCAGCCAAGTCAATTTTCTCTTTTAATAGAGCAACTTTTTCTTGTTCAAATATAATAGATGGTGTTGATAATCTAACTTCAAAATTAGTTAAACTCTCTCCAGTAAAACCTTGTGTGTATAAATGTATTAATGCAATCTTAGTTAATTCAGATTCTAATATCTTTTGAATTCTTTCAACTGTTCTAGCAAATCTAATATCTTCTGCTGCTAAAGTAGCTTTACCTGAAAGATCTCCTTCATAACCGAAATATGCTTTTGGAATTTTTAATGCTGCGAATAACTTAGCCTGTAAGTACTGTACGTCATTAGTTCCGTCGTATTCTAATCCTTTTGTTGTTTCAATTCTTGTAGTAGCATCTCCTCCTCTGACAGGCATGTAGAAATCTTCCATCATGTTCTGCATATTAAACTTTAAGTTATATTGACCAGTTTGTTGATCTATATAAGGAGTTTTTTTCATACCGTTAATAGTCTTTTGCATAAACTGCTCAACTTCTGCTGGTGGTATTGAACCTACATTAACATAAAACATTCTCTTTTCTGGAGCTCTCATGATTCTATGTATTAACATAGCATCTTCCATTAAGTTAACTTGCTTGTATATCTTTCTACCTGGCTCTAAATAAGAACGTCCGTAAGGTAGGTAAGAGGTATCAGATAATAATCTAAAGTGAGCTACTTCATAATTATCAAATATTATATTATTAGCATTTGGATTCCTCTTATAATGTGGATCTGCTGCTGCTGCTACTCCGTCTGGTTCTAATTGAAATTCAACCTTAGATGGATTTTCTGGGTCTGTTCCTTCATGTCTTACCATGTTATAAACAGTATAAGGTAGCACGTTATATACACCAAACTTCTCTGCTATCTCTAGCTTTAAGAAAAAGTCTCCGTATTTAAGCATATTACGTGTCCATGACCATAAATTAAACTCAATGTTTAATACGTCATAAAATAAGTTATAAAGTACCTTTTGTATATTTTCGTCAGATGACTTAATTGATACAACTTCGTTTTGATCATTTTTAATTGTAGCTTCATCAGCTATAATATCTAATGCAGAAGCAATAATTGGATCAGTGTCCATTGCTTCATAGTCAGAATAAAGTGATACTCTTAATGTTTGGTAATTTAGATTTGGGTTATATACGTTTCTACTATTCTGAGTATATAGTCTGCTGAATCTATCCACAAGTGAATTAGTTTCATACTTTCCGGTATTTTGAATTTGATTTACGTCGACTACTTTAAGTTCGTCACCCCCTATGTTACGTATTACTACGTCATTTGAGAATAATCTCTTTAGTCTACCAAATAATGATACATCCGCCATTGGATTCTTTGTTTTATATAAATAGTTCTACTTTAACAACCAGGAGATGTCTTCTTGACCACCCGGAGTATCTATAAGATAAGGATTTTCTTGCTGACTACCAACTGATTTCATAATAGCTTTATTTTTGGCATTTAAGTTACCAAACGAAGATAATTGTGCTCTAGCTAAATCCATACCTTGCTGTCTCATTCTTAAAGCTGTATCTCTTACATACAGCGCTGTTGCACATGATATAAGTAAGTCATCGTTATACCTTATCTGTGCTTGAGCCTTTCCATTCTTCCATACGAATACTCTCATCTCACCTAGGAGCCTTTTAGATTGTATTATAACGGACTTATCCCTAATGTATTCAATCATCTTGGCAACTACTAATGGTCTAGTCTTCATAGACATAGTAAAGCCAGGAACTAGTTTATCTCGTTCGTACTTATTCATATACGATTCGACTGTTTCTTGATTTGAAGTAGAACTGTAATAAATGTTTTTATACTCCCGTTCCATTATCTGTTCTATAGTCGCCCATCCTATGTTAGCATTCTCACATACAAGTAAAGCATCGTTGTATTCTGATGCTATACCTACTAGTACGTTTCCGAAATCTTTTGGTGATATCTTACCCTTATATTCTCCAACCTGTGTACATGTTTCTATATCAAATATATGAAAGGCAGAGTAATCTGTAGAATCTCCACGAGCAACATCTGCTACAACCATATAAGATTTATTATAATCTACTCCTTCCCATATCCATAAATTACCATCTGCACCTCTTCTCTCTAGAGCATCTTTCTGATATGTTTGTTCATAGAAAAGCATATCTTCTGGTTCGAATACTGTTTCTCCTGAAGCTAAGAAATCACAATCACATTCCTGACCTGCCATTCTAGGTCCTAAATCTCTATCTTGATGATCTCTCCACGTCTGGTTTCTTTCTGGATGTACCGTCCAAGGTAGTCTTACAGGTACAAATGAATTTTCTGCAGATTCTGCTTTTTCCCATGTTTGATGAAACCAGTTACCAATACCGTTAGGAGTTGATAAAGCCATACACTGTCCTCCAGTTGCTAATGTTTGTTGAGCAGCTGTAAACGTTTCTTCAATATTATCAATAAAAGCAGCTTCATCAATTAATAGTAAAGATACTGCTTCAGATCTTGCTGCATCAGCATTAGATGATTTAGCTGTTATCTTTGAACCGTTTTTAAGTCTTAGTGAAAGTTTGTTTTTCTCTACTGCAGGTAGTTTTAACCATTTAGGTAACTGGTCGTACATAAACATCGTCTTAGATACTAAGTTACGAGCAGTTGCTTGTGTTGTAGCTAATGCTAAAACGTTTTTATCTTTATGAAATAACATTAACCATAAACTATAAGCTGCAGCTAAAGTGGAAATACCTAACTGTCTTGACTTAAGGGTAATAAGGAACTGGTTATCTCTAAATAAATGTAATACTTTCTCCTGAAATGGGTAAAGGGCAAATAGTATACGCCCTCTTGTAGGATGCTGTATATGGCAATACTTCTTCATAAAGTACGCCGGATCCTTTGCACACTTAATATACTCTTGTGCAATTATTTTTTTTATGTCTTGTGCCATAACTATAAAATCTTAGCCTTAATAGAAGGTCTGACTAGTCCGCCTTGTGCGTTTCGAATTTCTATTAAAACTTTTTTAAAACCTGCTGTTGAGCCCTGTAAATTTATCAATACGGAAGTAGTTTTTGTTACTCTATTAGCGTACCTTATTAAAACCTCCGTTGGGCTACCCGTTAATTTGTAAGTATCATTAGCTGATGCAATGTTGATTAACTTAAGGGAATTGTCTGATTCTTCTCTAACATAGACATATCCATAATCAACTGCTGTTCCGATCATTTTGGAAACCTTTTCTTTATCAAAGTCTACTGATATGTATCCTGGGTCTGTTCCTGTTTTATTCATGTAGGAATTTAACCCTTCGACATGTTTTTCAGGATTAATACTAAACATTTTAAATATTCTAGCTTTAGTTACATCTGCGTTAAAAGTATCGCGGTCTAAGATAACTTCTGTTTTATCATCATTGTACCTTATACTAGATACATTCCCACCGTTGTAAATATTGTCTCCTGTTTTATCTTTAACTGATAGGTAGTACGTATTACTAGGGCCTTTGATTGCTACATCAGAAATCGTAGAACCGTTATCTTCTGGGCCGTCATCTAAATTTAGAGGCCTTTTAGTATCTTTCCCTCCTGTTTGCTCTACACCATCTTCGGTATAAGTCTTAGGATCTAATTTAAGGAATCTTAGAAGTTGTACGATTTGTGGACTTTCTATATCGTTTATATCCAAACCTGCAGCTTCTTTAAGTTCTAAATAAATTCTATTTTCAAACTTTTGTCCTTTATTAGCTGATGCTCCTCCTACTAAAAGTAGAGTGGTTTGTTTACCTTCATATTCGAATTCAAACATATCAAATTTCGTAGATGCTTTGCTAGTTATTGATTTCTTATTAGGTCCCGTATTAGGTGGATGTACTTTAACGTCTGTAATGTTAAATGTACTTTTAATAATCTCAACAAAGTTCTGTGATGATATTTTATTTACATTTTGAATACGGTCAGGTTTTGATTGAACTGCGAAGTTTCCGGGACTAGCTGATATAAGTTCTGCTCGTGCTGATACCTGTATGTTACTTTCTTTTAATAAGAAATTAAAACCAAATATAGATTCAAACAAAGCCATATCCTCTTGACTGTTAATGTCAGGATACCCTTTAGTGGTCTTATACGACCATTCTAATATAGCTTTGTCTATAGTATTCATTTATTATACTTCTGCTTCAAAAGTCTTACCAGGTTTCGTAGCATCTGGAAGTTGATTTTCGTTTACTATCTGTCGGCTGTTAGCTGTAAGTTTATTTTCTACTAAGAATTTTTTAAGGTCAAAATTATTTTTCATTTTTTTATTTTTCTTATTATCTCCGCCTTTTGCTTCAAATAGACCTCTTTTTTTATCTCTACTTACGATTTGGTACTCTTTTTTAGTTTCACCGTAAAGTGGGTGTTTACGGTCTTGAAGAATTCCTGCTACATCAAATGCAGCAGCTAAAATATTTAAATCGCGAAACTCAGCATAAGCTTTATCTCCATCTTTAGCGTTTTGTATATAAGTATCTGCAATATATTTTACTATATCAGTCGCAAACCCTTCATCATCATCTTTATCTAAAAATTCTCCTTTAGAGTCCACTGAATAAGAACCTCCTGCATCGCCATCCTCAAATCCGATTTCATATCCGTCTTCACCTTTACGTATAAAGTTTACTATTCCTTCTTCTTCAGGGTGTGGTTCTCCGACAGTCACTGTAAGACCATTTGGAAATGATACTGATTTTATTTCTTTTGGGTCATGATCAGTACCTTTCTTTTCGTCTATGTAATCGTCTTCGTCTAAGAATTCTCCATTAAAGTCAACTGCGTATGAACCTCCTGCATCACCATCCAAAAATCCGATTTCATATCCGTTTTGGCCTTTGCGAATAAAGTTTACTACTCCTTCTTCTTCAGGGTGTGGTTCTCCGACAGTCACTGTAAGACCATTTGGAAATGATACTGTCTTTACTTCTTTACCTGCTTCGTCTTCATTAACTCCAGATTTTTGCATTAGAGCTGTTGTAAGTTTATTCTCTGTCAAGAATTTTTTAAGGTCAAAATTATTTTTCATTTCTTTATTATTATTATTATTATTATTGTAAATATTATGCTTCTGGTTCTTCTCCTGCGTCTTCAAAGTCTATCTCTTCTCCGCCTAGATCTGCTGCTGGAGCATCATCTCCTGCTGGAATATCTGCTTCTTCACCTTCTTCACCGCCTTCGGCTCCTCCTGCTTCTCCGCCGGGGAAATCACCTCCACCGCCTCCACCGCCTCCGGTATCGTCAACTTCAGCTGCTTCTCCTGCTCCTGACATAGGAGCTTCTTTATAGAGTATTGATAATTTATCTAGTGCTTGTTGGTAATCTGCTATATTTGATAAAAGGTATCTTTTACCCATTATTTGTGCTTGGAATGCTTTTCCTGTCCACTTTAAAATATAATCCTGTCCGTTCTTTAAGTTAACTCTAAATGCAGTTGGTCGAGGAGATATCCAGTCTATACTATCTACAAACTCTTTAAATTCTTCTGTCTGAAGTCTTATTATTGCAGCCTTTACAGTGGGAAATCTACCTAGTATGGTATCTGTTGCATCTGGTAGTTCACCTTCTTTAGGGTCTTCTGATTGTGGAGTTTCATCTTCTACAGGTTCATCTTCTTCTGCTTCTTCTAATTGTTTCCAAAGTGTTTCTTCAGTGATTAAACTTGTATGTGATTTAAACATATTTATTGATTCCTGTAAGGATGCTCTCATTCTTATAAGATCATACTGTTCCGGTCTTTCTGTCCTTAGGTACCGTTGTAGCTTTCTAAAGTTTGTTTTTATAAGTTCAAATAATTCTCTAGCTGCTTTGTCTTTCCTAATATCATCTGATCTCATTAAAGATTTGATATCAGCTACTATATCTTTATATTCGTTATATAGGTTAGCAAAGGAAGGAAGTGCTATAATCTTATGTGAAACCTGTCCTGTTTCTTTATTAACATTAGTCGTCTTAAAGTAAGTGCCCATGTCAGAAGAGATAAAATCATTTTCATGAAATTCTCCATATCGGGCTCTTAGTCTATCTTGCATAGCTTTAGGAAGAGTAGGTATTTTAATAGTGTCTTTTGTATCTTCACTAACCTCACTGTAAGCTTCTAGTATTAATCTATTTAGAGTATCTAAATTCATATATGTTTATTTTGGACAGCCTGAGCTCTTTTTATGAGTTGTTCCGCATCTACCGCAGTATGTAGCTTTATCTTCGTCTAACCCGGTAGTATCTAATTGTTGATTAGCTCCTATTCCTGCAACATCTTTATCCAACGTTGCTTCTAATTTCTTTTTAGTAATTGTTAGAGTCTTTAATTGATCTACTACTGATTTATCTCCTGCTTTATACTGTTTAGCAAGGTCTTTCATTATAGTAACCACTTTATTATAAGCTTTTTGAGTTTTAGCAACTCCTTCATCTAAATCATCTTCGTTGTCTTCAGAATCATATCCGTCTACATCATATAGTCCAAAGTTTTCTAACTCATCTGTAGTGAATTCATTTGCTAATTTCTTTACAAAATCTGGTATGCTTAGAATCCAGTCTGCTATTGTCTCTACTCCTCCGGGATTATCGTCAAAAAATTGATCAAAATCATCATATCCAATTGCATCTATTAAAGAGCTTATAGAGGGTCTATGGTCTTCTTCAAATGCATCTTCTATCCTCTTTTCAAATTCTGGTATATCCATTAACCATTCTTGTAGTGCTTGTGTTGCACCGGGATTATCTTCAAAGAAATGATCTAAGTGCCTGTATCCAATTGCTCCTGTAAGCTCATCTATATCATTACTTCCGTATTCTTTTAAAAGTTTATGAGGCATTTTATCAATGTCTCCTTCTTTCTTCATAGCATTACCTGCTGCTACTGCATCTTTATGAGCATTAGAATTACCATGAGAAGCTTTTTCACCTCTTTTTTTCTTAGCATTTATATTAGCCCATAAACCCGGTCTTTTCTTTTCTCCTAAGTTGTTAGCTTCTTTGTGCATGCCTCTTTTTAGGGTAATAGTAATACCTCCTGCCATATTAGGTTGAGCAAAATAACCGTATTCTTTAGCTTTTGCTAGTAAACGTTCTTTTGTAGCATCGTCTAACGGTTCAGAAATAATAACCTTATTGCCGTGTTGTCTATAAGGTATACCCCCTGCTACTTTATCTACATTCTCTTCTACACCTTCTTCATGAATTTGATATGCATCTTTAATTGCATCAATTATTTCTAAGGCTGCTTCTTTAGTACTTGTACCGTCTTCATTGGCCATATCAGTAATTACTCTTACGATTTGGTCTAAATCTCCTCTACCTTCATTAACTTTATTCTCTAAAGCTAATTGATCTAATGCAGGTTGGTTTTCTTCTCCTTCTAAGTAATGAGATGCTGAAGAGATATAATCTCTTGCTAATATAATTTTCTTTTGCCACCATTGTGGGAAATCTACTTCTCCATCATGCTGGTCATATTTTTTTAATCGTTTATGTAGTTTTGCTGCGTAAGTAGCTATATCGTATATATCCTTTACAAGCATATTAGGTTCATCATCTTGATGTCCTACATCTATATCTTCATTAGACTCCTCTTTATCTTTAGCTTTATCAGCTTCTTTTCTTGCTCTTGTAGCATCTGACATTGGCCAGTTATACCCTGTTCCCTGTATAGTTGAGCCTGCTTTTGGATCTTGTCCTGCAAACTTATCGTCTTCTTTTAAACTGTCGGGGTTAAGAGCTACTAATTTATCTGCATACTCATCTCTACCACTTCTTCTTAAGTAGTCTATATACCTTTGATCTTCTTCTTTAGGGCCTTCTTGTTTTTTTGCTTTACCAAAGTTATTTGCAAGCCAGTGTAATGTTTTCTCTTCTGACCAGTTCCAATTGCCCATTATGTAGTCAACTAATTCTTGACCTTTAATTTCCTTCTCGTTACCTTCTCCTATAGCATCATCATAGCTCATTTGCTTTCTGCCTGATGCTTTAGCGATTGCTGAGTCAATCTTGTTTAATATGTCTCCGTACTTGTCTGCAATAGGCCCTCCTTGTGGTTCTGCCTCTTGCTCCATGTCTCTCATCACTTGAGCTCTTTTAGCTTTAAGTTTATCTATGATAGCTTTTTTCTTAGGAGAGGTACCAGTTTCTCTATTAGGGCTAGCCTTCTTAGATGATCTCTGTGCTCTAAGTTTCATAAGAACCGGATCGTTTATATCTGTTGCTTCTTCTATATCGTGACTAGCAGAAGTTGGGTTTATACCGTTAGCTTGTAAATCCATTGCTACATCGTATATAAATGCTCCTACATCTTCATCTGGTTCTCCGTCATCTGATGATCTAAAGTTAAAGTATATGATTACATTACCGTCTCCGTCATCATCAACAATATCTGTTTTAACGTAAGTTGAATCTAAATTAGGATCCAGTATAGCCATTGCCTTTTTATAATCGCTTTTAGCTACTTTAATATATGTAGTCTG
>Ga0115000_10001193_pt1 | contig 23316 bp, 10 predicted proteins | sample ArcticOcean_MG_C_6_FD_89690 | JGI IMG/M metagenome (GOLD analysis project Ga0115000, IMG submission 89690) | Marine microbial communities from western Arctic Ocean - ArcticOcean_MG_CB8_128 | ecosystem: Environmental > Aquatic > Marine > Oceanic | place: Arctic Ocean: Canada Basin | collected... | reverse complement strand
TCAGCCATATCAAAACACTCCTTTTTTAATGTGTCATTCCTAGTATACTGCCATTGAATATCTGGTTCCAGTTTTATAACTTCGTCCCAAATAATCTTCTTCTTATCACAACCTTTTTCAAACCCACCAAACAATACTCTCTTGCCTTTACCGTTTTCTCTAACCAATGAAGGGAAAGCAAATTTTCTTGCATTGTATGTAGATACGAATTTTGGTACTATTCCTAGAGTATCATAAACTGTTTTAACAATCATTGAATTATATTTCATCAGTGTTCCGACAGTATATAAATTATTTGATGTTAGTAGTGGCTCTTCAATGATTACGTCCACTACACCTAACCCTATTAGTTCTTTTAATTTTTCACCAAAAGCTGTGGCTTTCAATAAATGTTCTTCAACCTTATCTTCTGGTTTTGGTTTTAATTTTGGGGTGAAGTGTGTTAACTCCAATAATTGCCTATTGGACATATCAAATAGTGCCCAACCTATTGTTTTTGTTGAGATGTCTAGTCCCAACACCTTTGGTAAATTTTTGAATTCCATATTTTTAATCTTAAAATCTAAACTTAAGATTAAAGTAAGCTGGTTCAGAAGTCAACTTTTTAACGGGTCTATCTGGTTTTGCTATAGCTAACATATGTCCGTCATCATCATAAAGAGCGACTTCAGTAATATATGTAGCTTTATTCACACTATTTAAGTCGTAGAATGTTCCGGGTCCAAGCATATTTGGATTACCACTACCTACAGCCACAAGTCCTGTTCTCACTTCTGGATTCAGGTCAGCTGCTGTGGTATTCTGTGTTAAATAGAATTCATTAGCTTCGGCTTTACAAAGAATACTTAATACCCATTGTTTTTCAAAACTATAAAACGTCGATTCAACTAATGGACTACTAAAGTAAACTTGTGTCGCTGCAGAAGTGTGTCCAGTAAAAGCATTACCTGTAGATAGTGAAGTACCACCAGTCCACTCAAATGTGTTTGTAACCCCACTATGTGTTAGAACACAAAACCCTTTATCTAAATAACAAATACCTATAGGAACATCCTTTCCACTACCACTATCTATAGACTCAGCTATAGCTTTTCCGTTATTAAAATTCATTACTGTGGATGAACCTTCATCATACCCTTCTGGTGTCTGAGCTTGACTCCACCCGTCTTTCCAACTACCCCCATTAACTGGTGGTTTAATATCATCACTAAATAAAAATGAAACGTTGGTGCTCAAATCAGCTACACCTGGATTAGGTACTGGAGGGGTATAATTTAAAGCTGATGTGTGACCAAATGCTTCAGCCTCATTACTAGGGTCACTTGAAGCGTTATACCCTGCGAAATAAGAACTATAACATTCCATAATTGTACTACCAGAACCAAGATTAACAGGTATAGATAATCTAATACTTCTACCATCAATTAATTCACCATAACTATTCTTTGGGTACTCTACTGCAATAGCGGTACTAACCGAATCCATACTCATTAATGAAGTATTACCCCAATCAATATCCCAACCAAGAATCTCAAAATTAGCTGTAGGTAATCCGAAAGCTGGGTATAGATTTGAGAACGGTCTTCCGTTATTTGGATTTCTTTGTATCGAAGTAAATCTTATATTGTCTAACATTATCTGGTTAAACCCTAACACTAACGGATTTAAATTACCGTATGGTAATATTTCATGTTGTACTGATTTATCTAGTACGTCTATATTTTTAAACTCCATATCTTTTTATTTTCTTAATGATAATCTAGTATTTGACCTGTTCATATTAACAGACATACTATTATTGTGTTGAAGTGGTAATGTTGTTTTACCGGGAAAGAAAAACCTTTGATATAGTAGAGATGAGTTTTGTTCATTCCCACTGTCATCATATATCTTAATTTTATTAGAGTAGGCTGCGAACATCTTACCTTCAGACGAAAAATCCCCTTCACTATTACTAACCGATATTAATTTAGCTGGACTATAACTTTTACTAAGTTTCTCCCCAGCTGTAACAATACCCACTATTGGGGGTGCTCCAGCACCTCTGTCACTATATCTTACACCACCTGAAGCATAGCTAATGTTATTCCCACTTCCGAAATTATCCGAAAACTGTTCTACTAAATTTCTAGTTATATCACCAATCATATCTTTAATTATTTATTGTAACTTTTCTATAAATACTTCCCCCACTCATTGTTACTGAGTCTGTTGGGTTTGTAGTGTAATCCCCTGTTGAATATCCTTCACCGTATATCTGCACCTTAGCATTATCAAATACTAACCATCTTCCTGGGTTTGTAGGTGTTGATGTCTTCCATGTAAATGTAGGTTGTAATGCTTGAATACTAAATATAAATTCGAGCGTTATCCTAGAAGTTCTATAGTTGACATTTTCTTGTTCAGGTGAAACTAACAAATTGATATTAAATGAATATATTGCGTTCTTTGCTGAATTTTTAACCGTAACGTATGGTGAAGTTTCTTTATCTTTACTTAAAGCGTAAAAGAAGTCCTCAGCCTGACTTACCATTCTACTAAGACCTGTTCTTGGTTCTACTGAAAAATCATCACGATTTGTCCTAAGAGATAATGGTCGTTTACCAGATGATTTGTTAGTTAACACTAACTCTGGTGCACCAGCAAAAAAGTTTAACGCTGTCTCGGTAGCTGTGGTAGATTTTCTAATACCAGTACAACCTAAGAAGTTACTATCCGTCTTTCCTCTAAATTGTTTCTCACCACTTTCATTATTAATTTGATTTATCTGTAATGGATAATAGTAATTCGTCAATGGATTATTATTATCTACGATTCTACCTGAAGGTACTATAGTATTAAATCCTGTTTTATTTAATGTTTTAGAGTAGTTGGTGTTCTCTATAAGTTGTGGGTGATAGTATCCACCCGCTTCATTTGTAATTCCATATTCATTATAATATCCTTCTGTACTTGTTACGACGTCACCAACAACATATCCGTAATCTGGTGAAGCTATACCAATCGATATAGGTCCTGAACCGTTAAACTGTCCCATAGTAGTGTTAACACCATCCATAGAAACTGTGAATGGAGATACGTACGCTTTTACCTTTCTAGTCCCAATCTTGGCACCAGCATCAACACTATCACTAACTGTTTTATTATTAGTATTAACATATGCCGCACTAGTTAACTTCTTAAGAAAAATACCGTCCTTCTGTGATTCTGGTGTTATTCTAACATTTACATTTTTAACCGAACCAGCTTCTGAAACGTAGAATCCGTCAGTTAAATTTACAAACCAACCTCTACCTAAGTCATACTCCATATCCTCAAATAACTCAGCATGTCTATTACCATAATTTCTACCAGCAGCATCAGTTATTGTTTTAAAATAATTACTAAAACTCTTAGCATCTATTCCGTTCCAGTTATGGTACGGTATTTGTGTCATCGCTAGAGCTTTAAGTCCCGTAAACATATCCGCAACATAGAATGTTACCTTGCTCTGACTTGCGTAATTGAGTCCTCCTGCTTTACTTTTATTTCCCATTTTATTTTATTTTTACCAATACCATTATTATAGACTTGAAAAGGCTGTAACAATAGAACCATTTCTACTAATACTATTAGCTATACTATTTTGACCCATAACGTACACTAATTTATACTTAACCTCATACCCACTGTTAACACCAAAAATACAATTATTGTGTGCACCTGTTACATCAGGTACTTCTCCAGACAATAGTTGTAGTTGATTACGGTAATCCACATCAGTATCACCTAAAGCAAATTTAACTATAGAATCAGATAAACTACCTTCTAAAAGTAATTTCCTACCCCTTTCTGTCATGTGTAAGTCTAAGTACAATACACTGGCTTTAGTTACATATCCCATTTTAATTTGTTTTATTACTTATAATTATCTTAATAATCATTTATTTTTATATATTTAGGTTCTTTAATCCCCATCCGTTGAATTCATTTCCCATTATTCTTATTCTTTCTGTTTTTGTTGTTATATGATGGTTCACTTCAATTACTAATGTAATACAATATTCGTCATGTCTAGTCTTCCAGTAATGTCCGTCTTTTTTATCTCTTGAGGCATTTAAGTAAACAAAATCCTCATTTGCACCTGGAACCATTCTTTTCTTTAATTCACTAATATCCATTCTCTTACACGGTATAACTTTATTTGACGTATCAGTTACTAGACTATCCTCTACAGCTCTAGTAATAATCCAAGAGTAGTTAGCGTCTTCTCTTTCTAATTTATACCTACCTATATACGAATTGTTAGATAATAAAACATCGTAATCCATAAGTTCATTACCATCCTCAACATACCCGAATGGTTGTATTTTTGCTAAAATACCCATACCTAATGTCGGTGTTGTTCTAGGATTTGTAGAATTTACAGAAGTTGTGCTATTACTATCACCTCCACCACCTACACCACCTAATGTACTATCAATCGTTATATTTGATTTTTTTAATTTTTTAGACATGATTAATAATCGTTTTTATTTGGAGCAAACGGATTCGAAGCTGTAAAGTTAGTGTTTATTGTAGTACCTAACACTGGTGTTGGACCACATAATTGGTCCACAACTACTGGTGGTGGGGTACACGGTGGATTAGGACATGGGTCTACAATTGTGGTGCCGGGTGGTCCTGTCCTATTAATAAATACTGTTGGTAGACATTGACAATACGTACATATAGTTTTGACTTGTGATACAGTATCCCCACTTAAAAATCTATTAAGTGAATCAATATACACTCCAGGTGAAAACATATCATCTGGACAACACTCCTGACCACCAGCACAACTAAATGTACTACAACCTATCTCAGGGTCCATACCCCAACCATAATTTTTAAGTCCGGCTAAATCAACACAATTTATCCATGACGCATCAAGTCCAGATGTTATCTGCAGATTGGTTTGTGAGTCGTTCATTTGGTCGTTCATGTTACCTAATAAGGTATATCCCCATGGTGGTGTTTTTAATGGCCCATAACCTTGGGTTAACATAAACTGTGATACCGAATACTGTACCGGTATAAGGTCACTATATGGGTTCTGTCCTTTTACACCCGAACCAGATGCAGTATCAGAAGCAAGAGCTTGTAGACCATTAGTAATTGTCCCACCAATTCCTTGGGTTATTGTTGGGTTATTTGGTAACTCGGCGAACGGTACCAATCCTCCAATAATGGCAGCGTAACTATGTTGTAAAAACCCAGCTCGTGCATCATCATGCTTTTTAACAACTGGATATAAAAAACCTAAAAATGTATTGTAAAACGGTAATGTTCTACAATGTAAGTCTTGCGAATACTGCCAATCCCTTGATGGTTGTAGTATGTCGTTTGGGTCTGAGAGTTCACTCCAACCCATAATGTTTTCTTGTTGTGTTTGGTTGGTGATGTTACTATTAATCGAAGCGTTATTAGCCATCGGACCTTGGTAACCCCTTTGACCAAAAGCAGGACCCCACGTACCAGCTGGGGTGTTAGTTGATGGGTTGTTTACTGTGACCGCTCCTCTACCATAATAACTCTTTTCACCTAAAGGAAATATGCCTCCCATACTACCACCACCACCATTACCAAATAAACCATTCTGGTCCCGTGTTTCATCTGTGTTATTGATAATCATTACGTTTCGGTCACCACCTTTAAATCTATCACATGGGGTTTGCCAAGATGAAACTCTTTTTCTAACAGACCAACTATGTAGTTTATTAGTTTCATTACAAGCCCCACCATTAAGTTTAGTTAGTGTATAGGTTAATGTTCTACCACTTGTTATAGAAATACTATTCTTATGTGGGTTACAATCCTTACATCCGAATATACTACCAGTAATTGCCACATCATCTGCACAACAATTTTGTTCACATTGATTTGGGTCTAGTTCTTTAGTAGCGTACGAATGGTATGCGTCACTTTTAACAGTGAACCCTCCGTTGAGAGCGGCTCCTATTTTAAATGTTGGACATCCAGGACCTGTATTTGTTAGTGGTGGCAATGCTGAATTAGGCCAGTCTATAACAGGTTGTGTCATTCCAGATAAAGAGGATGACCAAGAAGTCCCAGTACATACGAAAGGATAAATTGCCCCACTACTTGTATATCCGGTGCCCATTCCCTGACAAGTATCACTAACTAAACCAGTATGGACACAAGTTGTTGCTGTCAATGCATTAATATACCCATTTGAAACTACTGGTATTTTTGCCAAAACTTTTTTTGAGGTGATTGTACATCCAGTAACCCACCATTCTAATTTACTACCTGGTATTGTTGGTCCGTCAATTATAGTACCCATACCATCATCTACTACCAATGTTCCTGGTGGTAACACTGAAAATCCGGTTGCTGGGTAAGGGGGTGTTGAGTTAGTTTCTACACCGTTAAATAAACCTGTGACACCATAATAACATTTATCGTCAGGTTCACCTGGATTATCTACTGGTATAATTGTTGTTCCGTCATCATATGTGGTTATGGAACCTGGAATTGGGTCGAAACATTCATCCAAGTCATTTGGTGGCCATGGTGGTCCTCCTGCAATTTTTGCAGCGATGTCATAACTTAACACGTCCAATTCTCCATTCCATGGATAGTACGAAGAAAGAACCCATCTTTCACCAAATACCGGTATATGAAATACCATTCCTGTCCATCCAGAATTTGTTTGTGAATAACCTGTAGCCCAAGCATCTAAAGATGCTTTAGCCCTCTCAGCGGCGGCTAAACTAACACTTGTAACATCATAGAAAGAATATACATTAGTACAGTTTTCTATATTTACAGTCTCTAACTCAGGGAAACAACTAAGAACATTATGACCTCTATGTCCCCTAACATCAGTACTAGAGTAATAATTAGTTTCACCAGTTGTCGGATTTTGCCATTTTGGGTTTATGTGGTCTGGAAATTGTGGAGGATAACCATTGTTTATTAAGTTTTGGTCTGAACCTGGAGGGGTTGCGAATTGTGGTACTGGTGATACACCATTCCACCAAAACTTAGAAGTAGTCCTATAGTCAAAGTCCTCATCATAAAGTGTAAACCTTGTAATCAATTCAGACAAACCAAAATTATTTTGTTTCATCATTAGCTCCTTACCCTTGTCGGTAAGGAACATCTCCAGTGAGTTAATTTTATTAAATTCTAAAAATCCCATTTGTCAATATTAGTAGTCTATTTTAATTACAAATGTCTGTGTCCCTTGTCTTTTAACTGGTGTCCTTAATTTAGCTATAGCCATTAAGTCTTTAGTTGAATCATATAACCCAATCTCAGTGATTCTAACTTTATTACCTACATTCCATGTTGGGTTTGTAGATGTATTAAATTGCGTGTTACTTACCGTAACATTATATTTCATTTCATATATAGTTGCCATGATATCTGTCTCAATATTACCAAAGAAGAAATTTTCGTCACCAAATTGTAGCACGTTATTTTCTCCACTATTTAATGGTATGTTAATGTAGTCATGTAACACATACGGTGCTGAAGCCAGAAGAACATTACTGTCCATATAAAAGCCACCAACATTCTGTGACATATTTGATGAGGTTAACGGCATAACAGTACTTCCACTAACTATTTGTGTGGTAGCGTTATATATCGACCATAGTGCTGGGTCCGGATAGTCTCCATAAGCTACTTTTTGGAATATGAAATGGAATGAGTCAGCGTTCCATCCTGTACCTGATGTAGAACAAACTGAACTATTCATATTTCTTAGATATGGCCATTCAGTACCAAAATTTATCTTAATGTCTCTATTACCAGCTGATGTATCACCAATAATTCTATTATAATAATTACAATGTAACCCTGTAGTGTACCCACTAGTACTACCCATCAAATATGTGAAATACAATTCTTCTGTGTTTGGTGGTCCGTTAAATACTCCCACAGTCGTGGAGTCACCACAACTTGTTCCAGCTGGTACCAATTCAACTTTAGGCATTGGTAGTGTCCAATTTCTATTTGATTTATGTGACATGGCGGTAATAAGTTCTTGGTCATCAATAACAATCATTTGTAAGTCTGGAAATACTTTACCTACTCTATTTGGTACCGCTGTGTTACTGTCTAAAGATAAAGCGGTGTTATCATCCCATAAATGGTAATACCTAATACCAGGTTCGTTCATATCTGGATTTGGTTCAGACTCTATATACTGTTCCTCAGCAACTGAAAATCCTGGAGGGTCAATATAAAATGTTTGTCCCATTTTACATTCATCACCCATACCAGTACCAGTTGATTTCTTTCTGTGCCACATTATATTAGGCATGTTTACCTTAAAATTATCCATTTCACCAACACCATTTATTATAGTACCACTTGGTTCTAAAGCGAATTTTTCTCCATAAAAGTTAGATATTGTATAGTTTGTAAAATGTAATATTGCCACCATTCTTTGTTCAGAAGGTGTTACTGTTACAATAGCTCCAAACGAATCTCTAATGTATGTTCCTGATGTTTCCTTGTCATATCCTGGAACATTATTAAGTGCGTATTGGTCTTGTACGTTTGTCGAATCATATTGTCCATTATCACTATTATACCCCAAATATTCTTTGGTACTACAGTATCCCGAAGAACCATAACCATCAACATTTTGATAAATATTTTTATTTATACCTGCCATGGTACCCATATTAATACTAACCCCGTCCCATTGTGTCCAATTGATGTTCATGTTCCATACGTTGACATCGGCAACTGAAACATCACAATTATTATCGAAAGATAACGAACCTGGTGACCAATAAGGCACTGGTGTATTTTTTCCCCAATAACTAGTAATCGGTCCACCTGGGTAAATAATAACATTAGCACAGTCTGTTGATGTTGCTGCACCATTTATATTTAAAGCTGCCCAATTAGGTAAAGCTCTATCTACCAATACAGAAATTGACGTTCCACCTGATGTTGTAGCACTTAATACGTTATAAAATAAGTATGGCATAGGATTTGACAATGGGATAATAGTTGATGACCCCACACATCCTGGTGTAGATGTCATATAAGGTGATAATTGTTGTACCATAATAACATCACCTTGTACTGGCCAATATGTAGCGACACCACCACACCCACCAGTAATTAAATTCATAACCCTATTACCATTGGTGTCTGACATAGGCCAACAGTAACTAGAAGACAAAGCGTAAGCAGAACTACCATATATTGTAGAACCAGTAACATTATCGTTAAAGAACCCTCTAGGTCTAGCTACATTAAATACATTTTGTTCAGAATGTGATGGCGTTAAAACACCATATGTAGCTCCTTGATTGGTCTCTAATACTGGAACTGGGTACTTTACATTTTGTTTATTTCTTTCAGCTGATACATTTGAAATATTCTGTGCGTTCCACTTAGGTTCAGTTATGAATATACCATTAGATTCTGGTAATACATTAGTATAACAATCGTAACAGAACTCACTATCCCCTAATTGGAATAATGATAGTGATAGGTTACCTTGTGATAACTTTTTTCTTCCTGCGTCAGTCAATCTAACACCAATTAACCCAGAATTATTTTGTAGTATATAGCTCATGTCTTTTTATTTTATATATAAATATTATCCCTTACAATTTAATGTCCAATTCTAGTAATTAAACATTTGTAGACTCCGGTGTGTAATAATATACTTCCGGTTTCATTATAAACGGCACTTTTTCCGTTTGATTTTGTGTTCTAACCATATCACCACTAATAAGTGGGTATTCCCTAGTTGACACAACTTGATAAGTGTAATCCCCAGGACCTGGTAGGTCCATAGTGAATGTTAAGTCTTTAGGTCCAGATAAACCTCGTTTTAATCTTTTTGTCTCTGTATATACTGTTGTAGCTGACATATCAAATACCAACAATTCAACAGTTTCGTTATTTCTTACATTGGTAATCTGTTGTACATTAACCTCTGGTGATTTAACACTAGCTACACCTGAAACAGTTAGTTTTGTAAAATAAAATAAAGAAATCTTATCCCCTTCATCTAATCCGGTTGGGTACGTTATAGAGGTTATTTCTATTGTTCTTGAATTTATTAATTTAAAGTCTCTTCCTGAATACAGCACAGTACCGTTCCAAACCATACCAACAGAACCAAGTGGTGGGTAGTCTAGGCTAATTCTATAATTTATATTATGGTAATATAATCCTGAAGCTACTTGAGTTGATGTGATAGCACTACCTACTGTAAGTTGTTGAACGTAGTTACTTCTACCTGTAGAGTTTGGTACGTAGAACATATTAATTAAGTCCCCATCTTCTAAAGTATCTTTTCTAATAGATATCGTGTATCCGTCCGTTATGAAGTCACCATCCTCCATTGTAGAATCGGAAGCCTTAAATAACGTCAAACCATTAACAGTAACTAACATATTACCACCGTTAGGGTAAGTTAGGGGTGCAGTCCACGTTTTACCAGATAATATAACAACTGAATCAGCATTATATGGTTCACTTGAACCTGAAATAGCTGTAGTCTGTTGATTATATAGCTCACAGGAATCGTTAGTTGTATAAAGAACTGTTTCTGTTTGTATATTTGTTCTTTCTGGTTTACTAACAACAATAAAATAATAATCACTAGAAGGGTTGTAAATACCGTATTGTTTTTCACTAGTCCTATTAATGTTTAATGTGTCAAACCATATATCAGATTCACCATCTTTTTTTATCTTTCTACAACCAGCATAAAACACATCCTCTAACTTGTCCTTAAAAATAAAACTAGGTTTAATACAATACTCCCAATAATTTTGTGTAGGTAAACTACCTAAACTAATATTGTCTGTAGTTTTCACACCAAACCCACCAGCACCAGGTACGATATCTGTTAAATTATCAAATATCTTAGTTATTAATGTTGTTGGTTCGAATTCCCCAGACTCTGGACTATATGGATACACACTATATTTAGCGTAAGCTTTGTTATTCCTAAGTTCTACAGTGTTATCAATAAAATTCATACCTATGTTAATACCAGTAATATCTTCCGAATAATAAATGTTGTATTCTTTACTAACGTGACTAATTTTGGTTGCTCCAGACATTGTCACTAGTGGGTCTAAATTTGTTTGCATTAAAACCTTAGCTGTTGGTGCGATTACCGGTACTCCTTTATTTCTACAAGGCCTATATCCACCAAATGAATTACTATAATCGTCAACTATTGGGTCTGTGACATCAGTGTTTATGGTATCTTTATCATACAATTCAAAGTATTTACTATCACTTAGACCTAATGTTGTTGGTATAACAATATAACTACTTTGTTGACCTTCGAAATCAATATCAAAAAATTGTGTTAATGCTTGTGATGCAGTCCAATATCCATACTTTTGTGAACCTAAAAACTTCACCAGTTCATTCCCAATAACACCCTCTCTTTCATAAGCTGAAGAAAGTGAACCCGTCCATGTTGTTGGGTCGTTAAGTGAGAAATTTATCTCATAAGCAGCATTATATGGATTCAAAGCTCCAACATCTATAGTAGCTTCAGCTTGGGTTCCACCTTGGTTTCCCATAGTATCAGTACATTCTATCTTAAAGTTTTCACCTAATTCCCCACTTCTTGTGATTTTAAATCTAACATTCCCTTGTAAATTAAACCAAGCGTCTCCAGTTGAACCTGAATAATATGGGCCATCATTTTGTAAAATAGTGGAATTAAATACTGAATCCCATATAGCGTCCTCTTGAAATAATCTAAATGTGTTAACTGAATTAGAGTTATTATAAGTAACAATTAATTTAGGTGTGGATGTTCCGTTTCCATTTGCAATATGTAATGCAATATTGTATGATTGCCCTATATCACCATATATTCCATTTTCGTCCTTAAACCAACATAAATACACACCAATAGTGTCATTGTCAACAGCTGTGGAACCTAGTGTTACCTCGTGTACGTAATTTAAATGTGAACAATTACTAATGAATCCGTTTTCTATTCCTGAGTTGGAGGTACATTGTACCATTCCATAAGCTCCTGTTGTTTCAGCTTTATCAGAAGCTAAAACTACAGTATTGGAGGCCCCACTAATTGTGTATTGTTGAGTAGTCAAATTTTCTACTGTCCATTGTAAGTCTGACGTTAAATCCTCAGCTGCCGTTGGGTTACCTATGCTCTGGTCTTTTGTTGGGTTTATAGTTGTCCATTGGTAATTTCCACCTATAGCTGTCCAGTTTAACATTACAAATCTACCGATATGTTTACTATAATAGAATGTACCGGCATTACCTATAACTTTAGCAATAGCTGCGGGTCCCATATCCTCACCTTCATATGTTGCTTGTTCACTTGACAGTACCTCAGATTGATACCAGGGTAGTGAAGTGTCGGTTAACCTATCATCTTGATTTCCCGTGAAAAGCCAAAAATTAGGGTCATCGGTGGTATACCATTGTCCACTCACATCTTGAAAATCTGTATACCATGCTTCTGAAGGAAATGCACCTAGAGGAAAAGTAGCTGCTGGTCCATGTATGTAATTTGCCCACCTATTAAATGGGCACACCCTATCCCAATTTTCTACAATAGTACCGGCAGACATCGCTCCAGTACTAGTAGTATGTGTTTGACATCCACTAAAGGCAACAGATTGGTATGTGTTATTATACCCGTCATATCCTGTAACAGTATACGCTCCTGGTGGTAGACCACTAAAAGTGTGCGTAAAATTACCCGACCCGACATACTGAGCTGACCCAACAATGGTACCATCTCTATATAAAATATAATTTACTGTTGGTTGTGTATGTGTAAAAGAATTTATTTTAATAGTACAATAAGCAGCTGTACTTCCGGTACACGAACTATTAATAACTGTGGCTGATAATGTAACTGGGGTTAAAGATTTAACTTCAACTTGTGTAGTACTACTATCACCTAACGAATCTGTAACAGTACCATTATATATACCAGCACATAAACTACTAATATTAAGTGTATTAGCTGTAAATGAGGAACCACTCCAAACAAGTGTATATGGTGGTGTTCCTCCTAACAATGTTACATTAGTAATGCTACCAACACAACTACCACTTATGGTGTAGTTTAAAGTGTATGAATTAAACGTTGGATTGTTCATTATTAATATCTAAATTTTCCATTCGAATCCCTTGGGGTTTTCTTATTTATGTCGTTTTTACTAAGTTTACCTATTAGTTTTTTATTTGACCTTATAGAACTACAGAATTTTTGACACTTACCTTTACAGTCACCAAAATCACAAACTAAATTAGTACTAGCTACAACTTTAGAATATACATTAGTTCTACATTGACAGAAAAATGAGTTTTCTACATTTTCTTTAATGGTATTATGTATGTTATATTCGTTTGACAATACGTTGGTGCCTTTACCGTCAATGATAAGAGTATTTCCTTCAAAGTATATTTTTCTACTAGTCTGGTCTCTATTTTCTGTAACCACTTCTCTAGATGTTAATGGTGCTGAACTATTTGAGAATGATGTTGTTCTATTAAATTGATTCATAGTGGTATTAACGTCATCATCATAATATACTGTATGTGTAAACAACTTATCCGTACCTTTCACTCTAAAATGAGTCTCAACTAGATACGTATGTGCGTAATTAGGGAAATTAGGTGTTTGGCCTTCTTCTACGATTATCCTAGGCATTGTCCATGTTGTTGTAAGACCTTCCCAGGTAAATGGTACCTTTTTAAATGGTTGTATAGCGTTAGTGAAATCATTTTTAATTAGTTTTTCATTCCAATTTGATGTCTTTCCTTTAACTATTTGTAAGTCGAATGGTCCTTTGTATTTTTTAGTTACGTCTAAGTAGGTTAATCTACTTAAATCCCCTACGTTATTTATTTTAGGTGGTACTATTAATTTTTTACCAGCATATCTAGTAGTAACATAAAGTGTTCCTTTTTCTACACCTTTATATTGCTTATTATCATTCCACCAAGTATTTTCACTAGATAGTTGGTCAACGTCCCAGATTAAATCATACATCTTCTTTGGTTTGCTACAAGCTTCATTAGTACATCTAATCCAAGGTTTTTTAATAATACCATCTTCTACACCACTACCTAAATTAGCGTTAACCCAAACATTACCACTAGATTTAGATGTTGAGTCTATTACTATGGTATTCTTAATCCTAATTTTATCACCTTTATTTAATCTGGTACATTTTGTATCTAAAACTACATTACTAACTTTATTAAATATAAATCCACTACCATTACCACACTGGTCACCTTTTATTAAATTTTTATCAGATAATTCGTCAGCTGGTGTAACAGACATAATTAAAACATCGTCAGCATCTGGATGTTTTTCCTCATTATTACCAACAATATAACTATCCAATATTGTTGTAACACCTGATAGTGTAGTTTTTTCAATAAACACCTCACATTTAAAATTTTTCATACCTTCACCAGCAGAAAATCCGTAGTTTGGTGTTACCATGAAATATGGTGTGACATTTGTATGTTGATTAGCATCGTACCCTTCTGTGGTAATAATGTTAGTACCACCACCAGCGTATAATATAGAACTATTAACTAAAGTCTTATAATCAAAATCGTTTGCTGGGTATGTATCACCCACATTATCTTTGTAGTTAGTTTTTAAATAATCACACCAACCAGTATCATAATAATCAAATGTTAGAATGCCTTTGTATTGGAATCTGTAACTTCCTGTCTCCTTAACCACATAGTACATATAATCGGTACTTGCTGATGTTACAACTAACGGTCCTCCGTTAGTACTTAATATCTCTGGTTTAACAGCTGGACCTATACTGTTATTGTTAACACCTTGGAATGTTGTACCCACAATATCCTTACCACTCATAGGTATTACTGTCGTACCCGTATAAGCTGAATATATGTAACTCAAATCAAACACAACGTCTGTAGTTAAATCATTATAATCTGAATAGTCAGTATAACTATTATACACAGCGGTTAATGCTGATGTAGAAGGATGGCTATTTTTATAAACTTCCCAATCACCATATGTTGTAGCTAAGAACTCAGTATTTAAATTCTTAAGTGGGGTACGTCTTTGTACCCCATCAACAGAATCAATAGGTGTGCTATTTTCACTTCTAATTTCAAAATAATGAAACTGACCATCAGTATCATAATTAGCGTACGTATTACTAAATAGATTTGTGCCTATAGTTCTAACTACCCAATCTTGTAAATCTTTATAAAATACAGGAGCAGTAATAAAACTATCATTTGGTTCGGTAGTTTCAATTGTAACTCCACTCAATGTGAAGTTTAACTCTTCACCTGTTGATGGTATTTGGAATATGTTTGTTGATGGGTCTAACCTGTTAGCCCTATTAATGTCATATAAATCCATTGTTTCTACATTACCAATCTGTTTACCTCTTAATGAATAAGAGAACCCATCCATAACATCTTTATTTCTAAAAAATAACTGTATCGTATTACTTGGCCATGCATTAACAATTGACGATATCCAAGATAATTTAGCTTTTGGGTAGTCTGCACTATCATCATAGGTTAGGTAAGTTTTATTAACTATGTTAATACCTTTTTTATTAATATTGTTAGACCTGTTGTCTATCCTAACATTAAGTGTTGATAGATTATATGGTATCTGCATGTCAGTTTTATAAACTGGGTTATTTAAAACCGCGTAAATATTACCTCCCGTAATTTCGTAGTTATTAGAATCTACAGAAGGGTAATACCTTTTCCAAAATAAATCATAATCCCATATAACCAATCCACCTTCTCCATATGTTTGTGTTAATGAACTACTCTTAACATTAGATATTAACGAATCACCATCAAGAATATCTGAATCTGTAGGGTCTAACCTTAACACCTTAGCGTCCAAGTCTGTTGGGCATGGTTTACTCTCTGGTACATCATACAATCTACTAGATAAACCGCCATACGACACAATAGTGTCATTTACCTCAAATGAATTAGCTGGAATACCGTCACACAACATATTAAACTCTAGTTGGTATCCGAATCCGTAATTATCTATAAGTGTGGTGTCGGTAAATACATTTTCCATATCTAAGAATGACATTAATTCACCATTATTGACATTCCCCCAGTATGATAAATTAGATAAAAATGTAGGTGCTGTTGTACCGTCAATTCTAAATAAACCAAAGAAATCCATATGTCTAGACTCCCCAAGTTCAATTATTATATCAGTGTTCATATCGTCAACACCAAATACCATATCAACATATGTGTTCTCCATCGTACTATCTTTAACATTGAATGAGACAAAATCTTTTGGTATTTTGATAAATGTTCTGTCCGATTTTTCTTTAGCCATCCTATAAACGTAGATATGTGTCATGTCTGTTATATTAACAATCCACTTTCTAACACCTAAATATTCTTTTTCTTTATAAACATGATTTATAATTTCAATGGTATCACCTAAACAACATGGTGAAAGTTCACCTATCGTATCGAACACCACTTTACGATTTTCATTTTCATTTAAAGATACAGATGACCATTTCATTACATTATTAACATACTGTGTACCCTTAATTCTAAAATTCTTAACCTCGTCTGGAAATAAGTGACCTAAACCATTCATAGAGTCATAAACAATACTCTTATTTAATTGTGCACTACATTTACATCCGGTAACCTTACCTGTTGTACCGAGTCTATGGGTACTTGTTGGGTCGTAGCTACCTCTAGTCATTAAAACACTATTACCTAAAGCTGACGAACCAGCAGGTAAATTAGACATACTAATCCAAGGGTATGTCGTATTGGAAATGATTGATGGTGGTGCTATTCTACCGTCGTTCCACATACCTGGAGTACAAACTTTCCAACAATACTCATCTGACGCTGAAGAACCACTATAACATAATCTTTGACCTGGAAAGTCTTGTGGATTACAAATTGTATGACAACCACCACTAATAGCTGTAGGTGCTAATATATATGTGGTTCCTGAGTGTGGTGACGTATCTGGACAACAAACTTTTATATCTATTGGGTATGTTGGTGGTGTAGTTGCACCTACTGCTTGATATATGTGGTCACACGCACATGGGTCAGTAACAGCGTCACCAGTCTGATAATAAGAATCAAAACAATCTAACCCACCTATACTATGAACAACTTCTTTAAATTCTATTGGTTCATTAACAAATGTGGTTCCGGTCATTTGTGGTGGCTCAGGTATTTCTCTTATACTTTCACAATCCGCTCGTGGTATAAAGTTATTACCACCATAAAAATTCATCGGTAATGTAGCTAGTGATGCCCAGGTTTGTGTGTACCCTGTTACCAGTATAGGTCCACATACACTACTTCCACTATATGACTCTATCACACCAATTTTAGGTGTTACCGTGTTATCAGCGATTAAACTCTTATAACAATTACCGTTATAAGTAACAACAGCTCCATAATCATATGTTGTATTTGTTGCCCAAGCTGTGTATGCTGACAAAACACATACTTGACCACATGTTGGTTCACAATAATTATATGTGTCAAGTACTATATTAATATCTTCTTTTAAAAATACTCGTATGTCGTTATTGAACTTTCCACTAGTGAAGAAACTATATGGGTCTGTAGACCAATTATTAGTATGCCCTGGGGTACCACCACTACAAGTTTGTGCTACAATACTACCTGATACCCATTGTCCGTTACATTCACTATAACAACCATTTATGTATGAATCTTCTGTACAAGCTGATAATCCAATACAGTCTTCGGATATACCTAAATCGTATACTGCACTAAACCCAAAGTTCTTAAGTCCTGCTCCTTGATACCCCGTAGTGACATTAGTTCCTGTAAGAACGGTATAAGGATTAGTTCTAGTTATCTCATCCAAAGTACCGTAAGAACCCATAGGAAATGCAGGTCCTGACCCACAAGTTGGACAAATACTACGTTGAGCGTCCGCTTGAACTGTTGGGTTATCCACAAATGTAGATACACAATCCATAAACTTGGTAATTGCACTAAATCCAACTTGACCATTACATGTATGTCCAGAATCACCAGTGTGATAACAATATGTGGTTCCAGTATACCCTGTTTGTACTGACCATGCTTGTATTGATGTCCAGCCTGTTAGAATAATTACTTCTTTTGTATATCCGGTAACACCATCACAAGTATCTCCAGGTAAACCAGTAGAGACACATGTGTAACCATTATAACAAGTATCACCACTCCAATTAGTATTAACACATTCCTTACACAATCCTGTTTCTAATGCACCATAAATATGTAATGGAAAATTCATAGTGTTATTGTAATCAGCATGAACTATAGGATAAATAAAAGATTTAAAAAACGCGTGATTATTGAATGCTCCCATAAATGCATTAAAATCTTCTCTATATAAATTTGTAGGTTGTGGTCCTGGTAGTGTGTTTGTTCCTGAACCGGTTGGTCCAGTCCAATCTTGTGGTAGTCCTAATGGTGGTCCGTTAGTATATATATTAACATCTGGAAATCCAACAGGTTGTATATTTTGACCATAATAGTTGGGGAACGATTCGTCAATAATAGTAAGAACTATAGCACTGTTAGTTTTACCAGAAAATGCCCCTGCAGCTTGTACAGATGAATTAGATGGTGGTAGTGTGTAAACTGAATCTGGTAATACACAAAATTCACCCAAATCTGGGTCACAAAATCTTCTTACCCCTAGTGTCGATGAACCCGCAACACCACAATTATATGATAAGTCTGGTGCTCTTAAGTCAATACTTATACTTTGACCACTCCAGGGATACGATTGCCATGCTAACCATCTTTCATCATAGAGTTCAGCACAATCTGTATTTCCAGGTGATGACGCTATGTCACATTTACCCGCTGAAGGAATGTGATACGTCTTTCCAGTCCAACCATTTATCCTTAAATCATTTGATAGTGCGTCTATGGAATTTTTAGCTGCTAACATTGTGTTCCATGGTGTTGAACTTGTGTCGTAGAAGGCGAATATATCGGTATCTACTCTAGATAGTGAGGCTCTCCCTACTTCTAGATTAAGACATGTCTCACTTAAAAAACTAGCTGTTGTTTGTTTACGACCCTTAATATTACCATTCCAAACGTCAACACCACCTTCACAGCATCCTTGGATAACAATAGACCTAGGGTTGTCTATAGGTGGGGTTCCGGTCGTAGTAGCATCAAACACTAAATAAGTAAAACACTCACCGGTAATACCACTAAGTATGTTAACCATATTATCTAACCACATTTCTGTTGTTGGTATGTCTGTTAGTCCGGATGTACTTGTATAGTAGTCTGGCCCAGTATATACGTTACCGTTTAATGTAATTTGATTATACCATGTAGCAGAACTAAATGTTGAACCTTCTGAAGCTAAGTATGCACTAACAATAGCTTCATTAAAGTTTGGTCCTATACATTCCACCCAAGACCCTAAACATTCAACATCATCACAAATTGGTTCGTGTTTATAAGCGAATTTACTTCTATGGAAAATAGCGTTCTCTATCTTAGTACCACCTTGCCATATTGTAGTAGCTGGTATCATTTGTTCTACCAATCTAATCCAATAGTCACCTATTTCATCAATGAACTCTAACATGGTTTCATAAGTGTACTTACCGTCTGGTACATTACAAATATTCTGAGTATCTAAGTAGTCCAAATAAACCATTTTAAGTGTAGGGTATCCACCACCATGCCCATCATCTATAGTCTGTCTATTCTTAACATTGATTAGTAATCTCCAGAATCCGTCAGCAAATTCAAAAAATGATATTGTTGACGCGTCTATTTGTATATTTGTCCAATCCGGCCCTAGTGGTGAAGATGGGTATAGTGGATTAAGTGTGTTTAATGATTTTAACCCAAATAAACAGCCGAATTTATTTGATTGGTTCCACACATCCCATTCTAAAGCCTGACCAAGGTTAAGAAATAAGTCAACATTCTTAACATTCAAGACCAACTTTTCGTCATCTGAATGGTATTTTGAACCTCGATTTCTTAATGTAGAAACTCTATTCTGTAGGTTTTTAAAACTTTCGTCCTTAGTTCTAGAATCACTTTCAACCCAAGATTTTCTATTATCAACTGTTCTCTTAAGGTCAAAACCATCTTTCATATGTGGGAACCCACGCATATAGTCCAAATACTTTTCGCCGTATGTAAATGGAGCAAATTCAGTTTTAATTGTTGGGGTGTTACCTGTAAACGTAGACTTGGCTACATCTACTATTCTATCACTTTTATGTTCTGGTGTTCTTTCAAACCATCCAGCTCCTGCTTGAAAGTATCCGTCCTGACTAAACCTTGGTAATTTAGGGTATCCTAAATCATCAACCGGATAATCATCTCTACTAGCTGAAACCTCTCGTGTAACAAATTCTGTCCCATAAGTATATGCTGTTATATAGATAGGTGGGAAGGTTTGGGTTTGTGGTTGGACTACGAATGTACTATCGATTACTGGAACTTCTTCTGTATATGTGCCTCCCGAAAAACTCTCTAGTTTCGCGTTGAATTTTCTCATGTTAATCTTTTGTCCAGCGACATAAACGTGTTCACTAAACTCAATTAAACCTTCAGGTGCACCTATTAATCTTAATAAACATTCTATAGACTTTCTCGTACCTTTAGATTTAAATAGGTACGCTGTATTCATTAATATCTTACGATATAAGTCTATATCTAACTCTACGGGTGTGCTGTTATCAGAAACACCACTAAACTCTTTATGTCCACCTCTATTAAATAACGCTTTAACTACATCAACCTCATTTATTGAACTCGGTGTTCCCCATCCTAATAATTGAGCTAGATTCTTTAATAAAGTGTCTGGTACATTGTTTATACTATCATAAGTAACATTAGTCATATAAGCTAGACCATCAATGTATTTTTTTATTTCGTCAAAACTTCTACCATACAATTGTATTATTTTTTCAAACATTTGGTCTTCAGTATCGAACTCTTTTAAAGCTCCGGTAGTTAAAAATCGTGAAATTAAGTTTGTTTTATGTTTATCGTATGTGTCCGCTATTTCATATAACTTAGTAATGTATCTGACGAACACATCATTTTCAGTAACAATGTTCCATTCATCAGCAGTTGGCCAAGTTAGTGTAGATGTTACTTGTGTTAACTTACCATAGTTAGATTCCCTCAATGTTTTAAACTCAGCTGTATATTTTGGTGTGGTTTTTCTATTCAATAAGAACTTTTCGATATCATCCATATTATCAAAAATTTCTTCTGTCTTATATGTGTTTGGTCTTAACTGAAACTCATTTGTAGTCGCGGTTAGACCACTAAATACCTTACCTGAAGCGGTAATATTAAGTAAACCTGTTAAATTTGTTGTACTTGGTGTTAAATCAGTAATATTGAACTCGTTTCCGTTGATGAACACACTATATTCACCAAATTCTTTAGTCATATTACGTATTTCGTCAACCCCTTTAGTAGTTCCACTAAAGAATAGTACTCCAGTAGTTGTAAATTCAATAGCGAAAGGATTTGACATCCTTGTAATGTTAACGTCAAAATTAGTTTCATTCTCAAGTGGGTCGAATAATATATTTGTAGCTGTATTAGCAACAGAATAATCAGCCCCTAACTTCTTTACATTAATAGCTGCTGGGAAGGTCTTAATAATCTCCTGAATGGCAACCTTAAATCTTTCTGTTAAAGAACCGTACTGTGTAAATGTGGTAACATCAGAAACATCAAAATTAATAGTGGTTTTATCATTATAATTTCTTTTAAGTATAGCTAAAGCATCTCTATTCTCAGCATCATCTTTACCATCACTTAATGTATCAAGTGTGATTGGTCTTGAAAAATTACCTAGAGAAAAATCTTCATTTTCTTTATCTGTAACAGATTTAGAAATACCGAAGTTACCCAATGTAAACTGTGATGTACCGTCTGTGAATTGATTACCAGTTAATTTATCACTGAATCCATCTAAACCACTACCTGTGATGTTATTACCATTTGCCATGTCTTACGATACGTTATTAAATGCTTTACTAAAGTCTATATTATTTCCTTTGTCTTTTTTTATTTCATATAGTGGATTTCCGAATTGGTCTCGTTTTTCGTATAAACTATATTGTTTGTAAATGTTATCGTCTGAATCATATAATGTATAAGTCCCATCATTAAGTGACTTGCTTTGGTTACCGTATAATGCTATACCTAAACTTTCAACATCATAGTCTACCATTTCAATCTCCATTGTAATTGGATTAAAGTATGTGTTAGTTATTATAACATTCTGGTCAGGTTGTCCAATATATGGTAAAGCGTTTGGTTTATTTGTTGGTGCTGATGTTGGTGTTAATGTACAAAATAGTAAATTACTAGCTCCATTAACATACCTATATCTAATGGCTTTCTGACTACTATTTGTTAAATTTTGTGTAATTGGTTCACAGAAAAATGATGACGTTATAAGTCTAAAGAAGTTTGGTATTTTACTTCCGTCTGATTTTAAGTATTCAACTCTAAACCCAACTAATCCGTTATTAACAAATTTATTTCTAGATTGGACTGGGACGTTATTTAAATCAAATACTAACCCTTTAACATTAGGTAATGATGATAATACCCCACAATCAGTTATTACTGTCCTAACCTCTAAAGGTTTTAAATATAAGGTATAAATTCCCTTCTGATTAAATTCAGCTGAAGGTAACCTTAAATTATACATACCACCCATAATCTCCACATTAGCATTACCTCCCGTATTTCCATTATGATAATATGGTGTTAATATCGATGAAGCGTCTAAGCTTTTAACAACAACACCATCTCCAGATTCTCTTGTTGGTGTATAAATTAATGTTATGTCCACATCTTCTGGTGAAACGTCAGCTGGTCTCTTTATTCCGTATGCTCCTAATGCCATTTTCTTTTATTTTATTATTGTTTCTTTATTCTAAAGTACTTATATCCATGGTTTATAAGACCACCCATAGTTGTTATTTCCCCCAATCGTAGATTTGGTTCCATCACAGATTGTTTTCCTCGTTCAATAAATATTTCAGATTGTATTTCTGGTTGGTCGCAAACGCCCATTAGAACTTCTTCCTTTGTTAGTGGGTCTCTACACAATAAAACCTTAGTTCCGTATAACCAGTTAATCCCTTCTTGTGTTGTCGAAATGTCGTATTCACAACTACCATCGTCATTAACTGCTAATGGGTCATAATTTGTTGCGTTATAGTCAGTACATCCTTCTACAGGATAAACACAACATGAAAAAAC
>Ga0115000_10001191_pt1 | contig 23341 bp, 13 predicted proteins | sample ArcticOcean_MG_C_6_FD_89690 | JGI IMG/M metagenome (GOLD analysis project Ga0115000, IMG submission 89690) | Marine microbial communities from western Arctic Ocean - ArcticOcean_MG_CB8_128 | ecosystem: Environmental > Aquatic > Marine > Oceanic | place: Arctic Ocean: Canada Basin | collected... | reverse complement strand
CAGTGGAGAATGATTCGCTGTCTGCATTCTCGACGCCGTAATACGGTTTGCCCCGCTTGATGGCCGCGACGCGCGGGCCGGCCCCGGTAATCTCGAATTTCTTCCAGTGGCCGCGGTTGAACATGTAGCGGTTGTCGTCAAAGCCGAACTTCCGCTCGGGCGCCCACTGCGGTTTGCCCAGGCCGTCGAGATGCCACTTGCCTGCGTAACCGGTCTTATAGCCTTTCCTTCGCAGCACCTCGGCGAAAGTCACGACGTGGTCACCGAGCGGGATGTTGTTGTTGGTAACCTGTGTGTATTGCGGATAGCGCCCACTGATCAACGCGCCTCTCGAGGGTGAGCAAACCGGTGTAGTGGCATAAAAGCTTGTGGCAAGGGCACCGTGCCGGGCGATCCAGTCAATGTTCGGCGTGCCGACGATTTTGCCGCCGTAACAGCCGAGCGTCTTGAAGTGGTGCTCGTCGGTTTGGATGACCAGCACGTTATACAGCTTGGCCAAGGCAGAACCTTGGCCAAGGGCTACGAAAAGGAAGGTGAGTAAAAGGCGTTTCATGGCGCCGAATCCTGCAGCTTGGCCAAGCGCTTGGCAATGGAGGGAAACGTTTTTAGTGTTCAGTTTCAAGTTTTCAATTGAGACAAGGATTCGCACGGATCTGATTGGGGTGGTTTTTAAATTAAAATCGACGGTAAACGTAAAACCAGAAGAAAATCACCGAGTGAATCCGTGGAATGAGTGTCTTAACCACTCCGCTACCGGTTAGCGGCAGAACCGCGAGAGGCCGAGGAAGCCGATGGGTCGTTCGGTTTTGCCGTCGAGCGCCAACTCGCTGAGTACTTTCCCTATCACGCTGGCGAACTTGAAGCCGTGCCCGCTGAATCCGCATGCGAAGTGCACCCGCTCGCTTTCCGGGTGACGATCGACGATGAAGTGACCATCGGCTGAGTTGGTGTATTTGCAGACCTTTAACGCCCTTACTTGGCCAAGAGCGTCCGGCAAATAGCGGCGAAGCGGTAGCAGGATTTCCTCTTCGTCAGCGGCGAATGTTTCGTCGGTGACCGCGTCCGCCGGCATGGGTGTACCGGGGTGGTGCCGCGCCAGCTTGAGGGTGTCGCCTCTCATCGGGAAGCCGTAATAAATTCCAGTGAGATCGTCATCGCCATTGGGATCGATGTTCCAAACCGGGAAGTCGCCGTGTTGAAACAAAGCTGGTTGCCTGGGCCGTACCCAGCCGAGCACCTGCCGCGTGACCGTTAGCGGGACGTCCGGCAGTCGCAGCAAGTCGCCGGACCAAGCACCGGCGCAGAGAATCAGCTTGGCCGCAGTGTGAGTGCCGCTAGTGGTGCGGACGGTTACGCCGTTGCTGTCGATTGCCCAGTTGATGAGTGGTTCATTTGTGAGCAACTTGGTGCCGAGTTGTTGCGCTGCCTTGGCGTATGTTTCAACGGCGAGTTCGGAGAGCAGATAACCGCCTTCCGGCTCGAGTGCCCCGACCATGCCTGCGTGCAGGGTGAACTGGGGGAACTGCCTGGCCAACTCGTCGTGCGTAAGCGTGGAGCAAGGGAGGTTGTGTGTCTTGGAGGCCAACTTCACGCCGCTGATCGCCTCGCCGTCGGGGAAGCCCATGTACAGGACGCCGGTTTTGTGGAGCAGTTTTTCACCGGTATCCTGCTCGATCTCCCCCCAAAGCTGATAGGCATCGCGCAGCAGCGGCACGTAGTCGGGATGCTCCTGGTAGCTCAACCGGATAACACGCGTGTCGCCGTTGTACGATGAGTTCGTGTTGGGGACAGATTGGCTGTCGATGCCGAGCACTCTCGCGCCGCGCTTGGCCAATTGGTAACAGGCCGCTGCCCCCATCGAGCCCACGCCGACAACGATTACGTCGTGGTGATCCGGCATGATTCTTACCTGGGGGCGTGTGCGAGGAAAAACTTCACGATGGGTTCCGGGTCTTTCAGGCTGTGTGGGTGATGGCCAACCCCCGGTTTGTGAATCACGTGAATCTTTCCTCCAAGAACCTTGTAGCGTTTTTCGATGAGGTCGCTGTTCTCCGTGATCGGCACGACTTTGTCGGCGTCGCCAACGACGTGGAGAATCGGGATGCCGGCTTTGGCCAAGGGGGCGAGTCGGTCGATGGGGTTGCCCTTGTACGCCACTGCTTCGGCCTCGGTGAAACCGTATGCCGCGAGACATTGTTTCCATGTGCCGAGACTGCCCTTGCCGATGCCCCTGCCGGCGGGCCAGCTTTTAAAATCGCACACCGGCGCGTCGCCGTAAATGGCAGCGACCTTGCCGGGGTTGCTCGCCGCCCAGTTGTAAATAATCAGGCCGCCACGACTCATTCCTTCCAGCGCGGCTTTCGTTGCGAATCCGTGTTGCGTGATCAGGAAATCATAAAAACGATTCCACCGCTCAACCGCCGCCGGACTCCCGAACAACGCGCCCACCTCGCAGTAAACGACGTGCCAACCTTTGGCTAAAAGGGCGAGATCGACTTGCGGTTCGTGCCCCCAAAAGCGGGCGCGCCAAACCCAGGGCCTGCCGGGTGCTGCCGTGTTGGGAGTGACAACACGGCAGTCGGCATCACCCAGCTTGAAGTCGTAACGGTCGAAGTTGTGCCAAGCGGATTTTTCGCCGGGGAAGTTTGCGGCTTGGCCAAGCGCCTTGACTTCAGTTTTGCGCTTGGCCATGTCGAGCAACTGCGCGGTTGTGGCGAAGCGGGAGATGTTCAAAAAGTCCGGTTGCTCCCTATCCGTCGCCGGATAGCCACTTAGGTTGAGTCGACTGATTTTTTTCTCGAAGAGGGATGCAAGTGTGACGAGGCTTGCTGAATCGCCGGTGCCCCACAATTCCAGCGGGGCGCCGGCGCAGCGCTCGAGTGTGCGGAGGGCGCGAATGCAGCGGCGCACATCCCACACCTGTTGCCCGGCGAGTGTTTGACCAAGCAGCATGAATCTGCGGCGGGTCTGCGTGAGGTGTTTTTGGTTTTGCGTCAATCGCGTGGGGCCAACCCCCCGGGGCGAAAGGGCGACGTACACTCCGGGATGCTCGGCAACGAATTCGAGTTGCCCGGCGATATCTTCCACTTGGTTGTCGTTAAGCACCTGGAGGTTCACGGGTGCGCCCTTGGCCAAGTCGGCCTTGTGGGCAACGTGCATTCGCAGTCGAATCCCCGGTTGGCTGTCAAAGTCATAGGCAGCGAGACGCACGCCGTTGCGTTCGATATCCGAGACCTTTACGAGCTGCAACTTGCCTCCGCGCTTGGGCCAACCACCAAAGGTTTTCGAGCGCAAATCCGCTATAATTTCGGGGTCCCTGGCCTTGGGGTCGTCGGTGGCGATCCGTGAGAACGTGTCGTGAATGGTTGTGGTTCGTTCGTCTTTCGGAGCGTTGCTGAATACCTTGAGTTGCTGTGGCTGGAAAAGCTTGGTTGCCGGTTTGTCGATCAAAACGCTTTTGCCCTTGAGATGTTTGTTGAACCAGTTGAACGCCGGCACGCGTAATTCCTGCGAGTCGCCGTGGCCACCGGGGGTGATGACAAGGCCGAGGCTGCTTTTTTTGCCGTGTAACTCGTAGATCCGACGGACTTTTTTGAAGAGCCGGTTGACGCCGTCGAGCGGGAAGATGCCGTCGTCGTCGGTGTTGAGGATCAGCAACGGGCGAGGCGCGACGAGCGCGGCGACTTGGGCGAAGTCCCACCCGTAAGTGTTCACGTGATACATGCAGTCGCAATGCCCCTCGACGACTCCGTCGACAATGTGGTTTTGCAGGTCGGTAATTCCGGCGACCGGCGCGGCGACCTTGATGCGCTCGTCGAGCGTAGCGATCCACCAACTGTACGCGCCGCCGCCGCTGCGGCCGGTCACGCCGAGGCGGTTTTTGTCCACGACGTCAAGCGACGTAAGGTAGTCGAGTGCGCGGATGCAGTTCCACGCCTCCACACCGGCCGGCGTGTAGCCACGGGAGTTCCACCACCACATGCCATGGCGATAGGTGCCGTGGTGTATGCCGGAAAGCTCACCGAGTTGGATCGTGTCGATGACGAGGCAGACGTAGCCGTTTCGGGCAAACCAAGCTCCATGATGCTGGTAGTAGGTTTTGTTGCCATAATCGATGCCGTCAATCTTCACGCGACCGTGGCCGCAAACATAGAGGATCGTCGGCGCGGGCTCGGTGAGATTCTTGGGCACGTATAGGTTGCCGGTGACGTACAGTCCGGGGCTGGACTGAAAGTGAAGGTTGCGTACCTCGAACTCCTCGTGTTGCACCGTGCCGGTGATGGTGGCTTGCAGCGGGGTTCGTTCTGGAAGCGGGTCGAGGCCGAGCATCTCGTGAAGTTGCTTACGGTAGAGATCTTTTTTGGCGTTCCAATCGTCGAGTGTCTCGATTTCGTCGAGGCAACTGTCGGCCAGTCGGCTGGTTTCGGTTTTGAAATACTCGGCGAACATCCGGTCGCCTGGGGTCTTCAATTCAGCCGCGTGGTCAAGCGACACAGCCAAGCCGCAAAGTAAAAAAGGGAGTAGTCGTTTCATGATGGAAAAGTTTGTGCTTGGCCAAGCGTGTATGAGGAAGAGGCTTGAGACAAGCCAACTTCCAAACGGTGAAGGTCAGATTATCACTTGAAGTTTAGGTGGTGAGGCTGCAGCTTCCCGCACATGAAATCCTTCCGTTGGATGGTGTTGATGTGTTTTGTTCCCTTTGTTCAGGAGCCGAATGCAGCCGATTGGCCCTCGTACCGGCATGATGGGAATCGCTCGGCGGTTAGTGCGGAGGTCGTTTCCGGCAAGCTGAATTCGCAGTGGGTATTCGAGTCACGCCACCGTCCGCGAACTGCCTGGCCGATGCCGGGAGAGGAGACGCCGCGCATGCACTCGGATCGCGCCTACAATGTCGTGGTCTCGGGTAGAACGCTGTTTTTCGGCAACAATGTGGACAACCACGTGTACGCGCTGGACACCCGGACGGCGGAAGAGCGGTGGCGTTTTGCCGCCGGTGGAGCAGTGAGATTTGCGCCGGTGGTGCATGGCGGTAACCTGTATTTCGGCTCGGACGACGGCTTGGTTTACTGCCTCAACGCGGGGGACGGTACTCTTGTTTGGAAATACAGGCCGAGTCCAAGTGGCGAGCGGGTGATTGGCAACAGCCGGCTTATTTCGGCGTGGCCGGTTCGCACCGGGTTGCTGATCGAGAAGGGAATCGTCTATTTTGCTTCCGGCATTTTCCCGTATGAGGGGCTTTACATCGGTGCGGTGGACGCTGGCAACGGCAGGGAGATTTGGCTCAACGACACCTCCGGCGACCAGGCGTGGGGCCTTAATTATGGAGGGATGGCGCCGCAGGGGTACATTGTTGCGTCCGAGTTGAGCCTGTTCGTGCCGACTGGTCGCGGGATGCCGGCGTTGTTCGACAAGGGCACTGGTAAGTTTAATAAATTCCTCAACGCCGGCGGCAAGGTCGGTGGGGCGTGGGCGATGATGGATGCCGGCGCATTATATGCGGGCAACGATAATAAGGGCACCGATAGCAAGGTGGCTTTCGATGGTAAATCCGGCGCGAGTCGGGGCGACCAGTTTGCGAGTTTCCCGTCGATCGACATGGTGCTCACAAAAGACATCGCCTACATTGCTACGCAAAAAGGCATCTACGCCATCGACCGCGCTGGTAACGCCAAGGCCACGGCAGATGTGCCCAAGTTAGCCAAGGAAGAGGGGGACTTGGTGAAGTTGATCAACACGATCCGTGAGCGTCACAAGGCCGCCGTAAAAGCCAACAAGGCAAACGACTTGAGCAAGGTCACGGCAGAGTTGAATAAGGCCACCGCCCGACTAACTGCCATCGGCAAGGAGAAGACAACCCTCAACGCAGGGCGCGTGACTTGGTTTGTCTCCCGCGAGCAGCTTGGCCCGCTGGCAGTGTCCGGCGAGCTCGGCACGTTGGCGCTCGCCGGCAAAACGCTTTTTGCCGGCGGCAACGGCTACGTCCTCTCGGTCGACGCAGCCAGCGGCCAACTAGTCTCCATGTACGGTTTGCCGGATAACGCGCTTGGCCTTGCCGTGGCCGACAGGCGGTTATTTGTGAGCACCGACTCTGGCGCCATTCATTGTCTGGGCGAACAGGTTGTGCAGGGGAATCCTCGCAAAGTCACTGAGGCGGCGAGCCCGGTTGTGCTTGGCAAAGCGGACACTGCAGCCGCCACGGAAATTAGGCTGCGCAGCGGTATCAACGTCGGTTGGTGCCTGATTTACGGTGCGCGTGACGCAAAATTGGCCCAGGCGCTCGCTGCGCAAACCAAGCTCAACATCGTCATCATCGAGCAGGACGCCGCGCGCCTCGAGGCGATCCGGCGCGACCTTCTTCTGGCCGGTCTTTACGGTTCACGGGTGATTGCCGCTGACTGGGACGCCGCTGAGTTACCCGATTATTTTGCAAACTTGATCGTCTCCGGGCGCGTTCAGCATGGCGACGATGTGCAGTTGCCGGTGGGCCAATTGGCGCGCGTGCTTCGCCCGGCGGGAGGTGTGTTGCTGCTGGGATCCGTGGCTAATTGGCCGAAGGAAAATGTGGCGAACATCGTTGACGGACTGAAGGCCAACGTTAAGTCTAGCCATGATTCTTCGCTGGAGGACGGCTGGCTGAAGTTCACCCGAGGCAAACTCGACGGCGCTGGAAGCTGGAGCGGCCTGTACGGCAACACGGCCAACACCTCGTCAACCAACGACCGGCTCGTGAAGGGGCCGCTTGGCGTGCTGTGGTTCGGCGAGCCCGGCTCGGAGCACATGGTCGAGCGGCACTCCCGCTCGGTGAGCCCGCTCGCCGTGAACGGCCGGTTGATAGTGCAGGGCATGGAGGTCGTGATGGCTTATGATGCCTACAACGGCACGTTTCTTTGGCAGCGAAAGATCCCCGGCGCAGTTCGTGTGCGGGTGGATGTGGACGGCTCGAACATTGTCGCCACTGACGACTCGGTGTTCGTCGCGGCTCACGATCGCGTATTGCACCTAGACGCTCAAACAGGGCGCACACTGCGCGAGTTTACGGTCCCAAGACAGGCCGGTGGGAAGGCCCTGCGATGGGGGAACATCGGGGTGGATGGCAACATTCTTTTCGGCACCGGCGCCGTGCCGCTGGCCCGCGAGTACGGTTATCTCTGGAACGCCCTTGTGAAAAAGGGGGAGTGGGTCGCGGAGGCCGACGCGCCGAAGGATGCGCTCGCCACCCTAAAAACCGTGAAAGGAATCCACCCGCGCCCCGATGCCCGGGCCTACGCCTATTTCAAGCGCCGCGGTCTACATTGGCACGCCATTAACCCATTTCCAGGTTGGCTGCCCGACCATAAGCCAAGTGCTGTGACGGATAAGATTATGCTAAGCGAAAAAGTATTCGCGTACAACATTGGCACTGGCGAATTGCTATGGCAGCACGACGGTGCTGGTATCCCAAACATCTCGCTGGCGATCGCAGCCGGCCGTGTCTTTTTCTTGAAAGACGATGTAGAGGATGAAGAGCGTGAACAGGCGAGGGCAGCTGTTCAAAAAGAAATCGATGGAGGCAACTACGTTCCTGAGCGCGAGCAGAAACTTGCTGAGAAGGACCGCGATGTGCGCCGGGTGGTTTGCCTTGAGGCCTCGAGTGGTCGCGAGATGTGGAATCGCCCGTACGATCTCACCGGCTGCGGCGGCACCAAATTGGGTGTCGCTTATCAGGATGGCCGCTTGTTGTTCTTCGGGCACTATAGCAACCACGACGAGGGGCCGCTCAACAAGGGGAACCTGAACTGGCGGCGAATCACCGTGTTACAGTCTGAAAGTGGAAGTCTGCTGTGGAGCAAACCGCTCAACTATCGTCGCCGCCCGACGATTGTCGGTGACACGATTTACATCGAACCGCGCCGGTGCGATCTTGCCACCGGTGAAATACAGAAACGCACGCACCCCATTACCGGCGAGTCTGTCGATTGGGAATTCCTGCGTCCTGGCCATAGTTGCGGCATTGTTACAGCCACGCCGCACAACCTTTTTTTCCGGTCCTTTAGCGGGGCGATTGTGGACACCGAGCGGGACACAGGTCTGCAGCTTTTCGGGGGGCTACGTCCCGGTTGCTGGAACAGCATGATCCCAGCGAACGGACTGTTGAGCATGCAGGAGTCAAGCGCCGGTTGCACGTGCAGTTACTCGCTGCGAACCACGGTTGTCCTGAAAAACAAACCGCAGAAAGGGCTGGCGGAGTGGTCGGTATTTATCAGTCAAGCCGCGACCAAGCCGGTGAAACACCTAGCGATTAACTTTGGCGCGCCCGGCGACATGCGCTCGAAGGATGGCACCGTTTGGTTTGCCTACCCACGCCCGAAGACGACAGTGGGGCAGGGTGCCTTCGCTAACTACGGCGTGAAGTTCAAGCTCAGCGAAGCCGGAAAACCGGAGGTTGTGCAGCGTGATTGGCGCGGCAAAACCATCGCTGGAACCGACAAGCCTTGGCTCTTCACTTCCGCGCTCAAGGGGGTGACCAAGCTGAAGGTGCCGCTATTGGAGAAAGACCAAACTGCCCGATACACGGTTCGACTGGGATTCGCTGTGTTGGCGGAAGCTGCGGGGCAGGTGTTTGATGTTAAGTTGCAGGGCAGGACTGTGCTCGAGTCGTTCGATATCGCCGCTTCCGCTGGTGCGCTTGGCCAAGCGGTCACGCGCGAATTCGAGGGTATCAGCGTGACTGGCGATCTCGATATCGAGCTGGTTCCGGCCGACAAAAAAGCCAAGCTGGCTCCGACGCTCATTCATGCTCTCGAGGTGAATCGCGAACAGCTTCGCGCAGCGAAATAGAGCCGGTGAACCATTGGTCAAAACGACTCGGTGTCCTGTTGGCCTGCCTGCTCTCGCTCGAGGCACTGGCATGCCGGTTTAACGTGCGCGACGTTGGCTTCGTTGATCTCGGATCCGAGCCGTACCGCTTGTTCATCTTCGTCGGCGACTCCATGCCAGAGGCCGAGCGTGAGTCGTTGCAGTCCATCGCCACTGCCACGTTTTACGACTCGAACGTGAAGGCCAAACTGCTGCCGCTTGGCCAAGCGCGCCAAGGCGGGGCCAAGGTGTTTCTTCCCGATGGATTTACAGGCGAGACACCGGTAGCGGTGCTCGTTTCGCCTGATCAAGAAACAACCATCCCCGTACCCCTGGCCAAGGCAGGCATGCCGATCCTGCAAACGGCCTGGGACGCGCTGGAGTCGGTGCTGGATTCACCCCGGCGAAACGGCATCCTCAGGAAGGTGTTCGACTGCTACGGCGTCGTGCTTGTTGTTGAGGGCAGCGATGTCGCCCAGAATCGGCGCATCCGCTCTATGGCCGATTCGGTTGTCTCGGGAATCACGGCCAAACTGCCCGGCTTGGAGAAAGAAATCCAACAACCGCCGGTGGTTGAAGTGATATCGGCAGAAGCCTTCGAGGCAGAGCGGGCGTTTCTTTGGAGCCTCGGCATTCAGAAAGTTTTGGACCTGCCGCAGGTGGTGATCCTCTACGGTCGCGGCCGATTGATTGGGCCTGTTCTCAGCGGCGAACGGTTGAGCGAGTCAAGCGTCAGCGCCATTCTGAACACCATTGGGCTAAATTGCGAATGCGGCCTCGACCGCAAATGGATGCAGGGAGTGATGGTGCCGTTGAAGTGGGATCGCGACCGGAAACAGGAAATCGCGAAGCAGTTGGGCTTCAACCCGGAAAGCCCGGAGATCCGGATCGAGATGAGTCAAATCCTGGCGAAGGGCGGGGTCGGGCAGGGGATCAACCGTTCGAAGATTGTCGGCGACACGCTGGACGAACTGCTCACCGGTTATAGAACCGGCAGCTTGGCTGAAAACACGCAGCCGGTATCGCTTGGCCAAGCGACGGAACCGAGCGTAAAAGAGAAACCGAAGTTTTCGACGATGACTTGGGTCGTCTTTGTTGGCACCGCAATCCTTGCCATCGGTGGCCTCATCCTATTAAGTGCCCGCCGCCGGAATTTGTAATAGGGAAAGGCCCTGTGCGCTACGGCCGGCTACGGCCGGCGTCGATGATTTTCTGCAGTCGATGCTTCATGCGATCCAACACCTTTGGATGCTGGAGGGCGATGTCATTTTCTTCCTGTATATCTTTACTAAGGTCATAAAGTGAAAATCTTGGAGTGGGTGTGTTTGCAAGTTTATTGCTAACCACAGTATTCCGTTTACGCCTGGAGTCGTGGCGTTGTAGTTTCCATTTTCCGGCCCGGAAACCGTAGTTGCCACCTTTGCCGTTGTCCTGCTGGATAAGATGCCTGCGGCCTTTGGAGCCTTCTTTGCCGAGCAACGCGTCCATGACATCGAAGCTGTCGGGGCAGGCGTCCTTCGGAAGTTCTACCCCCGTGAGGGCAGCGAAACTGGCTGCGAGGTCGATGGTGCAGACCATTTCAATTGAAGTGCCTTTTGCGATTTTGCCGGGCCAATAGGTGATGAACGGAGTTCGTGTGCCCCCCTCAAGTACGCTGTATTTGCCGCCGCTGAAAGGGCCGTTCGGCCGGTGGTTGCCCATCTTTTCAAGGGCACCGTCCTTGTAGCCGTCATCGCCGACCGGGCCATTATCCGAGCAAAAAACAATGAGCGTATTGCTGGAAAGTTTCAGCCGGTCGAGGGTCTTGACCAGTTCGCCAACGCACCAATCGAGTTGAACGACAGCATCTCCACGAAAGCCGAGGCCGGATGTGCCGTGGAAGCGTTCGTGCGGCATGCGAGGCACGTGCAGATCGTGCGACGAGAAAAAGAGGAAGAACGGATTGTCCTTGTTGGCCTCGATCCATTTGTTGGATTGCTTCACCCACTCGTCGGCGAGGTCCTCGTCGCGGAAACGCGCCGCGTGGCCGCCGGTGTAAAAGCCGATCCGGCTGATGCCGTTATGGATGGTCGAGTTGTGCCCGTGACTCCAGTCCATTTTTAGAGTGCTGCGGTTTGTGAGACCCGTCGGGTGGTCGGGGCTTGGTTTTTTCCTGCCGACCCACAGAGGATCCTTTGGGTCGAGATTCTTGACGCGATGGTTCACGACATAAACCTGTGGCACACGATCGTTGGTGGTGGGTAGGAGGTAGTTGTAGTCGAAGCCAATCTCGAGCGGACCGGGTTTCAACTCGCCGTTCCAGTCCGGCCCGCTTGGCCCGCCGAGACCAAGGTGCCATTTGCCGATCACGGCGGTCGTATAACCGGCGCTCTTGAGCAGCGATGGCAGCGTCTCGACGCCGGGCTGGATGATGGCCGGCCCGTTCGGCGGAGCGATGCCGGTGTTGTTCTGGCGAAACGCATATTTACCGGTCAAAAAGGAAAACCGAGTTGGCGTGCAGGTTGAGGCAGAGCAGTAGCCGTTGGTGAATTGAAGGCCGTTTGCGGCGAGTCGGTCGATGTTAGGGGTCTTGAGATTCTCCGGTTTGGCCCCGTAACAGCCAATGTCACCGTAGCCAAGATCGTCGGCCATGATGACGATGATATTGGGCTTATCGGTCTTGGCCGCTTGGGCGATGATCGAGGAAGCTACAGTAAAAAGCAGGGTGGAAAAAAATCGCATTCCGTTTGTGTACTGGGCACGCCCAAGTCAGTCAACCAAGCGCTTGGCCTATCGGGGGTGTTTACGTCTTGTTCTGCTCCCGGATGTATTTGAGGTAGAACTCATTGAGTTCTTTTGGCCATTTGAAGATGGGTGTTTTGAGAGGGTCAAAGCCCTGTAGGTGCCCGGGTGACTTGCGTTGGGAGGGTCGTTTATAGCGCCACCCGGTGTCGCCAAAAATCTCCCTGACCAGATTGGCCAAGCCAGGGTCGTATTTCTTGAGTTCCTCGCGGGTGTCGATGTGGTTGTGGTCGTGATCCGGTGGGCGATTGGAGTTGAACCAGCTTTGCACGCCCTCGGCCCAATACTCTGCCTTGTTGTTGGCGGCGTATTTGCTTTTCCACAGCCCCTTGCCCATCGCGGCGTTGTAGGTCTTGCCGAGCCGTTTGTCGAAGGTGGTATCCACGTCGTAGATGCCATTGAGGTGGATGGCGTGGGCGAATTCGTGGATCATGATGTTCTCTGTGTTGTATGGGTCGCCGGGGTAGCAGAGCAGGTTTTCCTCGGCGCAACTGGCGACCGGGTCTGTGCGGGAGGTACCGAGTCCGCGCGCGCGGCGATCCCAAAACTTGGCTGGCGTCATCTTGCTGTGTTCCGGTACCTGCGTGGTGAACTCGTCGTGTGCCATAACGACAAGCCGACAGTTGCGCTTGACCATGTTATCAATGATGTCCTGACGATGACCGATCATATGGTCGACGAGATAGGCGGCCTCCTTGAGTGCATAATCGGAAACTTTACCTGATGAAACGATCGGGAATCCGTTTACGCTCGTGCTCTTTCTGTAAAAGGAGGGGAGGTCGAGGTGCTCCGGCAGTTTGTTGGAGACGGCGTGTTTTTCCTCGGTCGATTTTTTTGGTTTCGGGCGGTTTCGGTATTTTTTGTAGAGGCGATTGTGGCGGTTATCAAGGCTGACTTTTTTGCCGGCGATCCACATCTGTTTCACCTGCGTTCGAATCTCGAGGATGTCGCCGTTTGCCGTGAAGAATGTGGCCTCCTTACCGACCTCGATGGAGCCAAGGCGCTTGGCTACACCGAGGATTTCTGCCGTGTGCAGCGTGATGCCCTTGAGCGCTTCAGCTTGAGGCAGGCCGTGTGCTGCTGATTGCGCGGCGGAGTAAGGGAGGTTGCGGGCGTTTGAGGAGGCGAACCGCGCCAATCCCTCGCTGAAGGCCACCTTCACACCGGCTTTGTGAAGAATTCCGGCGGCGCGGAACTGGATGTCGTACCGGTCGAAATCGCGCGTCGGAAGCGTGAACGTGTGCTCGAAAATAACCGGTACATTGTGTTTGGCCAGGAGTTCGGCGATCTGCCATGCGTCGCGTGCGCCGGCGATAACAGGCTTCCAATCTCGCTTGGTTGCCCAGTTTACTGCCGACTCGATTTGCATCACCGAATTGGCGTGGATGATCAGTGGTTTTTCGCCGCGAACCCATGGCAGCATTGCGTCCCAGGATGGCACGCCCTTGTGACCGGGGGCTGATTGCGACTTGGCGTAGGCGCGGGCCTCCTCGAAAAAGTCGTCGATTTTCTTTAGTCGCTTGTCGCGTTCCTTGGCCTGTTTCTTGGCATCGTCAGCGGTGGGGTTAATGTTCATCGACGGCCAAAACAGGTGCAGCGCGACTGGCGAGTGGGTGAGCATGTTTTCGTAGCCCCAACCGGCTGTGGCCATCAATCCAGACTGCCCGGTGATCGTGCCGCCTTGTGGAACAGGAAGGAAATGCGTGATGCCGTTGGCGCGGGCGACCGGGATTAGTTCGGAGTCGGGGTTGACTGCGAGCCACGAATTGACCTCCGGCGTATAGGTGCCGACCTCGCTGGTATCGACGGTGGCGCGCACGGCCGGTATTTCCATCAAGCCAAGCGCGGTGGTAGGCGCGATAAGGCCAGGGAAAAGTTGCTGCCCCTTGAGGTTGACGACCTTCGCCTCTCCGGCGTCTGGTTGCTGCTCGGCCGGGCCAACGGCTTTGATCGTATCGCCGGCGACGAGTACAAAACCGGGGGAGTGTGTTGGGCCGGAGACAGTATGCACCACGGCGTTGGTGAACAGGATGTCTTCAGCGGCGGCGCTTGGCCAAGAGGCGAATACTGCGGCAGCGGCGATCGTGGTAATTGAGATAAAATGTTTTTGTTTTGTCATGTTGATGTCCTCCTTGGTTTATTCCGTTACAATTTTGCAGTCCATACAATCCACCACTCCCAAGCCGTGCGCGGTCTCGAGCGCACGCCGGAAAAAAGCGGCCCGGGCATCTTCGGAATCGTCATCTTTTTCCTTATCCTCCTTCTTGTCTTTCTTGGCTTCGCCCTTGGCCTTGGTGAGGAGTTTTCCCCTTTCCGTTACGCGGGCTTCGGCGAGTTGGAGCGCTTCTCCCCGCTCGAAGTAGCGCTTGCCCTCGATCCAGGTTTCCAAACAAACCGTACGGGTGCTCAGTGGGTGTTCCGACCAAATCACGAAGTCGCCGTCCTTACCCGCCTCAAGCGAGCCGACGCGGTGGTCGACGCGCAGTTGTTTCGCCGGATTGATCGTGACGAAATTGAGCGCCTCAGTTTCCTTGGTGTTCCCGTACTTAACAGCCTTGGCGGCCTCAAGGTTGAGGCGGCGGGCGAGGTCGGACGAGTCTGAGTTGAACGACACCACCACGCCGCGCTCATGCATCAGGCTGCCGGCGTAAGGGATGGCGTCGATAACCTCGTACTTGTACGCCCACCAGTCTGCGAAACAGGAACCACCAGCGCCGTGGGCGGCGATTTCGTCAGCCACCTTGTAGCCTTCGAGGACGTGTTGCAGCGTGCCGACCCGGACACCGAATTTCTCCATCGTGCGCATGAAGGCGAGTATTTCATCCTGCCGATACGAGTGGCAGTGAATCCAGCGCTCGCCCTTGATGATTTGCCCGAGCGTCTCTAACTCAAGGTCGCGTCTCGGTGGAGAACCGCCTTTTTCTCGGAAGCGACGCCACTCGCGATTGTACTGCCACGCGGCGGTGAATCGGTTTTCGTGAAACACCGGAACGCCCATCCGGGTTTGTGGGAACCGGGTGTTTTTGTTGTCGCCCCAGTTGGATTGCTTCACATTTTCGCCAAGCGCGAACTTGATACCCGGCGGGGCGGCCTTGAATTTTAGCGCCTCCGGCCCTTGGCCAAGTCGCAGCTTGATGATCGCGTTTTGGCCGCCGATCGGGTTGGCCGAGCCGTGCAATAGGTTGGCCACGGTCAGGCCACCGGCGAGTTGGCGATGGATTTCCGCCGTCTCGGAGTTGACGACGTCGCCGATCGAGACCATGGCCGATGAGGGCAGGGTGCTTTCGTTGACCGAGCCGAGAATCATGCTGTGGTTGTGCGCGTCGATAATGCCGGCCGTGACGTGTCTGCCTTTGGCGTCGATCACGTGGGCGTTTTCGGGCACCTGAAGGTTGCGCCCGATTTTTTTAATTTTGCCGTCGGCGATCAGCAGGTCGTGTTTTTTCAGGATGCCACGTTTGCTGCTTGTCCAGAGCGTCGCGTTGCGGACGAGCACGGCGGCTGGTTCGAGCACGTTGTGTTCGCCGATCGGCGAGCGGGCGAGTCGCGCGTCCGCTTTGTCCTCTTTTTTAACGTCCGGCTTTTCGTCCGCTTTGTCTTCTTTGTCTTCTTTGTCTTCTTCCTGTTTTTTATCGATCCAGGCGAGTTTCTCCGGCTCGAGCGACGTCCAGCGGCCCTCAATCCAGAGGCCCTTGAGCTTGGCCTTGGGGTCGAAGTAATCGCCCTCAACGACGATTAGGTTGGCCAGTTTGCCTGGCTCGACAGTGCCAAGTTGATCACTTCCCCCTGTGAGTTTAGCCGGCGTGGTGGTCAGCGCGGCGAGTGCTTCGCGCTTGGTCAAGCCGCGTTCGATGACCTTGGCCAAGTTCTGCCGGAATGATTTTTTGTCCTTGAGCCCGTGAGTGGTGAATGCGATCTCGATGCCGTTCTTATGCAGTAAAACTGGGTTTTCCGCCGCCCAGTCCCAGGCGCGTAGCTGGTCGAGCGAGACACGTTGCCAGTCGGAGTCGCTCGGCATTTTGGGTACCTTGGGGAAATTTATTGGCACGATGAAAGGGGTTGCGCTGGTTTTCACGAGATCGGGTCGCCGCCATTCGTGGCCTGTCGCGACGATGAGCGGCTTGATGCCGAACTCGCTGGCGAGCCGCATCGCCTTGTCCACCATAAGCACGCTGCCTGGCTCAATAATGACCGGTTGCTCGTTTTTCAAAACGGATTGAAGTGTCTCGAGTGATTTGTTGTGGGCTGGTCGTTTGGTTGTGTCCGCGTTGGCTTGGTGGTATTTCCAAATTTTATCGTAGTGTTGGGCGTCGGAGAGCGTCTGGCGGATTGCCGAGATCACGCCCATGAGCGACTTTGGGAACTCTTCCGGCTTGGATGCTTTTGTATCGAAAACGATGTGCTGAAAAAGTTGTGGCCTGATGACGAGCTGGTTCGGCGAGCCTTGGCCAAGCGAGATGAGGGCGCTTTGACCGCGGATAATGCCATTGACCGGGGTGAGTGCGGCAGCGGTGAAACCCTGTGCGCGCAGAGCCTCGTAGGTGTCCAGTTTCGGGCTGAACGACTCGGTGACATCGTGCTCCGGCTTCATTGTGGACAGGCCGGAGCCGGGGCCGGTCAGGCCGGGATCAAGTTCGTTGCCAGCCGCGCCTAGAAAGCCCGGCTTTCCGGCGGCAGTTGCGCCGGTGCCGGTGATATTCTGTGTCATCGTGGTCGAGATCGGCTTGGCTTCGGTGACATATGGATCGATGAACCCGGCGTAAAGCGTCAGGCCGGTCATGTCCCACTCGCGGGCGGTGTCAGGCGCCTGGCCCTTTTCGGTGACGGCTTGGATTCGCCCATCGCGGATGATCACCGTGGCGTCGGCGATAGTGACGCCCGGCTTCACGACGACGGTGGCGTGGATCAGCGCGTGGTGCCCGGGAGGAAGAGGACGGTTGCCCGGTGGCAGGATTTCAGCGTTAGCGTGCTGAAACGTCGTCAGCAGGGCGGTCGCTGCGAGGAAGAGGCTCAGTTTCGACATGGGCGGGGATTCAAGCAGAAGGCGCCCCGGCTAGCCAAGCAAAACTGAGCGCTTGGCCAAGCGGCGAGGTTGGTGTACCACAGCGGCGTTCTTTGACTTGGGCTTTTGCCCTAAGACAATCATGACGCCGAAAGGAACCCCGTGAGACTCGGGGACGGTTGCGCCACTGTGACGAGCTGCCTTGCAGCTCGAAGTCAGGTCAATTTTGCTGTCATGCTCGTCAGGCCGCTCGCGCGGCCAACTTCTCCGCACTTGAGAAGGATGAGGCCAGCACAATGGTGCAGCTTTAATCCCAAGACCCTCCGACGCGGAAGGTCTTTTTTTATGCCCACCAAACCGTTGGTCTCAACAAATAGAGATCAACAAATGAAACGGATAATCATCATCCTGTTGGGGCTCGCCGCATTGCCGGGAGCCAGTGAAACAGGAGCGACGCAGTTTGCCTCCGAGGTCGTGTCGTACAAATCGGGCGTTGGATTCGCTACCGATTGGAGCACCGGCGCCGGTTACACTAACAAGGACGCAATCGTCGGCCCACCGGCCCGCGAGACGCCGGGAAAGAGGGTCGAGCCGATCACTCCGTTCAGTCCGCCGTATCTGCTCGGTCAAATCCTTTCCATTGGCGAAGGCGGCGAAGTGACGGTGAAATTCGCCAAGCCAATTCGCGATGAGTCGATCAACCCGTTCGGGCTCGACTTTCTTGTTTTTGGCGGCGCGGGATTTACGATCACCAACGGCGATTTTAGCGGCGGCGGTATCACTGATGGAACGCTCTTTGGGCAGGCCGACGGTGAAACCCGTGTGTCGGTCAGTGCCGATGGCGATGTCTGGTTTGTGCTCGACCCGAAACGGGCGCCGGCGTTCGATGCCTACCACCCGACCGCCGGCAGTGGTGACTTCGGATTGCCGGTGAATCCGGCCTTGGCCAAGGGCGACTTCGCCGGCGGTGGCTTGGGCAAGTTGACCGGGCTTTACGATGGCTCCGGCGGCGGAACGGGTTACGACCTCGGGTGGGCTGTCGATGCCGGCGGCAAACCGGTTGCGCTTGGCCAAGTGCGGTTTGTCCAGCTCAAGGTGTTGTCTGGCAGAGCCGAGATAGATGCCATCAGCGATGTTCAGCCGCGCACCGACAAGCTCGACTGGCACTGTGAAAACTTCTCGGCGAATCCGTTAGCCAACGGCTGGACCGCGCATGGCGATGAGTCGCTGTTCGAGTGGGACGCCGAGATTGGGGCACTGGCTGTGAGGTGGGATTCCGAAAAGCCGAACAGCTATTTTTACCGTCCGCTTGGCCTGACCCTGACGGAGGCCGACACATTCGCATTCGCGTTCGACATCGTGCTCGACGAAGTGAGAGCAGGCCATCTGGATGGTCAACCGTACACGTTCGAGGTGGCGCTTGGGTTGATTAACAGCAAGTCGGCGAAGGCCGATGGTTTCATTCGCGGCACCGGCAGCGATTCTCCGAACCTCGTCGAGTGGGATTACTTTCCAGATACAGGCTTTGGAGCGACGATCTCTCCGGCGATCGCCTCTACGAAGAGCCAGTTCGCGGCCGGGTTCACGTTCCCTGCTGCGTTGAGTGCCGGAAAACAGTACTCCGTGCGGATGGAGTACGACCCACATGAGAGGGTGTTGAAAACGTTCATGCTTGAGAATGGCGACGCGTGGAATGAAATTGAATCGGTGAAGTTGGGGGATGACTTTTCGGGCTTCGCCGTTGATGCGTTTTCGATCAGCAGCTACACGGCGAAAGGCAGCACATCGAGCCTGTTAGCCAAGGCGAGCGTGGATAATTTGGCAATTGCTGTTGCCCGGTCGCAGCCGCGAATCGTCGGTTCTCGCCTGGTTGACGGGCAATGGAGTGCGCGCGCATTTGGTTTCGGTGCCGCAGGGTATCTGCTCGAACGCTCCGCTGATTTGCACGAGTGGCACGCAGTCGGGAACGGAGTGCTTGAGGATGGTTTGTATTTGAGGTTAATCGATGAGAACCCATCGGCTGATGACATTTTTTATCGCCTTAGTAGATGAGTTACCGAAAGAAATATACTGGTTTCACGTTGGTGGAGTTGCTGGTCGTGATCGCCATCATCGCCATTTTGGCCAGTTTGTTGTTGCCGGTTTTGTCGGCGGCCAAGCGCAGGGTGCACGACACGGTTTGCAAGGGGAACCTACGGCAGCTTAGCCTCGCCGGGCAAATGTACTGGAGCGACAACGAGCACCGCGCATTTGCCTACCGCGGCGAGTCGGTCGACGGCGGCGATCGGTTTTGGTTTGGGTGGCTTGAGCGTGGCGGCGAGGGCGTGCGCCGTTTCGACTTGGCCAAGGGCGCTCTGCATCCGTACCTCGAGGGCGACGGGGTCGAGACCTGCCCGAGTCTGGCCTACGTCGATGCGCGTTTTAAATTGAAAGCCACCGGCGCAGCGTTTGGCTATGGCTACAATCTGCACTTGGCTGGGGGTCTTGCCGGGCCGGGGGTGCGGATCGATCGCCTGGCCAAGCCGGGAGGCACGGTGTTCCTCGCCGATGCCGCGCAGGTAAATACATTCCAGTCTCCGGCATCGAGAGAGAACCCGATGCTGGAGGAGTTTTACTACTTAAACGACCCCGAGCCGACAGCGCACTTTCGCCATGGAAAAAAGGCGGCGGCGGCGTTTTGTGACGGCCACGTTTCCCAAGCGGGATTTGAAAAAGGCTCGATCGATGATCGTATGCCGGATCAGTGGGTGGGGCGGCTCCCCGGCGAATTGCTGCTTAACACTCCGGTCGAGCCGTAAGTCTCACTCCCCGTTGTCAGCGTCGTCGCCCTCGCTGGAATCCTTTTTGACTGGCTCTATTTTCACTGCCGGAGAGGGTGCCGGTTTGATCCGGGTGACCTTCACTCGCTCAGGGTTCATCCCCTTGATGATGGTGCCCTCGGGTACAAGGACCCTGACTTGCTTGTTGGTCACGTTGATTCCAGGGGGGATATCAGTGGGGTCGAGCAACACTTTGACTGCGGTAGGGCTGGTGAGATCGGGAGCCGGGTCGGCGTCCGAACCCAGCGTGAGAGTCACCTGCGCCGGTTGGAGAATGTATTGCGTGGGGTCATCCGGCAACTTGAGCACACGGATATCGTAGGCTTGAACGATTTCAATGCGATTGGTTGACGCGGGTGCCGGAGCGAGCGGAATAATGGCGGTGTTGTCGACTCGCTGCTCTGTCAAGGCCTGACTCTGAAACCGATCTGGATTACTGCCTGTCTGGATGGTGTTGATGGTGATCCAAGTCAAAACAGCCAGTAGCAGGGAAGTGGTTTTCCAGCCGATGTTGCGAGTGAAAATGTCCTGCCAGGCCATATCAGTGGTGGTTTGCCTTGGGTTGTAACGGGATGTTTTCCGGCTTGGCCTTCATTGATCGGATCCATCCTGTAAAACTACGGTTCCGGATGGGGGTCACGAACACCGACGTGAGCGTCGCGCGTAGCTTGGTTTGTGAGATGCCTCGAACCAGTTGCCCCTTGTACGCAGTCGAGATGGAGCCAGTCTCCTCCGACACGACGATGACCAGCGAGTCGGATTCCTCGCTCATGCCTATGGCGGCGCGGTGGCGGGTGCCGATGGTTTTACTGATGTCCTGCCGGCGCGTCAGAGGGAAGATGCAGGCTGCGCTCAGGATACGATCCTCGTTGATGATCACCCCGCCGTCATGGATCGCGTTGTTCGGAAAAAAAATGGTCTCGAGCATCTCTGGTGAGGCTTCGCAATCCACGATGATTCCTGACTCAACAACATCCTGCAAATGAGTGGATTGTTCGATGGCGATCAGTGCCCCGATGCGCGCCTCGCTGAGACGCTCAACCGCCTGGACGATGACCTCGGTATTTTCACGCTGTTCACGCAGTGAGGCGAAGAAAGTCAGGTTGCCCAACCCGGCAAGTAGGCGGCGCAGTTCCGGCTGGAAGATTACCAGCACCGCCACGGCGGAGAAACCGAAGAGGGAGGTCAGTAGTGATGAGAGTACGGTCAGCTTGAGAGCGGCGCAAAGCAGCGTGGCCCCGATCAGGCCGAGTAGGGCCACCACCATAGGCCAGCCGCGGGTGCCCCGGAAAAACTTGAGCGTGTAATAAATGGCGACAGACAAAATGGAAATTTCAGCCACGAGACGCCAATAATTTGTGACGCCCTGCCAGATGTTTTCCAGTATATCCATCTGTTACATTTTTCCCTTTAACGTTTCTGCCATCCGGACGGCCTGCACAGTCTCGGCGACATCGTGAACTCGCACGACGTGCGCCCCCTCAACCACTGACCAAACCGCGCAGGCAAGCGAGGCAGACAGACGATCTTCGAGTGGCGTGCCGAATAGCTTCCCAATGAACGATTTCCGGGAAACCCCGATCAATAGCGGACGCTCCTTAGAGGTAAACTGATTCAGTTCTCTCAGCAACTTTATATTGTGCTCCAGTTTCTTTCCAAAGCCGATGCCGGGGTCTAGTGCCACCTGCCCGCCGCTCACCCCGTGCTCTGCCAGTCGGGCCAGTCGCTCGGAGAAAAAGCTGCCGACCTCCTGCAGCACGTCGTCGTAACCCGGCTTGGCCTGCATGGTTTGTGGTGTGCCCTGCATATGCATGCAGACGTAACCGGCCCGGGCCTCGGCGACGACCTGCCACATCTCCGGCGACTCGCGGTTGGCCGCGACGTCGTTGACGATTGATGCGCCGGCATCGAGTGCGGCCCTGGCAACGACCGGCTTCTGGGTGTCAATCGAGAGGACGACGTCGCCGCGTTTGGCCAGGCGCTCGATCACCGGGACGACACGGCGTAGTTCCTCCTCCGCAGAAACAGGATCCGAGCCAGGGCGGGTCGATTCGCCGCCGATGTCGATGATTTCTGCACCTTCGTCGGCCAAGCGCAATGCGTGATCGACCGCCGATCCGGTGTCGGGGAATTGGCCGCCGTCGGCGAAGGAGTCGGGAGTGGTGTTGACGATCCCCATCACCACCATCGGGCGGGGGAATTCAAACGTGACGTCGCGGGCAATCCAGCGCACGCGGCAGACTACCTCCGCTTGGCCAAGCGCGCAATCGGCAAGGCTTACTTCAAGCCAAGGCTATCCTTAAGGATGGCTTGCAGAGCTATAGCCGAGGGCGGCGGGCCGAACATCACTTGATTCTTGATGATCGTCTGTGGCATGGACGATTTGCCGCCGTTCTTCGAGTTCAAATCGTAAACACGAATATTCTGCTGAAGCTGCTGCTGAACGGTTGTGCTGATGACGGCCTTGTTGAGCGCCGCCGCACCGACGAGACTGGCCGCGTGTTCTCTTACCCTTGCAAGTGGCTTGGTGATTTTGTGATCCGAGAACAGCCAGCGGTCAAACGCCTCATACTTGGCTGGGGCGACCTGTTGGACAGCTAGACAAATTTTTGCGTATTTGCAGGCATCGACGTGGTCGCGGTGAGTGCGCTTGAATAGCGCGTTGCAGCTGGCGTCGAGCGGCATTGGGATCATGAGACACGAAAGCTGGCCGTCGAACTTGTCAATTGCCGTGCGGATAAAACCGTGGAGTTGCCGGCAATGATGGCAGGTGTAATCAAACAGGCAGGCGATCCGGTGCGGGGCGTTCGCCGGGCCGAGTAGCGGCAGGCGCGCGGCGTCGAGAGACAGATCGGTTCGCGGAACCAACAACGGTTTGGCGTTGACTGTCGAGGGCACTTCCGGGGTGACGGCCGCTACGGCCGGAGGGGTCACCTTCGGCTCGACAGGCGCCGGTGGTGGAGTTGGTTTTGGCGTGGGAACCGGCTTGACCTCCGCGATCGGTGCGTTGGTTTGCGCTTGGCCAAGGTCAACGATCTTTGGCCCCCGTTGCTCCTTCGGGAGGAGAATCTGCCCTGCGGAGATCACCGCTACCAAACCAAGCGCCACGCCGATCCCGATGCCGAAGTTGAGTCTAACAGACAACCTCGAGGCGATGTTGCCGGCTTGGCTCAAAAAAATCACTGCCGCCAGCGAAGCCAAGGCGTGGGCCGTGCAGCAGTAAGGACAAAACGCTTTTATGGCGACTGCCTGCACGCCGACAAACCAAGCTGCCGCAGCGAGCGTGGCAAACGAGATGAGTGTGAGCGAGTTGAGCGCACGGGTGGCTTTCAGCTGTTGGCTGATCTTGAGTGAAAATGTGCTGATGAAAAACGCCCCGTAAAGCCCAAGGCCGAGCAGGGATACCGGTATGCCAAGCCAATACGCCCACGAGCTGGTTAGCACCTTGTCGCAGTCCGACTCCGGGCCGCATCCGGGGACGTCTCCGCCTCTCGCCAACGTTGCGATCGCAAGGTAGGCAGTGATGATTGCTGCTGAAAAAAGCAGCATCCGCACCACGTGAGTCCACGTGCCAGTCAGTGGCACATTGGCGGATTGTTTTTCTCGTTCGCGTTTGGATTTTCCCATGGTGAGTCGGGTTAGACAAAAAGGCAGTCCAGAATCCGTGCTGCCACACCGAGTTGCAAGCGCCAAGTTTAAGTGACTGATTACTCCATATCTTGGAGCTGAGTCTGGGCGCCATTGCACCGTCTTTGCGCAGATAATAACTGAGAGTCCATTCACTGGCCGGATAGTCCGAGATGGTTTTCTTCCACTTCCAAGTGACTCCAACTGTCAGTTTCTCCGGCTCGTATGCTTTCGGTTCAGCCATCAACCCTTATTTTGTAAGGCTGAAGGCATTTTG
>Ga0115000_10001183_pt1 | contig 23438 bp, 22 predicted proteins | sample ArcticOcean_MG_C_6_FD_89690 | JGI IMG/M metagenome (GOLD analysis project Ga0115000, IMG submission 89690) | Marine microbial communities from western Arctic Ocean - ArcticOcean_MG_CB8_128 | ecosystem: Environmental > Aquatic > Marine > Oceanic | place: Arctic Ocean: Canada Basin | collected... | reverse complement strand
TGAAGAGTAGATTTATTAAAATAAGAATTAGAAAAAAATCGGAAGCTAATATTTTAGCTTCCTTAATTAATTATTCCTGGGGTAAATCCTCAAACATTTTCTTTTTACCTTCAAACCAACTCTGCATTGCTTGTGGTGTTTGCATTAATTTCTGCATTTCACCAATAGCTTCTAAATGAATAGCATCTCCAGCCATAAACATTTCCATTCCGTGCTGCTTACTTTGCTCAATAATATCCTCGAAATTTTCTCCTTTAAACGCTTTATCGCAAGCTCCTCCAAGTTGCGTGCATGTCATTATTTTCATAAACTTATTTTTCTCTATAAATTGTTTGCAATACTGTTTCTGTAACTGCCTTCAAAGTCTCTTTTGAAATATTACTCATATTGTCATCATGCGTATGCCAAGAATGCGCAAAACTTCCAGTGCTAGGTTCTCGATGAATAATATCTATACAAGGGATACCTGCCTTATTCACATATAAATGATCGTCTGTTACAGCACCATCTTGCACATTTTTGAAGTACCTCCCGTGACCCATATTATTTGCAACCCTCCAAACTTTATCTATTACTGGTCGAGCGTATTCAATAGAATAAGCTTCATATGGAAATATAGCATTAACATCACCAACCATATCTAAATTAATTCCAAATGAAGGAATATTTGGCGCCAATAAAGTATTATTCATCCAATACTGTGATCCATAACAAAATGTGCCATTTGTTTTTCCATAATCTTCAATATCAAATAAAACAAAATCTACGCCCACATTTGTTGGTTGTTGAGAAAGCAGTCTTGCGATTTCCAAAATCACCCCTACTCCACTTCCTCCGTCGTTTGCTCCATCTATTGGTTCAGTAATTTTTCCTGTATCTTGATCTGCCCAGGGTCGTGTATCCCAATGCGCAGTTACTAGAATTCTCTTTTTTTTATCAGGTGTAAATCGAGCAATTATATTTCTAAAATATAAACGCTTCCCATCATACGCCAATTGAACACCTTTTTGCTCCTGTACTGCTAAACCAAAACGTTTTAATTCTTTAACCATCCAATCTGCACATTTTTTATGCGCAACTGAATTTGGGGTCCGAGGACCAAAATCTACTTGATGCTGCACAAAGCCATATACTGAGTCTGCGTTAACTTCTGGCATTTCAGCCAACACAAATGATGGTTTATTGTTTGTTTTTACTTTTGGTTTTTCATCGCAACTTAAAATAATTAGACTGAAAAGCAGTAAAACGTATTTTATTCTTTTACCCATACTGTTCCTTCTTTTGAATCTTTTAACTGAACTCCTAACTTCCCCAATTCTTCTCTAATTAAATCACAAGTCCCCCAGTCTTTATCTGATTTTGCCTTAGCTCTTAAATCAATTGTCAATTGAACCAAACCTTCTTCTATACCTATTTCCTTAGAACCTTCGTTCTCACTTAATTCAATTCCTAATATTTCCACTAAGAAATCATTAAACAATTTCTCAAAATCACCTGCTTCTTCAGTGGATAACTCTTGAGAATTAATAAATTTTACTGCATCAAATAATGTTGCAACCAATACGGGTGCGTTAAAATCATCATTCATTGCCGCAAAACATCTCTCAGTAAAAGCTTCCACTCTTCCTGCTTTTGGAGACTCCTTTAGAAACGGCGATGCCAACTTCTTTATTGACTCCTTAATTCTTTGTAAACCTTTTTCAGCTGCTGACAATGCATCATTACTTAAATCCATTGTTGATCTGTAATGACATTGCATCATCGAAAAACGAACAACTGCTGGAGAATATGCTTTATCTAGCAAATCCGTAGAACCATCAAACATCTGTTCTGGCAAGAAATACTTCCCAGTACTTTTACTCATCTTATCTCCGTTAAGCGTTAACATATTGGTATGCAACCAATATTTAACAGAACCTGCACACCCAGAATGCGCGGTATTTTGAGCAACCTCACTTTCATGATGTGGGAATTTCAAATCCATTCCACCACCATGAATATCAAATTGTTTACCTAAATATTTAGTACTCATGACAGAACATTCCAAATGCCAGCCAGGAAAACCTTTTCCCCAAGGTGAATTCCATTGCATGATATGGGAAGGACCAGCTTTTTTCCAAATAACAAAATCAAGAGGACATTTTTTTTCGTCTTGCCCTGTTAATTCTCTTGTATTACTTTGAAGTTCATCTATTTTTCTTCCTGACAATTCACCATATTTATATTCCTTAGCAAAATTCTCAACATCAAAATACACAGACCCATTAGATTCGTAACCATAACCATTGTCGATTATTCCCTGAACATATTCAATTTGCTCTAATAAATGCCCTGTAGCCGTTGGCTCTATACTAGGCTTTTTATTATTAAATTTCTCTAAAACTGCATGAAAGCCATTGGTATATTTCTGAACAACTTCCATCGGCTCTAAGTTTTCCAATTTTGCCTTTTTAGAGATTTTATCTTCCCCTTCATCAGCATCATTTTCTAAATGACCTACATCAGTAATATTCCTTACATATCTAACATTATAACCAATGAAAGTAAGGTATCTGTAAATTACATCAAATGAAATAAATGTTCTGCAATTTCCAATATGTACATCACTATAGACTGTAGGACCACAAACATACATTCCTACATTTGGAGTTTTAATGGGTTCAAACTTCACTTTCGTTTTAGCGACTGTGCTGTAGACAAACAAATCTTGCATTAGTATAGTTTTGTAACAAAAATACATAAATGTTCATCGCTTGGTGTTTAAATTCAAATAAAATGATCAGCACATAATAAAAACTAATCAATATTAAAGTTTAAACTAGAAAGTTTAAACTATTTTTGTATTATTAATATAAACACAAACATATGTATCCAGCTGAAATAGTTTTACCAATGAAAAAAGATCTTGTTGACGCAGGATTTCAAGATTTAACATCTGCTCAAGAAGTTGATGCTGCTGTAAATTCCGATGGTGGAGTTTTAATTATTATCAATTCTGTATGTGGTTGTGCTGCAGGAAATGCTCGTCCAGCTGCAAAAATTGCTTCTCAACATGCAAAAGCGCCAAAATTAGCCACCGTTTTTGCTGGATTTGATAAAGAAGCTGTTGATCAAGCAAGAAAATATATGTTGCCTTACCCTCCATCATCTCCAGCAATGGCGTTATTTAAAGATGGAAAATTAGTACATATGATTGAAAGACATAACATCGAAGGGAACACTGCAGTATTAATCGCAGAAAGTCTTGGAGGTGCTTTCGAAGAATACCTTTAGCATAAATAGTTATACGCACAAAAAACGCTGCTTTTAGCAGCGTTTTTTGTGCGTAATATTTTTATTATCTTTGCAGACTTCAAAAACAACGAAATAGCATGAAATTATCAGCTTTTAAATTTGATTTACCAGAGGAACGTTTAGCACAACATCCGTCAGAACATAGAGACGAGTCTCGTATGATGGTCGTTAACAGAGCGACTGGTAAAATTGAGCATAAACTTTTCAAGGACGTATTAGAGTATTTCCAAGAAGATGATGTTATGATTTTCAATAATACTAAAGTTTTCCCTGCAAGAATGTATGGAAACAAAGAAAAAACTGGTGCTAAAATCGAAGTTTTTCTTTTAAGAGAGCTAGACTCAGAAAGTAGATTATGGGATGTTTTAGTTGATCCTGCACGAAAAATTAGAATTGGAAACAAGTTATATTTCGGAGAGAATGACGATTTCGTTGCTGAAGTAATAGACAATACAACTTCTAGAGGAAGAACCTTACGTTTCCTTTATGACGGTCCTTACGAGGAATTCAGGAAAATATTAAATCAATTGGGAGAAACACCTCTTCCTAAGCATATCAATAGAGCTCCTGAACCTGCAGATATTGACAGATTTCAAACGATTTATGCTAAAAATGAAGGAGCTGTAGCTGCTCCTGCTGCTGGACTTCATTTTAGTAAATCTTTAATGAAAAGATTTGAAATTAAAGGAGTTAAGTTCGCCGAAGTCACCTTGCATGTTGGCTTAGGATCTTTTAGATTGGTTGAAGTTGAAGATTTAACTAAACACAAAATGGATAGTGAACAAATTTTTGTTCCTGAAGCAGCTTGTGACATAGTAAATGCAGCTAAAACTGAAAAACGTAGAATTTGTGCTGTAGGAACAACATCAATGCGTTCTATAGAATCTTCAGTTTCTACTGCTGGTGACTTAAAACCATACGAAGGCTGGACTAATAAATTCATCTTCCCTCCTTATGATTTCGCAGTTGCAAACTGTATGATTACGAACTTCCATGTTCCGGAATCTACATTACTAATGATGGCTGCTGGTTTTGGTGGTTATGATCTAATAATGGAAGCTTATCAAATTGCTATTAAGGAGAAATACAATTTCTCCTCTTATGGTGACTGTATGTTTATTATATAAATAACAACAAGTTTAGATACTAGCGATTAGTGTAAAACTCTAATCGCTAGTATATATGTGCTAATAATTCAATGAACTCAATTATAATTGTAGCGGGCGGTAAAGGAATAAGAATGGGAGAAGCTATTCCTAAACAGTTTCTTATCCTAAAAGGGAAACCTATCCTGATGCATACAATTCAAAAATTTCACAAATGGGAACCTCTTTGTGAAATTATTATAGTGCTCCCTCAAACGCAGCATAATTATTGGTTGTCTCTTTGTCAAGAATATAAATTTAATATTCCTGTCAAAATCACTGCTGGCGGACAAACTCGTTTTCATTCAGTTAAAAACGGATTAAATTTAGCAACTGGAGATATTATTGGTATTCACGATGGAGTTCGTCCACTCGTAAGTAACGGTACAATATCCCTTTGCTTTAATACAGCAAAAAAAGAAGGAAATGCTATTCCATGTATCCCTGTCAATGATTCTTTAAGGATAAACAAGAACAATAATAATGAGATGGTTGATCGTGATTTATATTTCAGAATCCAAACACCTCAGGTTTTTCAATCCAAAATAATTAAATCAGCCTTTCAACAAAAATATTCTAATGAATTTACCGACGATGCTTCTGTTATTGAAAGTGATGGTCATCGCGTAAATTTGGTTGAAGGCAACGAGGAAAACATCAAAATAACCAGAAAAGTTGATTTAAAGATTGCAGCATTATTTGTTTAAAGCAACAATTAACTTTTAAGTCCGAAAGGCTTAATCATATTCTTCTATTATTGCTTTATTTGAATACTCAAATACCTATTCATCTACTTATTAACTAATTCTCGTCCCAAAAACTAAATTAATACTTACAAAAACCGTATTTTTGAACTCAAATTAGCAGTATGGTTCAATCAATGACAGGATTTGGCAAAGCACAAATCAATATTCCTGGAAAATCAATTAATATCGAGATAAAATCCTTAAACTCAAAGCAGCAAGACCTTAGTGTTAGGATGCCTGGTGTTTACAAAAGCAAAGAAATGCAGTTAAGAAACCGTATTATCAAAAGCTTATCGAGGGGGAAAATTGAATTTTCAATGTATGTTGAATCAACTGGAGATTCCTTAAATAGTAAGGTAAATCTAAAATTAGTAAATGCTTATTTCCAACAACTTAAGCCTGCTTTAGATACAGATAAAATCACTCCAGAAGTACTTTCTACAATTATGAGGTTTCCAGATGTAATGCATTCTGAAAAAGAAGAAATATCTGAAGAAGAATGGTCGCAAATCATTGAAGGAGTTGATGAAGCTTTAGTGAATATAAATCAATTCAGATCTGACGAAGGAGCAAGTTTAGAAAAAGACATGCTGGATCGAGTTGCTTCAATTGAACAAGGCTTAGAAGATGTGATCAAATGTGATGTTATTAGAATCCAAAATATAAAAGACAGGTTACAAAACTCTATTTCTGAAATAAAAGATAATTTAGTTGACAAAAATAGATTTGAGCAAGAACTCATTTATTATCTAGAAAAATTGGATATTAATGAGGAAAAAGTAAGGCTAAAACAACATTGCGCTTACTTTAGGGAGACGATTATTAACGAAAGTAGTATGGGTAAGAAATTAGGTTTTATCTCCCAAGAAATGGGAAGAGAAATCAATACAACAGGTTCCAAAGCAAATGATGCTGACATTCAAAAAACTGTTGTAATGATGAAAGATGATCTTGAAAAAATTAAAGAACAAGTTTTAAACGTACTATAATTTTTAACTGAATTAAAATGAGCGGTAAATTAATAATATTCTCAGCGCCTTCTGGAGCAGGAAAAACAACAATAGTTCATCACTTATTAAGTAAGAAATTCGGATTAGAATTTTCTATTTCTGCTACGACTAGAAAAAAAAGAGAAGGTGAAATAGAAGGAAAAGATTACTACTACCTTTCTGTAAATAATTTCAAGCAAAAAATAAAAAACAAGGAATTTGTTGAATGGGAAGAAGTATATACCGACAATTTCTACGGAACGCTAAAAAATGAAGTTGAACGAATTTGGGCAGAAGGAAGTAATGTTATTTTTGACGTTGATGTTGACGGAGGATTAAATCTTAAGCATGCATATGGTGATAAAGCACTTGCCGTTTTCGTAATGCCTCCTTCTTTAGATAAACTTAGGAGTAGACTCGAGGGAAGAGACACTGAAACTAAAGATTCTATTGATCGAAGAATGAAAAAAGCTCCAGATGAAATTGAAAAGTGTATCGACTTTGATAAGTTAATTCTTAACGATCAACTCCCGGATTCTTTTAAGAAGGCTGAAAATATGGTTAGAAAATTTTTACAGAAATGACTACTAAGCGAGAAATAGGTTTATTTTTCGGTTCCTTTAACCCAATTCATATTGGTCATTTAATTTTAGCGAATTACATGATTGAATACAGTGATATGGATGAGGTATGGTTTGTAGTTTCTCCACAAAATCCTTTTAAAAACAGCAATAGTTTATTGCCCGATATCCATCGGTATGCAATTGTAGATAGAGCAATTGAGGATGAATACAAATTTAAGGTTTCGAATATAGAATTTAATATGTCAAAACCATCTTACACCATTGACACCCTAGTTAACCTTCACGAGAAATACCCAGATATTAGTTTTTCTTTAATTATGGGAGCAGATAATTTAACACATTTACATAAATGGAAAAATGTAGATGTTATGCTAGAAGATCACAAAGTATATGTTTATCCTCGCCCGAACTCTAAACCTGGTAAACTAGATAATCATCCAAGTATTAATTTAATGAATGCTCCGAAAATTGATATCAGTGCTTCTTTTATTAGATCAGCTATAAAAGATAATAAGGATATATCTTGGTTTTTACCAAAAAAAGCATGGATATATATCACTGAAATGGGATTCTATAAATAGATATCTGAAATACCATAAATTCCGTTTTAGTAGTTAGCTTAGGTAGTCAATAATAGAAAAAAAATTGACACGACTAATACCAACTATTTTTTTACTCACTAATTTAATAATCACATAAAAACTGCCAATAAGTGAAGCTTTTGTTAGATTCGACCGTAATAATAACATCTATTTTGGTAATATTAAACACAAAATCCAATATAAGTTATGTGATTCCTTAAAAAATCATCCAAATTAGTGAGTAAAAAACACATACACCCCTTCTTAATCATATAATACACCTTAACTAAATGTGCTTTCTCAACAAGGTTTAATTCGAAGTATCAATAATATTACTAAACGTAAAACTCCTTCATTTACTCTTAGTAAGACCCATATGATCACAGCAAATAAAATGGGGGTTTTGAGTTACACAGGCACAAATCAACGAATAAAATATTAATATTCTATTAAGAATTGAGTTGGGTGTTTATATATTGTAAAATTTTAGTAGATGCGCCTCTGTTAGAGGCTATAAACTCTTGGGACTTAACTACCATATCTTTTCTAAATTGATCATCTTCAATAACTTTTCTCAAAGCTACTTCAAATTCACTTTGATTAGAAATTGACACCCCAGTTCCATTTTCAATTAAATCTTTTGCCTCCTGAAACTTATAAAATTCAGGTCCAAAAACAACAAATTGATTCTGAACCGCAGCTTCTAGTGTATTATGAATACCAGCTCCAAAACCTCCTCCAATATAACTCACTATTGCATATTGGTAAAGGTGTTTTAAGATACCAATTGTATTAATTATCATAATATCCCCTTCAGAGTTATTATCTAAATAATTAACAACCCTTCCTTTTAAATCTTTCGATAATAATTTTAACTCATCTACCTTAATTTCATGGGGAGCGATAATGAATTTCACATTATCAGTCTTATATTTATTAATGAATGGAACAATCAAATCATGATCTTTATCCCAAGTGCTTCCAAAAATAACGCATTGTTTTCCTTGCAAAAATGCTTCAACTAAATTATTTCTCTGTGCTAGTTTTTGAGTAGCACAAACAGCATCAAATCTGGTATCTCCTGCCACTTCAATATTTGTAATACCTTTTTCCTTTAAAATTTTTTTTGAAGCCTCATTTTGAACAAAGAACTTAGATATTCTTTTTAAATGATTAAAAAACCATTTACCCCACCACTTAAAAAACAAATGGTCTTCTCTGAAGAGAACCGAAATGAAAACTGTTTCAATATTATTTAGATAAAGTTGGTTTAAAAAATTAAACCAAAATTCATATTTAATAAAAATAGCCATCTCTAAATTCAAGTTTGAAACAAAATAACTACTGTTTCTAGATGAATCTAGTGGAAGATACATTACCAAATCTGCCTTTTTATAATTTTTTCTAATTTGATAGCCTGAAGGAGAGAAAAAAGTAAGTAAAATCTTATAACCATTATCATCATCATAAAGCTGATCAATAATTGGTTTTCCTTGCTCAAATTCTCCTAAAGAAGCTGCATGAATCCAAATTACTTTTTCACCTTTTAATAAATCCAATTGCGACTTCCAGTCTTTTCGGCCAGCTATCCAAAGTTTAGCTTTCTCCGAAAAAAAAGAAACGATAAAAATCAATAGGCTATAAACCCCAATTCCTATATTGTAAATAAGTTTCACGCAGCAAATATACGTTCAAAGTTCACTAGTTTAGTTATTTCGCTGTTGATTTGAATAAATCAACTAAAATATCCCTTATTTCTAGCGTTCACATGCAGATGGGGAAATTGAATCACTGGCTAGTAAAAATACTCTAAGATTATTAAACCCCTTAGCCAATTACTCTAATACTGATAATTAATAGACTAAAATAACAAGACTTTCACAAGTAAATCAATATATCAAACAGAGTATCACTAGTGAAAAAAAAATCCATTATTCGATCTTTAAGGATTTAGCAGTTAAAATGAATATTTAAGTTGTTGCGATGTCAACGAATCATTTTTTAAAAAATGAAATCTAATCAATTAATAGCGATGATTGTATTCTAGTGGAACGACAACATGCAAAAAGCGAATTAAGTACTAGTGGGAAATCATCCTACAATTTTAAATCTCGGTTTTAGTTAGCTTAGTGAATATTTAGCTCAAAAAACAAGTTTCCAAACATTTTTAATTATGATTTAAGTTTTACGAAATGATTTAATAAAAGTAACTATTCCAACAAATCATTAGAGAAATCCTTTTATATTTAAGAATATAAAAAATAATACGCCTAGCTTATGCGCAAAATTCAAATGGTTGACCTAAAAAGTCAGTACGATAAGATAGCAAATGAAGTTGACCAAGCGATCAAAGAAGTAATTACAAATTCTTCTTTTATAAATGGACCATCCGTAAAAGAATTCAAAACAGCTTTAGAAGAATATTTAAATGTAAAGCATGTAATTCCATGTGGAAATGGTACAGATGCATTGCAAATTGCTCTGATGTCACTAAATTTAAAACCTGGCGACGAAGTAATTACATCAACTTTCACTTTTATAGCAACCGCTGAAGTAATTACATTATTAGGTTTAACACCAGTTTTTGTTGATGTTGATAAAAACAATTATAATATTTCGATAGAAGAAATAAAAAAAAATATAACTTCAAAAACTAAAGTTATTCTTCCTGTACATTTATATGGGCAATGTGCTCCAATGGAAGAAATACTTTTATTAGCAAAGTTGCATAACTTGCATGTTATAGAAGACACTGCTCAGGCAATTGGCGCAAAATATAAATTTAAAGATGGATCTTTTGCTTCTGCTGGTACAATGGGACATATTGGAACAACATCATTTTTCCCATCCAAAAACTTAGGTTGCTATGGAGATGGAGGTGCCATTTTCACCAACAACGATAAACTCGCTCAGAAAATGAGTATGATTGTTAACCACGGAAGTAAAATAAAGTATCACCACGAAATTATAGGTCTAAATTCTCGTCTAGATAGTATTCAGGCAGCCGTACTAAAAATAAAATTACCACTTCTAAATTCCTATTGTGAAGCGCGCTTAAAAGTAGCATTACAATACAATGAAGGTTTAAAAAACATTGAATGGATAACAACACCTTTAATTATGGATTATTCAACACATGTTTTCCATCAATATACAATGCAAATAAACAATGGAAAGCGAGATGAATTAAAGAAATATTTAGCTAATAAAGGAATTTCTAGTATGGTTTATTATCCGATCCCTTTACACCAACAAAAAGCATTTAAAAGTTTTAATCAAAATACAAAATTTCCAGTTTCAGACAAATTACAATCTAATGTTTTATCTTTACCGATTCACACGGAATTGAACGAAGAAACGATAAATTTCATTATAGAATCTCTAAAAGAATTTAAATGAATATTGCTGTAATAGGTACTGGTTATGTGGGTCTAGTAAGTGGTACTTGCTTCGCTGAAACTGGTAACCAAGTAATTTGTGTTGACATCGATAAAAATAAAGTTGAGAGTTTAAGAAATGGAATAATTCCTATTTTTGAACCACAATTAGACGTTTTATTTGAAAGAAACGTTCGACAAAAAAGATTAACCTTTACAACCTCTCTAAAAGAAGCTGTTGATAAATCGGATATAATAATTCTTGCTTTACCTACTCCTCCAGGAGAAGATGGTAGCGCAGACCTTTCCTACGTATTGGGTGTTGCTAATGAACTTGGCTCAATAATGACGGGATATAAAGTTATTGTTGATAAAAGTACTGTCCCAGTGGGTACTGCAGAAAAAGTAACAATTGCTATAGCAAAAAATGCTACCGCTGAATTTGATGTAGTTTCCAATCCTGAATTCTTAAGAGAAGGTTTTGCAGGAGATGACTTTCTTAATCCAGATCGGGTTGTAATTGGCACATCTTCAACAAGAGCAAAAGAGATAATGGGCGAATTATATGAACCATTTGTGCGGGAAGGGAATCCAGTTTATTTCATGGATGAGAAATCTGCTGAACTTACTAAATATGCAGCCAATTCCTTTTTAGCGACTAAGATTTCATTTATGAATGAAATTGCTAATATCTGTGAACTTGTTGGTGCTAATGTTGATCAAGTAAGAATCGGAATTGGTTCTGACGAAAGAATAGGTAAACGATTTTTGTTTCCAGGTATTGGATATGGAGGAAGTTGCTTCCCTAAAGATGTAAAAGCATTAATCAAATCATCTGAAGGACTCAATTACAATTTTAAGATTTTAAAAGCTGTAGAAGAGGTGAATTCTATTCAAAAAACAATTTTATTCACAAAAATAAAAACACATTTTAAAGGTGATTTAAAAGGAAAAAAAATTGCAGTTTGGGGATTGGCTTTCAAGCCTTATACTGATGATGTAAGAGAAGCTCCTGCAATATATATAATGGACAAACTTCTCGCTGAAGGTGCTGAGATTTCTGCTTTTGATCCAGAGGCAATGAATAACATTAAAAAGATATATAAAGATCGGATTTCTTTTGGGGAAAATGCATACAGTGTTTTAGATAATGCTGATGCTTTATTGATTGCTACGGAATGGGGCGTGTTTCAAAAACCAGATTTTAAGGCAGTATCAAAATCATTAAAAGAAAAAGTTATTTTTGATGGACGAAATTTATACGATTCAAAGAAAGTTGAAAAATTAGGTTTCACGTATTATAGTATTGGTCGTTAATTAACAAGTCAATATGAAAAGAACATTAATTACAGGTGCTGCAGGTTTTTTAGGATCTCATTTAGTGAAGAAATTCTTAGACATTGGTCATTATGTGATCGCTATGGATAATTTAATAACTGGTAACCTTAAGAATATTGAAGAGTTTTTTCCTGAGAAAAATTTTGAGTTCCACAATCATGATGTATCAAAATTTGTTCATGTTTCTGGGGAATTAGATTATATATTACATTTCGCTTCACCAGCCAGCCCAATAGATTATTTAAAAATTCCTATTCAAACGTTAAAAGTTAGTTCTTATGGAGCGCATAATTTATTGGGGTTAGCAAAAGAAAAAAATGCACGGATACTTGTTGCTTCAACATCTGAAGTATACGGAGATCCTCAAGTACATCCTCAAGTTGAGGAGTATAACGGAAATGTGAACCCTGTTGGATCAAGAGGAGTTTACGACGAAGCCAAAAGGTATATGGAAGCTGTGACCATGGCTTATAATACTTTCCATGGTGTTGAAACAAGAATTGTAAGAATTTTTAATACTTATGGTCCTAAAATGAGATTGAATGACGGTAGAGTTTTGCCTGCATTTATCGGTCAAGCCTTAAGAGGTGAGGACTTAACTATTTTTGGTGATGGCTCTCAAACACGTTCTTTTTGTTATGTAGATGATTTAATTGAAGGTATTCACAAATTATTGATGAGCGATTACTCAAAACCCATAAATATTGGCAATCCTTCAGAAATTACAATTAGTGATTTCGCAGAAGAAATTATAAAACTAACTGGAACCAATCAAAAATTAATTTATAAAGATCTGCCTTCTAGTGACCCTAAACAAAGGCAACCTGATATTACAAAAGCTCGGGAAATTTTAAAATGGGAGCCAGTAATAAATAGAAAAGAAGGCTTAGAAATAACTTATCAATATTTCAAACGATTCTCAACGGAAGAATTAAATAAAAAAGAACATAATAATTTCGATAAATATATCATTAAATAATGTCCTATTTTTCACACATTACAGCTATTGTAGACGAAGGTGCCAAAATAGGTGCTGGTTCAAATATTTGGCATTTTTCTCACATTATGGACAATACTATTTTGGGAGAAAATTGTAATATTGGTCAAAATGTAGTGGTTTCACCAAAAGTTATTCTTGGAAAGAATGTAAAAGTTCAAAACAACGTTTCCATCTATTCTGGAGTTATCTGTGAAGACGATGTTTTCTTAGGTCCGTCTATGGTTTTTACTAATATTTTGAATCCAAGATCTGCAATTATCAGAAAAGATAGTTATGTTGAAACACTTGTTAAAAAAGGGGCTAGTATAGGTGCTAATGCTACAATTATATGTGGAAACACTATTGGTAAATATGCCTTAATAGGTGCTGGTGCTGTAGTTACGAAAGAGGTGCTACCTTATGCATTACTTGTTGGGAATCCTGCAAAACAAATTGGCTGGGTAAGTGAGTATGGACACCGATTACATTTCAATGAAAATGGAGATGCAATATGTCCAGAAAGCAGGCAAAAATACCAATTGATTAATAATCTAGTAAAAGAAATCATATGAGCAAAATCATTAAATTTGCAGTAGTGGGATGTGGACACATTGGTAAGCGACACATGGAGGTGATTCATCAAAACCCTAGTGCGGAATTAGTTGCTATATGTGATACTGAGAATAAAGAAACTTTAAATATTGACACTAAACATATAGTAACTTTTTATAGTACGATTGAAGAACTTCTTGCTACTGAGAAAGGTATTGATGTTGCATGTATATGTACACCAAATGGACTTCATGCTGTACAAGCTAAATTATTTCTTGACCACAAAATCCATGTAGTTTGTGAAAAACCAATGGGTTTAAACAAAACAGAATGTGAAGAAATTATTTTTAAAGCCCGGACAGTTTCCCGTCAGGTTTTTTGTGTAATGCAAAATAGATATTCACCACCATCAGAATGGCTGAAGAAGATTATTTCTTCTGGCAATCTAGGTAATATTTATATGGTTCAGATTAATTGCTATTGGAATCGTGACGATCGATACTACAGCAAATCAAAATGGAAGGGGACTAAAGAACTAGATGGAGGAACATTATTCACCCAATTCAGTCACTTTATTGATATAATGTATTGGGTATTTGGGGATATCACAAATATTGAAGGACGATTTAAAGATTTTACACACAAACATTCAACAGATTTTGAAGATTCTGGTGTTGTTTCATTTGATTTTATTAGTGGAGGATTGGGAGTCTTAAACTACTCAACAGCAGTATGGAATAGCAATTTAGAAAGTAGTATTACAGTAATTGGAGAGAAGGGTTCATTAAAAATTGGAGGACAATATATGGATAAAGTTGAATATTGTCATGTAGAAAACTATAAAATGCCTAATTTAGTCCCCGTTAATCAACCTAACGATTACGGAACGTATAAAGGATCCGCAGCAAATCATCAATATATCATTGAAAATGTGATAGATACGTTAAGTGAAAAAAAAACAGCAACAACGAATGCGCTCGAAGGATTGAAAGTTGTAGAGATAATAGAAAGAATTTATAATAAAAAATAGCATAATGATAGCCGATAAAATAGCAAGTAAAGAACAAAAACTAGCAGTAATAGGATTAGGGTATGTTGGATTACCTATAGCATTAGAATTTGCAAAGAAAATCTCTGTTATTGGATTTGATATTAACCAGGAAAGGGTTGATATGATGAATAATAACGTAGATCCTAGTAAAGAGTTGGAAGCGAGCGAATTTGAAGGTACAGAAATTAAGTTTACTACAGAAATAGAAGACTTAAAAGAAGCTACATTTTATATCGTTGCTGTTCCTACTCCCATTGACGAGCATAACTTACCTGATCTAAAACCATTATTGGGTGCATCCCGAACAGTTGGAAAAGTTTTGAAAAAAGGAGATTATGTCGTGTTCGAATCAACAGTATATCCAGGATGTACTGAAGAGGACTGTGTACCTGTTTTAGAGCAAGAATCTGGTTTAAAATTTAACGTAGATTTTAAAATAGGATACTCACCCGAAAGAATTAACCCAGGAGATAAACAACATACTTTAACAAAAATTGTAAAAGTTGCTGCTGGAAGTTGTCTTGAATCTGCAAACCAAATTGTAAAAGTTTACGAAATGATTATTGAAGCAGGTGTTCATCGTGCTTCATCTATAAAAGTTGCTGAAGCTGCAAAAATAATTGAAAACACCCAACGGGATGTTAATATTGCATTAATGAACGAGCTTTCAATGATATTTAGTAAAATAGGAATTAATACTTACGAAGTATTAGAAGCAGCTGGTACTAAGTGGAATTTTCTGAAATTTTTCCCTGGTTTAGTTGGAGGTCACTGCATTGGAGTTGATCCTTACTACTTAACTTATAAAGCAAGAGAACTAGGTTATCATTCTAAAATAATTAACTCTGGTAGAGCATTAAATGATTCTATGGGACCTTATCTAGCAAGACAAACAGTTAAGAAATTAATTTCTTGTGGAAAGGATATCGTTAAATCAAGAGTTCTAGTAATGGGAGCTACATTTAAAGAAAATGTAAGTGATATTAGAAACTCAAAAGTTGCCTCTGTAATCGACGAATTAAAAAGTTTTGGTTTAAATGTAGAAGTACACGATCCATATGCATCAAGTGATGAAATTAATCACGAATATGGTTTCGAACTCGTTCCTAAAGCTACAGGTAAATACGATGCAGCAATTGTTGCTGTTAACCATTCTGAATATTTGACTCTTGACGAAGCTTACTTTACGAATCTATTAACTGATAAAGGAATCTTAGTTGATGTAAAAGGAATATATAGAAACAAAATAAAAAATCTTACTTATTTAAGTTTATAAATAATGATTCTTGTTACTGGAGGAGCCGGATATATTGGTTCTCATACTGTAGTTGAACTACTCAATAATGGATATGAAGTTGTCATTGCTGATAACTTATGCAATTCATCTAACGAAGTGCTATCTCGTATTAAAGTAATTACTGGTAAAACGTTTAATTTTGAGAACATTGACTTATCCGATCGAGATAAAGTTTTCAATAGCTTAAACAAATACCCAATTACAGGTATTATTCATTTTGCAGCTTATAAAGCTGTAGGAGAATCCGTATCGAATCCTGAAAAATATTATTTTAATAATATTACTTCACTACTAAACACAATCGCTTTAGGTGAGAGTATGAATATTACAAACTTCATATTTTCATCATCGGCTACTGTATATGGTATTCCTAAGGGTTCTCCAATACCAGAATCTCATCCCGTTTTAAAAACAAATACTCCTTATGGTACAACTAAAATAATGGGAGAAAAAATCATAATGGATGTTGCTTTAACTTCTAAAGTGAATTATTGCTTGCTAAGATATTTCAATCCAATTGGCGCGCACCATTCAGGTTTAATAGGAGATAATCCTAACGGAACACCTAATAACTTAATGCCGTATATTACAAGAGTTGCAGTTGGAGAATTGAAAGAATTAAGTGTATTTGGTAATGATTATGCAACAATTGATGGAACATGCGTCAGGGATTACATCCATGTAGTTGACATTGCAAAAGGACATTTGAAAGCATTGAATTATACTGCATCCCCTAATATCCCTGCTATATTTAACTTAGGAACAGGACATGGAACATCAGTACTGGAATTGATTAAAACTTTTCAAGAGGTAAATGGTGTGAACATTCAATATAAATATACGAAGAGAAGAGATGGGGATATAGATAGTATGTTTGCTAGTGCAGAACTAGCCGCTGAAAAATTAAACTGGAAGGCTGAATTAACATTAAAAGACATGGTAAAATCAAGCTGGATATTTCAAGAAAATTCTAAACATGAATAATTATCAAAAAAACATATTAGTAACCGGAGGAGCAGGCTTCATCGGTTCTCATTTGGTTAGGTTGCTTATTAATAAATATCCTAATTACCATATAATTAATCTTGACAAACTTACATACGCTGGAAACTTAGATAACATAAAAGACATTGAATCTGCTTCAAATTATACTTTTATAAAAGGTGATATTTGTGATAAAGAAGTAATTTCGGAGGTTTTTAAAACATACAACATTGATAATGTAATACATTTAGCCGCAGAATCTCATGTAGATCGTTCAATTACTAATCCTATAGAATTCGTTGAAACTAATGTAGTTGGTACTGTAATTTTATTAAATATTGCAAAAGAATTTTGGAAAGGTAAACCTGAAAATATTTTCTACCATGTTTCAACTGATGAAGTTTATGGTAGTTTAGGTGATACAGGGTTTTTCGTTGAAGATACTTCGTATGATCCTCGTTCACCATATTCCGCTTCAAAAGCAAGTTCAGACCATTTTGTAAGAGCATATCATGAAACTTACAATCTTTCTATTAAAATTTCTAATTGTTCTAACAATTATGGTTCTCATCAATTCCCTGAGAAATTAATACCACTAGTTATTAATAATATCGTCAACAATAAACCTTTACCTATTTATGGCAAAGGTGAAAACATAAGAGACTGGTTACATGTAAAAGATCATGTTGAAGCGATCGACTTAATTTTTCATGAAGGAGCTATTGGGGAAACATTCAATATTGGAGGCCATAATGAGCGTAAAAACATAGACCTCGTTAAATTATTAATTGAGCTAGTCGATAAAAAATTAAACAGACAGTCAGGAAATTCTTTAGAATTAATTACATATGTAAAAGATCGAGCTGGCCATGATATGCGTTATGCAATAAACCCCGAAAAAATCCAAAATATTTTAGGATGGGCTCCGAAATATACAATTGAACAGGGACTGGAAGAAACAGTAAATTGGTTTTTAGAAAATGAACACTGGATTAATAACATTATAAGTGGAGATTATTTAAATTATTATGAAAAGCAATATGTCAAACGATAGTTGGAAAATATCTAGAAAATATCATACAAAAGATATTTCAACTTCTACTTTTTTAATCACTGGTGGAGCAGGTTTTATAGGTTCTAATCTCGCGCAATATCTAATGGATAATGGCGCAAAAAAAGTAGTCATACTAGATGACCTTTCTAATGGATATTTAAAAAATATTGTAGCATATAAAAACGATTCAAGATTAGTTTTTATTGAAGGAGATATCACTGATGCAGCCACATGCAACAAAATTGTTAAAGGAGTTGATTACATTTCCCATCAAGCTGCACTAGGCTCAGTACCTAGATCTTTAAAAACACCTTTAGTTACACATGAAGCGAATGCAACTGGATACCTAAACATGCTTACCGCCGCAAAAAACGCAGGTGTTAAATCGTTCGTATACGCAAGTAGCAGTTCTGTTTATGGTGACAATACTGATTTACCAAAAAAAGAACACAAAACAGGGAATCCTTTGAGTCCTTATGCCGTAAGTAAAAAGACAAATGAATTGTACGCAAAAGTTTTTAAAGAAGCTTTTGGATTCAATACAATTGGACTTAGATATTTTAATGTTTTCGGTCCAAATCAAAGTCCAAATGGGCCTTATGCAGCTGTTATCCCTCTATATATGAATGCGCTTCTTCAAAACACCTCAGGTAAAATATTTGGAGATGGTGAACAATCCAGAGATTTTACTTTTGTAGAAAACGCTGTTCAAGCCAATGTAAAAGCAATGCTTTGTGAAAATGAAGATGCTTTTGGAGAGGTTTACAATATTGCTTGTGGCTATAAAACATCAGTATTAGAGTTATACGACGTGCTTAAAACCGCCGCTAACTCTGACAAAGAACCAGAAATATGCCCCCCAAGAACAGGTGATATTAGAGACTCCCTAGCTGATATATCAAAAGCACAAAAAAACTTCGGATACGACCCACAAATTGACATTAAAGAGGGTATAGAGATTACTTTAAATTGGTTTAAAAAAGAATTTTACCCACATCTAGATTAGTATCGCATGGGCTTGTTCTCTAAGATATTTAAAAAAAAAGAAGAAGTAATTGATCTTCCTCCTATAGACATGAAATTAATCAAGGCTGATATGCATGCGCATCTTCTTCCTGGAATTGATGATGGTGCAGAATATTTGGAAGATTCTTTGAATTTAATAAAAGGATTACAAGATTTGGGATATTCTCAAGTTTTAGCTACTCCTCACGTTATGTATGATTTTTATAAAAATCATACTGATACAATTTTATCCAAACTAGATGATGTTCGAGAAGTACTCTCTAAAAATAATATTTCAATAAATATCGAAGCTTCTGCCGAGTATTATTTTGATGAAGAATTACAAGCTAGATTAAAGAAGAAAGATATTCTATCATTCGGAAGCGAAAATTATTTACTCTTTGAGTTTTCCTATTTTAATGAGCATAATGGCGTGTATGAAGTACTTTCTAATATGTTTGAAAAGGGCTACACACCTGTTCTTGCTCATCCAGAACGATATCACTATTTCGTAGAAGCACCAGAAAAGTATAATAGATTAAAAGAAATGGGTGTTAAATTCCAACTTAATTTACTTTCTTTAGTGGGACATTATGGTGATAGTGCTGTAAGAGGATCTAATTACTTAATTGATAATAATTTTATTGACTTTATAGGCTCAGATCTTCATAGAATTGGGCATATTCCTGGACTTCAAGATGCACTAAAATCAGAACAACTACATAAATTAGTGAATTCGGGCGCTTTATTAAATAAAAGTCTTTTAAAGTGTTAAATTTAATAATAGTAACGGAGAATATTATCTAATACTTATTTAATCTTTTTCACGTTCCTATTAAACACCTTTCTAAGTGTCTTCTAATTTAGAAAAAAATACAGTCTTCTTTTAACAAAAATGACTTCAGTTTGCTAAACTACATATATAATCAACTATTCCTTTACTTTTTCACAGATAACATAAAAAGCTATGTTATCTAAATGAGCACTATATTAAAAACAATATTATTCTAAATTACTAAAAAGGTACTAGGGAGTTAAACCTAACACCTCTGTCTAATTTACTTTTGTCTCATAAAGATATTAATCGGAACTCCAGTCAAATTAAAAGATTCTCTTATTTTGTTCTCTAAAAACCTTTTGTAGGAATCCTTCACATGATTAGGATGGTTACAAAAGAAAGCGAAACTAGGAGTATAAGTAGGTAACTGAGTGATATATTTAATCTTTATAAACAGCCCTCTATGTGATGGTGGAGGAAATCTGTCGATAAGCGGTAAAAGCGTATCATTCAATTTTGAAGTAATAATTTTTTGAGTTCTACTTTCATGAACTGCTAGCGCCACTTCCAAAGACTTTAAAATTCTTTGCTTTGAAAGAGCAGATGTAAATACTATCGGAACATCAATAAATGGGGCGATCTTTTCTTTAATTTGCTCTGTAAATTTATTAATTGTATTACTATCCTTTTCAACTAAATCCCATTTATTTACTACGATAACTATTCCCTTATTACCTTTTTGCATTAACGAAAAAAGATTCAAATCTTGTGCTTCAATACCCATTGTAGCATCAATCATCAATAAACAGACGTCGCTATTTTCAATAGCTCGAAGTGTTCTCATTACTGAATAAAACTCTACATCTTCACGTACTTTTTTCTTTCGACGAACACCTGCTGTATCAATTAAAAAGAAATCGTGACCAAAAGCTTTGTATCTTGTAAATAAAGAATCTCTTGTTGTTCCAGAAATATCTGTAACAATATTCCTCTCTTGATTTAAAAAAGCATTTATAATTGAAGATTTCCCAACATTGGGACGTCCAATTACAGATATCTTAGGTAAACCTTCTGTGTCTTCCATTTCAACATCATCAAAACCTCCTACAACAGCATCAAGCAATTCTCCTGTCCCACTTCCTGAATTAGAAGAAAGTGCAAAAACTTCGCCCATTCCTAGATTATAAAACTCAGCTGTTTCAATCTGTTGACTTGAAGTATCAACTTTATTAGCGGCTAAAAATATTTTCTTTTTAGATCTTCTTAGAACATTTGCAACGTCTTCATCTAAATCAGTAATTCCAGTAGTTACATCAACCATGAAAATAATTACTGAACATTCATCAAGTGCCAGTAAAACTTGTTTACGAATTGCTTCATTAAACACGTCTGAATTACTACCAACATATCCACCTGTGTCAATTACAACAAACTCTTGTCCATTCCACTCTGCTCGTCCGTAGTGCCGATCCCTTGTGACACCACTTTCCTCATTAACTATCGCTTTTCTCGATTCAGTTAATCTATTAAAAAGTGTAGATTTACCTACGTTTGGTCGTCCTACTATTGCAACTATATTAGCCATAATTTAATACTGTATATTATGAGAAGTAACCGAAACGTTTCAATTTCTTCTCATCAGTTCTCCAATCTTTATTTACTTTTACATACAAATCTAAATAGACTTGCTTCTGGAAAAATTCTTCCAAATCTACTCGAGCTTCTGTTCCAACTTTTTTTAATGATTCTCCTTGGTGCCCAATTATAATACCTTTTTGAGAATCTCTTGCAACATAAATAATTGCTCTTATCTTAATAATTTTGGGTTCTTCCTTAAATTCTTCAATTTCAATTTCAACAGAATAAGGTATCTCTTTGCTATAAGTTTGAAGTACCTTTTCTCTTACCATTTCACTAGCAAAAAACTTTTCTGGCTTATCCGTTAACGCTTTCTTATCGTAATATGCAGGTCCTTCTGGTAAGTTTTTAAGAATCCAATCGAAAGTGAATTCAACATTTACCTTATGCAAAGCTGAAATCGGTAAGATACTAGCTCCTGGTAGTTTCACAGCCCATTCCTCAATTTTCTCTTCCATCTTTTTTTGATCGACCAAATCCATTTTATTGATCAAAACTAAAATAGGCGTCTTTGTTTTTAATAGTTTTTCAAAAACTTCAGGAGAATTTAATTCTGTTTCAAAAAAATCCGTTACCAATAAAAACAAATCAGCATCAGCTAAAGCAGTGTTTACAAAACCCATCATTCCCTCGTGTAGTTTGTAAGATGGAACTAAAACTCCAGGGGTATCAGAAAAGCAAATTTGATAATCCTCCTCATTAACAATTCCCATAATTCTATGGCGCGTAGTTTGAGCTTTTGATGTAATGATCGAGAGTCTTTCTCCTACCAATTTATTCATCAATGTACTTTTCCCTACATTAGGACTACCTATAATATTTACAAATCCACTTTTATGAGCCATACTATTAATCATTAATCCAATATTTCACACTAAAAAGATCTGAATATTGAGTTTGCAAAGGTAAAGAAACTAATCGAAGCACTACTAATTAAATTAAGCTGCTTATCCTTTACTTTTATGAATAAAAAAAAGAACATTAGAAATGATTAAATCATTGGATTTCATGGCTATTGATTGATTAATAAGCGTAAAAAATATAACCAATTATTATAGCCGTAATAATTCCTGCAAAATCGGCAATTAAACCTGCACCAAGTGCATACCTAGTGTCCTTAATTCCTACAGCTCCAAAATACACTGCTAAAACATAAAATGTAGTTTCGGTTGAACCTTGAAAAACACCACTTAAAAAGGAGGGGAAAGTTTCTGCCAAACCTCCAGGCACCACTTTTAATCCAGAAGAATTCATAGTTTCTAACATCGCTGCCCTTGCTCCTCCTCCACTTAAAGGCTTCATAATGGCAGTTGGTAGCGCCTCTACAAATTCCGTCCTGTATGTAAAAAAAGAAACACACCAAGTAATTCCATCAAGTATTAAATCCAAAGCTCCGCAAACTCTAAAAAGACCAATTGCTACTAATATTCCAACTAAATAAGGTATAATCTTAACTGCAGTTTCAAAGCCTTCTTTTGCTCCATCAATAAAAGCATCGTATACATTTATTTTTTTTCGTACCCCTAAACCAATAAAACCTATAATAAATAAAAACAAAACAATTCCAGCAAATAAGGAAGATTGAGGCTGAATCTTATCTGGAGGAAGAGAAGAGAAATAAAATATTATTGAAGAAACTATTATAGACAAACCTCCTAAATACGCCAAAACCACTGGTTTTAGTAGATTTATTTTTTGAATAATAGATACAGTGACAATTCCCACTAAACTTGAAAAAAACGTTGTTACCAAAATAGGAACAAAAACATCGGTACTAGCACTCAATAGTTCCAGTCCTTTACCTTCTGCCAAAGTATTCAGTGTCTTATAACGAAGCGCTAAAATGGAAATAGGAATTAACGTTAAACCTGACGTGTTTAAAACCAAAAACATGATCTGCGAATTGCTTGCTGTATCTTTATTCGGATTAAGTTTCTGAAGTTCTTTCATTGCTTTAATCCCCATAGGAGTCGCTGCATTATCTAGCCCCAACATGTTTGCACTGAAATTCATAATCATATTTCCAAATACGGGGTGCCCCTTAGG
>Ga0115000_10001182_pt1 | contig 23450 bp, 41 predicted proteins | sample ArcticOcean_MG_C_6_FD_89690 | JGI IMG/M metagenome (GOLD analysis project Ga0115000, IMG submission 89690) | Marine microbial communities from western Arctic Ocean - ArcticOcean_MG_CB8_128 | ecosystem: Environmental > Aquatic > Marine > Oceanic | place: Arctic Ocean: Canada Basin | collected... | reverse complement strand
ATTGAGACTACGGGCGGTCTCGCACCAGACAGAACAGAGGTCTCTAATGACGCTGAAAATGTCTGGAAATATTACATGAACTCAAGAAATGACGTGCAACAATCTCAGCTTGACATACCGGCAGGTTACGGATATGCTCAATTTACACCTGACGATGACGATGACGATTGTGAACAGATTCCAGCAACACAAAGATATAAAGACGAATGGCATAAATCTGCTATGTCAAAAGTTTATTCCAAGGCAGGCACACCAGTTATCGATGAGCTGCGTAAACGTGGGATGATAAAAGAGCGACAAAAATGAAACTATTTACCTGGCTTAAGCAGCGTATAACACACAAGCTTCAAGGATTTTCAAGGGACAAGATAAGAAAGTTTCTTAAAGAAAACGGACTAGCATTTGTAGTGATATTCATTGCATGGGAGATCATTGAAGACATTATCTTTCCTGTGATATTTGCTGCGCTAGGTAACTACGTACATCCTGCATTTTACGCAGGTATACCTGCATCATTGATATTGTGCTTTCACTGGCTAGCGATACCAATATTGTGGGGCTTTTGGCTCAAGATAAAAAAGAAAGAAGTCCCAGCTGAGTTTGATTGCTGTGGAGAGGATAAAGATGAATCTAATTCGTGAGTATGTAAGGAATTCACTAATTGCAGAATCTGATAGACACATTCTAGAAGAAAATGCTTTAAAGAAAGTGACAGACTGGATTTCAGAAAAAGGATCCAAAGGCAATGCTATGCTTAAGCAGTTTATGACTGACTTTAAAACTGAGCTTGAAGAGACTGGCATTGGCGTCTTAATTCTCAAGAAGCTGTCGCTAGGAGAAGACCTAAATCCAGAAGAGCAAGCTTTCCTTAAGGATCAAGTTGCTGATGTAACAAAGGGTGGATTTCTTGCAGGTCTTTTCATTTTGCCTGGCGGCGGTTTGGCATCAGCTGCATTAGTTAAGATAGCAAAGAAGTACAATATAGATTTAATGCCTTCTGCAATGAATAATAGACAAAGGAATACAAAATGAATATTTTAAGAGAGTACATACGGCAAACTCTAAGGGCAGAAGAAAATATAACTAGCTTAAATGAAGGTATTATAGATTCCGCTATTAGTGCTATTACAAGCAAGGTTAAGGGAAAATTCGCAGGAACAGACAAGATGCGCCAGGCTGTTGCTGATGCTGGTTCTGAAGATGCTTGGAGCATTTTTAAGGCTGTAGTAGGCCCAGGTACTGACGAAGAGCTTATTAAGAAGATCTTGCTCAAAAGAGAGAACGACATACCCGATTTAAATTCAGAATTTAATGATTTAATTCGAAACTCCAGGAAAGAGATGGCAATAGCGAAGTCTGACTTTGATAATATTAACCCAGCTAAAATGGACCAGATCGACTTTGCAAACAATGCAATGACAGGTGTCGCTATAGCACTGATGATCGGGTCTGTAAGCACAGGAAATTTAGGGGGAATGGTCGCGGGCCCTGTTTTTAAAATATTAGGCGATCTTCAAAATAATGTCATGCTCAAACAGCTGGACAAAAATGGAGACACGGTCGACCCGGAAAGGGAGCGCGCTAGACAAGCAGCTAAAGTTAACAAGGCTACACCCCTCTTTGAGAAGTTGTGGGCAAAAGCAGGCGGTGTTGTACAGGATAAATCGATGGCAAAGTATCTTAGAGATGACGGCGAAGGTGAATGGGCAGACTGGGTGCTTAAACGACTTGGATAATATTACATGAAGATGACAGAAAAACAGCTACGAAAAATAATTAGTGAAGTCTTGGCCCTAGACCTTGAAGTCGGTGATGTTATTATGACAGGCAAGTTCAAGAACAAGAGAACAGTTGTAAAGACACTCGGGACAGATGATCTAGGCCAACCAACAGTTAACGGAATGAAGGTGTTAAACTTTCGAATAGAAAAGCTTATGCCTAAATCAAACTGGAGCAAGAAGTCACTGGATGAGGAAAGTTAAAACTAGTATGAATCTACTACGTGAATACATAAGAGTACTACTAAAAGAGGATGCAATAGGCTTTGGTCATGACCTCGCTGCATCTGATAAGTTTGGCGATGACTTCTTTGGTGGCGAAGTAAATAAGGCAGCTGGCCGAGAAATAAAGCGGGCATTCGCTAACAACGCAGACCACCAGTTCCTTAGTACCCTGGACACAGTTCACTGGACCAGCGATATCTATGGTGTTGAAGATATGAAGGGGAAGGGCAAAGATGAACTCTCTGCAACAATGACATCCCCGGGAGATAGTTTCGACCCAGCAGCAGGCCTTCCATACGGGCTATGGATTAAAGGCAGGATAACATTAGCAGCCAACGAACAAGACAATCTTTATTCAGGTTTTTATGGAGACTACGGTCCAGGCGGAGAAGGATCTGAGGAGGAAGTCGCCCACAGAGATAAGTCTTCCGGTAGAAATAAGCGTCCAACTATATCTAAGAACTATAAGAACTATGGAAAACTTGAACGTGGCAATGAGTACATGGAAGCCATGGCAAACAATATTCCTTACATCCTAAATCAGGCGACATGGGATCCCAGCAAGACCAAGTCTAATAACGAGGCGCTGGTAGACAATTGGAAACCAATAGGCATCATCCTTTATAATAGCGATGAAATTAGTGTCTTAGATCGCTTAAGCCATGTCAAGACAAAAGAAGAAGTAGAAGAGGAAACAGCTGGTGCAATGAAGAAGATTATGATAACTGCAATTGAGCTAGATGTGCCTGTTTATGACATTAGCAGAGAAGTATTGTGGAGCCCTAGTAAATAGTACTGCATGCTCTAGAACAATTATCGACCTGCACATATACTTAACATTGCAAAGGATACAACATCATGAAGATCACAAAGAAAAAGCTAAGGCACGTCATTAAAGAAGCTTTGATAGCTGAGCAGACACAAATGATTTCTATTATCAAGAATGATTATGAGGATGTTGAAGACATCAATATTCTGGCAAACTATGCATTGAATAATGACATGCAAGGCGCGCTAGCCGATCCAGAGCTAAAATACTATATTGATAAAAATGAAGTAAGCTATCTTATTGATGACTCGCACAGTTGGCTTAAACACGTAGGTAATGAAGAGAGATACGGCATGCCAGCTCCGAAAGGCTGGAACTTGAAGAAAGTTCAACAGTTTTTCAAAGATTTCGACGATGCAGCGTATGACGTCTTTAACAAGAAAGAAAAGGGAGACCACACATCACTTCCGGCTCAGAAAGAAAGAGAAGTTATCGGTCAAGCTCTTACTCAGAGCTACGTGATGCCTGACGAAATCAAGGAACTCGAATTCCAGGTGCGCCGCAAGGGTGGTCAGGTCAGTAATATCAATATTGAAAATGATAATATGACCACCAACATTTCATCCCAAGCAGCAAAGCAAAACGGCGTGACGCTTGATGACATCATTACTGTCTTAAGTGACGGCGGCGCCAAAGAGCGCAAGAAGCAGAAACCGGTCAAGCACACACCACCAATGTACGACTGATCTAAGTACAACGAGCCCTTGAATGAAGATGAAAATGAGATATCAAAACATAGAAGACTTATCCTTACAAGTAATTGAAGAAGATCCAGGAATTAACGGTTCTGATCTTGTTGACAGTGTTAATGAGCTGTTTCTTATAAGCTGCCCAGATCAACTGGCTGCTGAAGAGGAAGAAGTGTTTGCTGTGTTGGATGATCTCATTGACAAAGAGGCAGTATTTTTTGACGCTTCAGAAGACACGTGGTATATTCACGGAAGCCCTGAAATGATGACCATTATTCACAATCTTTAACAGACACCTGCAGGTTCTAAATCTGCTTCCATGACTAGTGTATAAGTGAACGCGTTGCCCCAATTATCTGCTGCCTTATTGCATGTATCCATAAACTGATAGAAATGTCTACTGCTTTGAAATACTTGGCAACCTGCAGATACGCCACCCGTGTATTCGCGCTCATCAGATCCCCACTGCCTATGAATATTAATACCAAACATTCCATTTGCTAGCGGCCCTACACAATCAGGCGTAGTATTTCGGTTATTGTCACGCCATACGTTGACTGTTCCATTTCTTTGACATAGTGCTGTGTATTTTCTTTTGCCACCATGCGTGTCAATTTTATATACACCTCTATATTGATCTGGTACTAGAATTGCTGTGCCTTTCTTGTTAATCGGGCGTTGCAGAATACGTGTTCCAGGCTCAGTGGTCACAGGATACGTGTCAACGCACCACTCACCATTGAGTTTGTAAATGACATTAATGAAGTCATCAAAAGTGTCTGCTTTTCCAGAGTCATTTCTAACTCCTACGATGTTAAGATTATAGTCACCATTTTCAAAGAATGCGTGACCCTTAGCGGTCAGTGCCTTCTTGAATTGATTGGACAGTACTCTTGCTTGAAGTCCTGTTATTTTAGCCATGTGTGAGCTCCTTTTGCTGTGAAAAAAATATACTTAAATATGCAAAAAAGTAAAAAAAAGTGCTGCTATGTGTGTAAGAGTTCACCGCATATGGTATAGTAGCTATGTAGATGGGGATGGTCCCCAGAAACATTGATTCCTCGCCAAGGAGATAGAGATGAAGCTTAACGTTAAAAATGATGAAGTTGTTTTCGGAACCAATATTCTGAATGTACGAGTTCCCAAGGCTCTGCGCAACAAGTTCAAGAGTGGTCTAGATTTTGTAGACTGTGCACTCGGTGGTGAGGGATTTACGCCTTCACAAGTTCTATTGTTCACGGGTACTCCCGGTGCTGGTAAGACAACCATGATGTTGACACTTGCAGATCAAATCACCAAAAACGGTGGTCTGGTGGTTTTTAACACTGCTGAGGAGTCTCTCTTTCAAGTCAAGCTTATCGCTGAGCGTCTTAATCTCAAGTCAGGATTCGCAGTGGGGCAGGAAACACATGTTCCCACACTACTAGGTGCATGTGACAAGCTTCGTGAAAAACGAGGTAACAAGGGCAAGCCATTCTTCTTGATTGTAGATTCTCTCCAATGTATGGATGACGGCAAGTACACCAACGGCTCAGTTAACACTCAATCAGCTACACGTGCTTTGTCGCTTATTACTAATTACTGTAAAGAACAGTTCACCAACGCGATCGTTATCGGTCAAGTGAACAAAGAGGGTAAAATGGCCGGCTCTAACAAGCTCAAGCACATGGTTGATGCAATGATTACACTTTCAGTAGAAGAAAAGGATCCGGATCTTCGAGGATGTCGTGTTCTTCAAACCACAAAGAATCGTTTTGGCGGTTGTGGTCACACTTTCTTCCTTGCACTAAACGGAAAAGGTTTTACAGAGGTTGCGCGTGTAAGCGCTGCTTAAGAAGGCACCTAATTGGTGGGTCGGACAGGTGCCTTCGCTATTCCTTGGCGGGCCGGCCCACTCTTTTGCCGGAGTGGTGGAATTGGTATACACAAGAGACTTAAAATCTCTCGCCCTATGGGCTTACGGGTTCGAGTCCCGTCTCCGGTACCATTTAAAATTTAGTGTGGGTCGTTAGCTCAGTTGGTAGAGCATCGGACTTTTAATCCGCAGGTCCCGGGTTCGAACCCCGGACGACCCACCATCATAAGTAATAAGACATTCATCATAGTGTCTACATGCATTAACTCCTTTTGGTGAGGAGGTGGTGAATGTCTTATTACTTTGTCAGCTCAATCAGTGCAAATTAACTCTACATGGTGTATAATATAGATGTAGACAAGGAGGAAACATGAAAATTTTATTCTTGCATGGCTTAGAGTCGTCTCCGGGTGGAGCAAAAGTAAAATATCTGGAGGCGTTAGGACACGAAGTTCTGAATCCTGTGTTACCCAAGGAAGACTTTGAGGCCTCGATTAATATCGCCCAAAAAGAATACGACAAGAACAATCCTGATGTGATAGTTGGATCTAGCAGAGGCGGAGCAATCGCCATGGCAATGGACTCAGGAAACACTAAGACTGTCTTAATTGCCCCTGCTTATAGAAAGTTTAATGTCACACCAACACATGCAACGACCTCAGGTAATGACATTATTCTGCACAGCATATGTGACGTTATTGTTCCTATGGTAGACTCTGCGAATCTTGCTACTGAATTCAACTACAATTTACATGTCTGCGGTGAAGATCATAGAATGTCAGATCCTGATGCACTTAAAATGTTGTTAGAGGTATTATGCCCGGAAGACAAAAAAGACAGCTAGTCTCATTGGTCATAGAAGTGGTCATAGCACTAATTATTACTGCATTAGCAGCAGGATTTGCTGCAATCTTTTATCCATTTTGATTACTTATTATACAATTCATGTGCAAGTATCTGCTGCGCATGGTATTATAGCTATGTAGATGGGGATGGTACCTCGTCCAAAAGGAGAAATCATGGCTGATAAAGGAACTACTAACGATCTCGCCCCGGTAACACAGGTTACTGATGCTGAGGCTAAAGATTTCAAGCTCGACACTCACCTGGTTAAGCTCATGTGGGACGAGCCTTTCTTCTCTAGCGTTCTTCGTACTGTTACCAAGATTCGTACTGACGCGATTCCTACTGCAGGTGTGTTGGCTAAAGATGGCGACGTCAAGATGTGGTGGAACCCTAAGTTCTTGGCTAGTCTTAACAACAAAGAGATTAAGGGTCTTCTCAAGCACGAATGCTACCACTTAGTCTTCCAGCACACTACGACTCGCCGTCACGATCCCCATCGTGTTTGGAACTATGCTGCTGACTTGGCTATCAATTCTTTGATTCCTGAGGACGAGCTCCCGGAAGGTGGTCTTATTCCCGGTAAGGCGTTCAAGGCTCTTACTGATGAAGATAAGGCTAACATGGGTGAGGACCGAGTCCGTCAATACGAAGCACTCTCTTTGCTCATTGAATCTTTCCCTAAAGAAGAAGCCGGAGAATGGTACTTCTCTCGACTTATGGAAAATGAGGATGCTAAAGATGCCATCGAGGGCAACCCTGGCGAAGACGGCGACGGCGAAGGCGAATCTAATGGACCGGCAGTTCCCGGCACCATGGATGATCATGAAGGCTGGGATGAGCTCTCTGAAGAAGAACGTGAGTTAGTCAAGGGTAAGGTTCGTCAAGCTGTTGAGGATGCAGTCAAAGACTGTGACAAGAAGGGCCAATGGGGCTCGATCTCTAGTGATACTCGCGGCAAGATTCGTGATATGATTTCAAAAGAGATTCCGTGGAAGTCGTTGCTCCGAAACTTTGTCGGCATGACGCGTCGTGCTAATCGTCACAGTAACGTCCGACGCCTCAACAGGAAGTATACTGGGATTCACCCAGGTATCCAACGAGGATACACTTCTTCTATCGCGGTTTACATTGATCAAAGTGGTTCGGTGAGTGAAAACGAGCTTGAACTCTTGTTTGGTGAGCTTCGAAGCTTGGCTAAGCATACTGAGTTTGTGTGCTTTCACTTTGACTCGGACGTTGATGAGGACAGCGAGACAACTTGGCGAAATGGAAAGACTCCTGCAACTCATCGAACTCGGTGCGGTGGTACGGACTTTACTGCTCCTTCAATTCACGCTAACAAGAACAAGACCCGGTTTGATGGGTATCTTATCCTGACTGACGGTTACGCTCCCGATCCCGGCCCTTCTAAGCTTCGACGAGGCTGGGTCATTACAACTTGTGGTGAGGTTCCTTCCTTCATCAACCGAGAGGTGGCATTCAAAATGAAAGAGCCGAAAGCAGTAAGTCTGGCAGCATGATCACTATACACACAAAAGAGAGGGCAAAGCTCTATATTGACTCTTGCCCGGATAAAGACACACACAAAGCAACAATTAGCCGGCAGTTCAAAAAAGACCTGTCTGAATATCTTATTAAGCGCAACTGTAAAGATGTGTTTCTAGAATTAGGGACATCATCAGGACAGACAACACAATTGTTATCTATAGTTTGCAGTCGTGTAGTTACCGTAGATAATGTACTATCGAATACACAGTCAATTGGTAGTATGGGTCTTCATAATGTCGAAGCGCTATGCGAAGACTTGTATTCAGATGTAAACGGTATCTTGGTCAAGCTTGATGAGTCTGGTCCTTACGATATTGCACTCATCGACGCAGTGCACTCATACAAGCACAGCCTTTCTGATGCAATTAAGTCTTTAGTTCTCGAGTGTAATGTTTTAGTGTTTGATGACATTGGATTATTTGACGGTGTCAACAATGCATACCAGCGTGTTTTGGAAGAAGCACAGCGGTTAGGTGTTAGGTGCAATATTTTACCAGTAGGTAAACTGTCTGGAACGCATGCCCATGGTGAAAAAACTTTTAAACGATCTGAGGGTGTCATACTAGAGTTATTGAATCTATCAGCAGGCGATCATAAATTGCGAAAGCAGCTCATCATGTCCCTCAGTAAAAAAGAAACTATGTCACCGCAAGTACGGGACTTATGTAATATTAAGATTGACGAAGCCATCGACATGCAGATGAATATTGTTGAACGTTACATTATGAATAGCAACAATGTTTCACTGATAGAGTCATTCAAGATAAACGCTGCAGCCAGGCAGAAGACCCGAGACCAGTTCCGCGACACTGTGTTGTATGAAATCAAGGCTATTCTAGGCAGTCATCCAGAGAGCTTATCTGACAGCTCTTTGCCTGACATTCTTAGCGCAATTGAGGAAACGGTAAATGACCTCAAGCCCGCGATAATCGGCGGCTCTAAACCCGCGATCAAACTCTAATATTAAAGTCACAACAAAGGAGAGTGTGTATGTTTCAAAAGTCCTATACGGCTATTATTACTAACAGTTCAGAGACCAGGGCGGTCAATGTGTCTGTATGTCCCGGAGATGAAAAAAATGAGAAGCTTGTTCTAGAAAAGTATCCAGAGTATACTCTATTGGCACTAGTGCCAGGTCAGCATGCTGACTGGTCTCATGTTTATCACTTAAATGCAACAAGTATTGCGCAGCGCAATATTTCTAGCGTAAAAAAAAGTACCGGGACTTCTAATTCTGTAGACGTATGGGATATGTCTGAGCATATCCGCAACTAGCGAACATACCAATAGTATCTGCTTGAAGGAGCGCGTCGAAGCTTTCGCACGACGCGCTTTTTCTTTTTATAGACACGTATTACTTTGACAGGATGATAATGTCTATAAGTAGTTGTATACACAAACCCAGGCGATGCCTGGTGATATCTGTGTGTTGTCATGCTGCATCCGGAAAGAAGTGTCATTAAACACCCGACGATTAGTACTCTTAACATTGGTCCTCCTAATAGATCTCGTAACATGATGCGTCAATCTGATCCCAGTAACACATGTCTTCCCACCAGCACCACTCTTCAGCACAATAGTGATCCCAGTCACCGTATTCATAAGTACAACAATAGCCGGTACCTACACCATAGTCTGTGCAGTATGCAGGATCAATACCTACCGGATCATACGGGGGTTCACATATATATACTTCTTCAACGTAATAAACAACCGGCTCAGGTTCGTAATGAACAACCGGCTCAGGTTCGTAATGTTGATATGTCTGGGGCTGCTTGTACTTAGCCGGCTGCGGATATGAATGAATCTCACACCCTGCCAGTGCTAGCGATGCTGCAATTAAGTATCTTAGTTTCATAAGTGACCTCCTATTATATAATAATTGTAGACATCAGAAGTGCTACGTACAAGACAAACATGTACAACGGTTACAATCGAACAACATAGTTATACACAACGGAGGGCTAACCACATGGCAACAACAGTCTCAAAAACCAAATTTACATGCAAGATCATAGAGTCACTAATAATTAACGAGCAACCTCAGCAAGTAGTGACATCTCTTAATATCCCTAACGTCACAGATTACAGCCATAGAATTATGTCAGTTGCAACTACGTCAACAACATTACTCACACTAGCTGCAGCAGACGCAGGCGGATCGCTAGACAAGGCACGTCTTCAATATGTACGTCTTACAAACCTAGACGGCGAAAATACAATCCAGCTGACATTTGGTCTTACTAGCAACCAGGACACATATGAAGTTGTTATCGGCCCTAAGAAGTCACATATGCTTACAAACAAGCAGGGTGATACGACAACAGGTGGCGCAGCATCTTCGCTGGAAGATCTAGTTACTATTAAAGGCAAGTCAAATACAGCAGCATGTGACATAGAAGTATTTACAGTTTCCACCTAAAGCGCGTGTAAAAAGTCTCTAGGCGATGTATAATATAACAACGCTAACAAACGCCTGGAGGGCACATGACAACTCGCTTCGGATACGCATGTCTTAACACTACACTTTGTGCACAAAAGCCTAAAGTGTTCAGTAGTCGAGGTATGATCAAACGTACATACCAGGCAAAAGGCCTGGACTATGCTTCTGAGCTTTCTTTAGCAAACACGTTAGACCTTATCAAGTATATTGCATGGAATCACGCACATGATATCAACGTGTTCCGTGTGACTTCCTGTATGTTTCCATGGCATAGTGAGTACAACCTTACGGACCTGCCTGACTACGCAGCAATCAAGTCTAATCTAGAGACAGCCGGTGCCATGGCACGTAAATACGGCCAGCGGATATCAACCCATCCGGGACAGTTCAATGTTCTAACATCCCTGCGCGAAGAGGTCGTGCTCAACGCCATCGACGAACTAGACAAGCACGGCGAGCTGTTTGATCTCATGGGGTTACCAAGGTCTCCAGCAGCAAAGATCAATATTCACATCGGTGGTGCCTACGGTGACAGGCCGTCAGCGATGGATCGCTGGTGCAAAAACTACGAACGTCTATCAGACTCAGCAAAGTCTCGGCTTACTGTAGAAAATGACGATAAGCCCGCGCTATATAGTACAAAAATGCTCTATGACAATATTGTCAGTCGTACTGGTACACCCATTGTGTTCGACAGTCATCACTTTGTATGTGGTCCTCAAGACTCTACTTACGAAGAGGCTTTCCTTATGGCAGTCGACTCTTGGCCTGACGGTGTGCGCCCACAATGTCACCACTCCAACAGCCGCAAAAATTATGAGGATCCGACAGCACGTGTAAATGCTCATAGTGACTGGTACTACGAACCGTTTAACGATTGTGGATTCAGCGTAGATGTTGTGCTAGAGTGCAAAATGAAAGAACGTGCTCTATTCAAGTACAGAAAAGATTTTGTCAGTGAAGCGCAAAACCCTATTTCAAAAGTAGCGTAAAAAGGAGAGACTATGGAAACAGTAGCAATTGAGTATACAGACAGAGAAAACTCTTTCATTGTAGTTAAGAAGATTGTTGAGCCGTACGGGCCAGGATCTAGTGATGTAATTTCAGTGGGGTGTACACTTAAAGGAAATGTTGAGGATCCAACATGGCGTGTGCATATTCCTATTGACCTAGCTGATTCTGTGATTGAAGCACTCAAGGGGGCAAAAATTGAAAAATAAGTTAATGATTCTATCACTAGTATGTGCTTCGTTTTTAGCAGGAGTGTCGTTTGCGGATCAGCCTGAGATTGTAAAGAAGAAGGCAAGCATCATGACCACACAATCTATAAGCTCAGTCATCATCACAATTGCACCAGACCCAGGATACAAGTGGAATGAATTGTATCCTGCTGCACTCAAGTACAGTGTGTGCAGTGATCAAGAATGTGTCACATACACAGAAAACATTTCTATAAAAAAAGTAAAATAAGTTTTAAAACAACTTGTAAAACATGGCTATACAGCGTATTATTAATTCACGTTCAAAAGAACGGTATCTAAAACAACCAAGGAGAAAAGATACATGAGTAACGGAAACTATTTCAACGAGAAGAGCACCACCCGATTTGACTTCGGTGTATACCGCAACGCAACTGCCAAGAAGGCAGGAAGCAACATGCTGACGATCAGCACCCGGCCTTCTGATGGCCAGCAGTACTCTGTCGGTACTACTACCATTAGCATGTCAATTCGAGAGGCGAAAACTCTTCAGAGTTTCCTCAACGCTTCTCTAATTAGCGACGTCGTTCACAACGACTAAGTGCTAATTGATTAGCCAATTGAAAAGCCGGGGCCCCCACCCCGGCTTTTCTTTTTCTATTTAATGTACATCTGGTAAAAAGGGTATACATTTAGTACGTCGATTAAGACAGAAACTAATAAAAAGGTAATACAGTTTTGAGTAAAATGGAAAAGGGACAAGTTGTAAATGTACACTATGTAGGAACGTTTGACGACGGAACAGAATTTGACAGTTCTCGTTCTAGAGGAGAGCCAATGACTTTCCAGCTAGGCTCAGGACAAGTGATCCCAGGATTTGAAGCAGCAGTTTCTGAATTGAGTGTCGGAGACTCTGTGGGTATTCACTTGGAGGCTGCTGAAGCATACGGCGAGCTCATCCCGGAAGCAAATCAAGAAGTGCCTCGCACTATGTTTCCTGATGATTTTGAGTATAAGGTAGGTGCGACTGTTTATGGACAACGTGAAGACGGCGGGTCAATGATGGCCAAGATCGTATCAGTTGGCGAAGAGACTATCCACCTTGATCTCAACCATCCGATGGCTGGGAAGGCACTCAACTTTCATATTGAACTACTAGAAGTTGCCCCACAAGACAATACGTGATATAGAATTCCGCAGGGAGGCATGGGATTACAGATGCCTCATTTAATAATAAAAAGGAAACTAATGAGTTTAGGTACAGTAAAATTTTTCAATGTTAGCAAGGGATTTGGGTTCATCACCCAGGATGAAGGAAAGAAGGACTATTTCTTTCATGTTTCCGAGCTTCAAGGTTCAACAATTAATGACGGCGACAGGGTCGAATTCGATCTTGGCGAGAGCCAAAAGGGTCCGTGTGCTGTTAACGTTCGCGAATCATACGCTCATACAGCACTGTAAGTAATTACAAACCGCAGGGAGGCACGGGTGGAATATTTCCGATAGGTGTCTCAACCCATTAACACACACACACAAAGGAGAATAAAATGGGAGACAAGAATAAGAGTGGCTACGAACTACGAAGTGAATTGCTAGGAATGGCGATGGGAATCGTTAGCGAACGAGTCTCACGAGCAATGGAAAACGAGCATATGAAGCCAGAGGGCACTCGAATTCCAGTTCCATCATTCACGACTGAAGAAGTGATTGATGAAGCAGAAAAGCTGTATAACTTCGTACAGCAGAAGTAGTTAATACTGTAGCAGTATAACCGCAGGGAGGCACGGGGTTACAGGTGTCTCACTTCATAATAAAAAGGAACAAAGATGGATAACAATACAAATACCCCAGACACACTTACTAATATGATTACCCTTCTAGAAGAAGTGCGAATGGATTACAATAAGTTCTATGTTGATGGAAATGCATCCGCAGGCACACGCGTGCGGAAGGCAATGCAGCAGATCAAGACCGATGCTCATACTGTACGTACTCACGTCCAGACGACAAAGAACGGCGAGTAGCTCTTCAGCTAGTCGAACACCGCAGGGAGGCACGGGTTAATAGGTGTCTCATTTCTTTGGAGGGTCTTCTATGGAACGGCCAAAAGACAAACCGTGGATTGAATTCGCGAACAACGTGACGTTCATGGTAATTACATGTTCAATTGTATACGGTTCTTTATTCCGAGGATACGTGCGCAATAAACTTAAAAAGAAGCGCAATTAAATTCATGAATGACAAGAACAAGAAGATGGTAAGGGAAGCAATTGACGAAGCTGCGATTCATCTAGGCGGAAAATTACCTGCTTCCCCTAGACATCCTGACGGTCGTAATCCACATGCACATGTAGCTTCTGTGCTTAAAAGCCTGCTTGGACATTCATACACAGAGTGTGAAGACTATGTCACACCGACCATTCTGGACATCATCAGAGCCACCCGCGACAACCCTTTCTAGTAACCTATTGTCTGCCTAATTTAGGCATGGTCTTCAATCTGCACTATATTTATAGTCTCAACCCATAGCAAGAGAGGACTATATGAGTGGAGCAGGAGGCGTCGGAGGCGTCGGAGGCGGTGGTGGAGCGGCAGCAGCTGGAGGCGGCGGGGCTAGCGCAGGATCTGGAGCCGGATCCGGTGCAGTCGCGGCAGGAAAAGGTGGTGAAGCTGCTGGCTTAGATTCACCCGCTACAGACAGTAATACTTCTGCAAAAGAAGTAAGCGACGACGGAGATAAGGCAGGAGTTGCTAACATCAGTCAAGTCCAAAACAACAATACAATCTATTCCAATATGTCTACACAGGACTCCATGCAATTGCACGGCTGTGTTAACGAAACCCAAGGTTGTGAGATGGACTTACAAAAGCTGATTGAGCTCATGATGATCATGAAGCTGATGGAAGCCATGAATGGTGATAGCAGCAGCGGATTTTCAGCAACAGCTTAACACGTACGCACTTGAACATCCTTTAATACGCTGAGTATAATATAGCATATGCTATTATTTGAACCCTACATGGGCATTATCTATGCTGCAGCACTTGGATCTTTGATCGGCCTCGAAAGAGAGTTACACGGTCAGCCAGCTGGTTTGCGTACACACATGATATTGTCAGTTGGTGCTGCATTAGCGGCGATACTGAGTATCTCATACTCTCAATTCCTGTCAAATCCTGATATGCCATCCGATCCCGGTCGAATCGTGGCTCAGGTTGTGAGCGGCGTGGGCTTCTTAGGAGCTGGCGCTATCATGAAGATGGGTGTAACTGTTAAGGGGTTAACGACAGCTAGCTCTCTCTGGACAACAGCAATCGTAGGCATTGCATGTGGAAGTGAGTACTACGGTATCGCGGTCTTTACTGCACTGACAGTCTTGGTCATTTTGACGGTGATTAACTACCTAGAGAGCTTCTTCCTCACTACATATAAAGCACACACTCTCAAGATTACGCTAAACGATCGGCCTGGTATCGTCAATGAGATCCGAGAAATGCTCACAGCGTACAAGGTCAAGGTCGTATCACTAAACGCGAGCATGCCCAACAAGAAAACACTTAAGTTAGAGATGATCATTCGAAAGCCGGCAGACTTAGGAATGGATAAAGTCATCAACATTATCAACACGATGGAAGAGACATCCAGCATGGCGATAAGATGATAGGATACTTTAAGGCGTATATTTATTCATGTTACTACGCTATAGTCAATAGCATAGAATTCAAAGGATGGAAATTTAATGGCTTATTCTAAAGAAGTTAACGATCATTTTGATAACCCTAGGAACGTCGGTTCCCTAGATAAAGATAGTCCTAATGTAGGCACCGGGATCGTCGGAGCTCCAGCATGCGGGGACGTTATGAAACTACAGCTAAAGATAGCTGACACCGGTATAATTGAAGAAGCCAAGTTTAAGACATTTGGCTGTGGTTCAGCAATTGCATCGTCATCCCTGGTGACTGAATGGGTCAAGGGTCGAACTATTGAGCAGGCCCAAGAAATCAAGAATTCTGAAATTGCTGCTCATTTAAGTCTCCCACCTGTAAAGATACACTGCTCAGTACTAGCTGAAGATGCTATCAAGGCAGCGATTGCAGACTGGAAGAAAAAACGAACGGACGACCTGGTTAACATGGTGTCATTCGCATGATTACACTATCAAATGCTGCTGCTAAAAGAGTAAAAGAGCTAATCGAATCCGGAGGTCATGTTGGTCTACGACCCGGGGTCACGGGAGGTGGATGTTCTGGTTTCTCATATACACTTAAGTTTTCTGACGGTGCCACTGATACCGACAAGATTATTGAGTCCAACGGAGTAACCATTCATATCAACAAGAAGAGCTACCTCTACTTAATAGACACTGAGATTGACTACGTCGAAGAAAATCTTCAAGCCGGATTCCAATTCGTCAATCCCAATGCAAAGAGAACATGCGGCTGCGGCGAGAGCTTCTCCGTATAAATCTACACGCAATATATTTAAAAAGTCTAGGGTCATTGTAATGAGATCACTGAATCTTCAAAGTATGCACAAGCGCTTAAATAGCAACCAGATAAGAAAAGCCCGCAAAGCAAGGCAGATTGGAAAGAAAGTTCTAGAGATGAAGTGGAACGGCACGCGTCTTGTGAAGGGCAACATGACATTCTACTTTGATAATGTGTTAATCCAGACAAAAAATACCTATCCGTTCGATGAGATCGTTCTGTACATTGAGCTAGATGGTACACGGTGTAGAGAGAATATCGAAGTCTTGATGGGCGGCGCTTCAGAATACAAGAGGAAGCATCTGGAAAAACGAATGCTAGACCGAGTATTGTCACCAGAGGAAATTGAGAAAGTCGTACGTGAGGGATTAACTGTATTAGACTGCAGAAGTCTAGACGGGCGACCCGGCGTACATTATAATACGTACTACTATATGGACGACAAGTGTGTAGTAGGCACCGTGATCAATAAGGGCCACACCGTAGTTGTCAACACTGCGTATAGAATTACCCCTGTTGGTGACATCGGCTTTCTATCAGACCAGGTCAATTGGCTTATCAAGAGAATAGGATACAAGAGCAGCATTTCAAGGTGCTACGTTATAGATCGAACAGCATCTGGCGAGTATGCACAGAATGAACTAGTTCGCATGATTCCAGGTATCCTATCATCTGTGGCTAGCTTATCACCTGGTGAGCGTAAAGCATGGTCACAAAACGAAACGATTCGTCACATCATGGATCAAGCCCAAAAGCTGAAGGCGTCTTTAAACGTTGTACCATGGGACTCACAAAATGATCAAGGAACATCATTTAAAACATGTCCGGATCATGACTACAGCTTTGTAGTTGAGGTTGACAATAACGAAAACGTCTACGCTGATGCTCAAAAGCGGCTCAAGGACTTCGGGCTAGACACAGATCTATACAGGTGGTCCAGCTGCGTACTTCCCAACCCCTCTGAATATTCTCAAGCTTTCATGTTTGATTTGCGTGACTACTCCGGTGACGACCACATATGGGCAAAGACCCGAACCCGAAGACCAAATTCGCACGCAACTAACAATAAAAGCTCTTAAGAGAGAACATCCAGAGAGAGAAAAGCGTAGAGAGACTACTACTACTACTCTTACTACTACTTCAGCTCTATAGAGAGGGTAAGAGCGAGGTATAATCACTCACGTCTACGCTCGACTCTGACCATACATCAGCCCTGCTCCCTGTCTCTTCTCAGATCCCTACACACGCTTTGTATATCTGCATCTGTCTATTTCATGGTGTCGTTTGTGGACAGTGGTTACGCAACCACCGCTAGGCTTCGCACAGAGCCGTACCTCTGGCGGGCGACTGTGCTGCTATCTTTCGTAGTTAAACAAACGAGCTCAGTTGTAGTACGTCTGACTTATACCACGCTCTTACACTTGTTTACACATTCTGACCCCCGTATTACACCTTGTTACTACATAATGCTCCCGGGCCACGAAGAGAAACAGGTTACTAGCTGGATGTACAATAAATAAAAAGAGTAACGATTTCAAGGGGTTAGACAACAGATGCACACGATCGGACAGATGTACAGGTTTTTTTTAGAGAGCATGCAAAAAAAGTGGTGTACAGGTATATATGACAAAAAGGGTAAAAAAAGTTGACTCCAGGGCGCGCAAAAGATAATCTCGGCATCGACTGCAGCAAAAAGCGGGTGCAACGGATTTGCAAATATATGCCCATATGGGTGTACACTCTTCGCCGACGGTGTATATTATAGACATGTGGAGGCAGTTACATGGGTGATTGGTGGCCTGAGAGAGGCAGCCGAGGACCGGGTCTGGCATATCTAGACTCCTTGCTCTTCTGTATTAGCATTGCCGCGACGGCAGTGTTACTATGGTGCGTGTTGTAACACACCGATATATTGTTCTTCTTCGGGCGATGCACCTCGCCGGTTGATAGAGCTGTTCACCTTGAGTGAACCATACTAAAAGTAAACAATTGAAAAGTGCGAGAGTGGAGTCCAACGGGTCCGGTTTCTAGCTTAGGTGAATTCGAGCGGGGTGCAACGCCGTTAGTAACCACACCTTCGGGTGATATTTTATGCGCAATACGATGGGATATGTGCAAGTGCCTTGACAGTGTGATATAATGGTATCATAAGGTGAGGAGGTAAAGACATGCCCCATTATTCTAGGGAACAGATACAAGAGGCTCGGCTTCAAGCACGGGCAAAGAGACAAGAAGAGATTGACCACAAGCACGCCGCTATTGCGCGTGCTCGGGAAGCGGGGGACGATACAGAGGGGCTGGAGCGCGAGTTAGAGGGGCTTTACAACGATTTCAACGACAGGCGGAACGCAAGACGCGACGCCAAGAAGGCCGCGAAAGAAATGCGCGCCAAAATTGCAGAGGGTATCGGGAACGCACCTGCAATTAGTTGGAACACTTCCGAAGAGGGACGCTCTGCACGAGATAGCGTCAAGGAAGAACGTAAAGCTGGGATGACATTCGCGCTCCAGCCGGGCCAGATGGTGAGATTAGTGAACGACGCCAGGGTCGCTCATGAAGGTCAATGGGTGTTTGAGAAGACGCTACCCAAAGGCACCATCGGTATCCTTATCGATCCCCCGACTTCCCACCTGTCAGCAGTGATGTTCGGCTCGGACGTATGGCGTGTGCCTACGAAAAAGCTGAGAGCTGCTGATGTCTAGGTTACCCCGGAGGGTGCAAGCCGCAGTAACAACTCGGTTGACTCGGCTTCGCCCCTCTCATTTCTTTTGTGGAGTGTCTCATGTCTGTTGAAAACCTCAACATAATCAATACCTTAGCTCACACGCTAGACGATGCAGAAATTGCCGAAGCAATCAATATTCTCATTGCAGCGAGAACAGCCAGACGGTCAGACCAACTACAAATTATTAAGTCCCAGCTACATGTAGGCGATATGGTTGAGTGGTTGAGTGGCCGCAGCGGCAACTATGAACGTGGTGAGGTTACCAAGGTGAAGCGCAAAAAAGCGATCGTACTGGAATCTATCCATCAGCGTCACTGGGATATCCCCATGGGCATGCTTAAAAAAGTGTAACGATTTCAAGGGGTTAGGCGTATGGATTGTACAGATTGTGTGAGTATGTGGGATATTGTGTCGGCAATTGCATTGAGTGTCGTTTGTAGTGGCTCATTGGTCATGGCACTTAACTACTATTGTGACGTTAAGCGTGACCGAATGATCATGGCACTACAGAGATCGTACGCAGAAAGAAATAAAATGAACAAAAAGTTATAAACGCGTGCAAAAGAGCCCCTCCTGTGGTATTATAGCTATGTGGTTGGGGAGGTACCTGGTCACAGTTTCTAGTCAACAACGTTCCTCGCCAAGGAGTCTCTCAGATGGATATTCAAACTTTTAAAGCTGTCGCAGCTAAGCTTCCCCCGGAAATTGCAGTCCTTATGCGGGGACCGACGGGTATCGGTAAGTCTCACCTGGCTCGTGCAGCCGCAGATGAGCTCGAGCTACCCTTCATTGATGTGCGGCTTTCAACCATGTCCGAAGGTGATGTGGGTGGTTATCCTGACATCGAGGGTATGAAGGAGACAGGCGTCATGACGTTCTGTATGCCGTCTTGGTTCATGCGAGCTACTAAAGAGCCAGTGGTGCTCATGCTCGACGAGATGAACCGCGCTCTTCCTGGCGTTCAGCAATCAGCCTTCCAGCTGGTGCTTGACCGGGAGCTTGGCAACGACAAGGACGGTAACCCTTATAAGCTTCACCCACTGACTCGGGTATTTGCTGCAGTGAATGCAGGCGCTGAGTATGATGTGAATGACATGGACCCGGCTCTTCTCCGACGTTTCTGGACTATCGACCTGGAGCCGACCAACGCTGATTGGATTGACTGGGCTATGACTAATGCGATTGATGACGTCATTATTGACTTCATCCGTCAGAACCCGGCTCACCTTCGAGTTGATGTGGCTACCGTTGAGCCTGGTACGATTTGCCCTAACCCGGCGTCGTGGCATCGCCTCAACGATTCCCTCGCTCACATGGGGTGGTCACCTAAGAACGATTCTATCGCAGGTGGTGATTGCCCTCCTGGATTCTACGCTGTCGCTCAAGGCTTCGTGGGTACAGAGGCTGCTATCTCTCTGGCTACGTTCGTCAAGGGCTACGAGCTCGTGGTGACAGCAGAGGATGTGCTCGAGCGCTGGGATGATGTGAAGGACCGGGTGAAGGAGATGAATGCTTCGGATCAAGCTACGGTCATCGATCGGCTGTCTACGCACTGCAAGGACAACAAGTGGAGTGACAAGCAGGCCAAGCGAATTGCTGGCTTCTCCGAGGAGCTTGGTGGCGAGATGCTCATCGCGCTTTGGAATGGCATCTCACAGAGTGGCAACCTGCCTAACATCCAAAAGGTTCACAAGCTGATTGGTTCACGGGTGGTCTCGGTTGTACAAGAAAGCCGCAACGCTTAACGCTTAATGAGTGGCACGACTCATGGTAACGTGCAGGTCGCGTCTCACACAAAGTGGGGCGCGGCTTAAAATTTAAAAAGTGTAACAAGATCAAGGGGTTATGATGGGAATTGGGCGCTTAGAGACGGTTACGATTACAGAGGAATGGCACTGGTCATCGGGCACGGGTTACCGTTTCCCGGCGGGCACTGTCTTCTTCATGGCCAGGCGAGACAAAAATGGGGCGACGCTATACGAATATGCTAGCCCACTCGGCGACATGGGACGCATTCTGCTCGACGCAGGTGAGGTACCCGGGCAGAATAAAATCACGCGCTAGATAAATAAAGTGTAACAAGATCAAGGGGTTACAGTAGCGTTGAGAGAACAGTGAAGGGTAAGGGAACAGAGATGAGAGTAATGGAGATCGTCAGGCTTGCTGGAGACAGATACGACGACGGACCCGAAGGGAAGATCATCGCAGTGGGGGGGAGACGGAGCACGACGATCACAGTCAAATGGGACGACGGCAAGATCACAGATCACATCGCCCGAGATCTGCGGCTCATGTACAGCCCATTCAGCAGAGCGCAGGTTTAGCAGGGAATGTACAGGCGGTTGAAAAAGTGTAACAGATTCAAGGGGTTATGAGCACAGGGGGCCCTATATAAGGGGCCGCCAAAGGGCCCCTCAAAAAGGCCTATTTAGCCCCCCTCTGCAGCCCCTCCCTGCATACTCAGTGGGACCCCTGGGGGGATGATGGCCTAAGTCTAAGTACACTTTTACTTCGCGGGAAAAGTTGAAAAGCTTTTTATTTAACACTATGAACGATGGGATACAATATGAGTACACTACGATTCAACGACGGTATATCGTTTGACACAAGCGGGCCACTACGAATTATATGCAAGCGAGACGGAATGTATGTAGTAGGTGAGGGAATGATGGTACCGGTAAGAGATCAGGACGAAGGCGTGCAACTAATTGAAAACATGACTAAATTTAGAGTACAGGATAATGAGACACTTTCTAAATAGCACAGTGTACCGAGACGGTGCACCTCTACGTCTAGGCGACCTGGTATACGTGGATGACCTGGAAACAGGCATAGTGGTAGAGCCGGGTTACATCACATCACATGTCATGGGCGAGCATGCAGGTATACTAATGTCTGATGATTTCACGATTGACGAGATTGAGATTAAGCGATGTCACTTGATTAGTCGATCCCCTGGATCGCCCTACCATGTGACACCTTTTCCGGGCGAGCGTACGCAGGACAAAAGCCCCCAAGTTACAAAATTTTCTTCCCAGAGTTTTCAGGAACTCTCAACCCTTACCATCGATGAGGATATATACACATGATCACCGGCAAAGAGAGTCAACGGATTAGCCACACTCCGGCTCCTAAGAAGCGCCCTAACTGGTCGCAGATACAAAAAGCAGCAGAGGAAGCGCAGGCTCTTCGTACGCAGAATCCAGAACAATACACACAGCGCATAGGGGCAATCCGTGAGATGCATGGTGGGGGAGACTGCGGCCAAATAGAGCCATGGAGCCCTTTCAGTCTGCGGGACACGTACTATGATGGTTGGGCTAATGGAGACTTCGGGACAGTATTGAGCATGCTTGGAGAAGGAGACCCTGTTAACAAGCACACCCAGACGCCATGATGCAGCCGACCCGGGCCCAGCAACACCCAGTGGATACGATGACTCGTCGAATTAAGGGTTACCGAGGGGATCACCCTAGTCTATATAGACGTATGGTATCGGAATGCAGGAATATGGCTAGCGGGGGAGACGGCGGTCCGCATCGGATGGGTTACACATGGACTACTGTTAGACATGCATATTTCATGAACTGGACAGACGCTATGTTTGTCCGGGTACTAGAGGAACTAGGAGAACATATATGAATACCAACGGAACAAATAGTAATACTCAAAGAGTAAACGAGGGCGGACCAGACGCCATTCGACCAGACGAGACAATACCAGGTATGACGTCTGAACAGATTCAAGCGGAGCTTTTCAGCATCCTCGAGGGTATGGGAGTCTCAGTACCGGCAGGCTTCAGTGCAGTGCGTAACGAACACATCCGGGATATCATGTCGAGCCTGACGCCTTTTAAAGCTGATGGTAACCCGCTTAGCGCCAACCGAACTCGAATGAACCGTGTCCTGGTGCTCATGCTCGAGCTCAGAGCCCGGTGTATGGGGCGTCTTGATTGATTGGTTGCGCAAGGATTGGGTTTATAAGCTGCTTTCATTGATATTGGCCCTATTTCTATGCATAGGACAAAGATTAGGCTATTTCATGCATTAGAGCTTGCACAACCCATGTATGGCGTATATAATTTTGTAGGGGCGTTTTCTGTCCTGGGAGAGTGAAAATGATTGGATTTGTAACCGGTAGTGATGGAGATGCAACCCTAGCTGAAGGCTTAGGTGATTTGTCGGATAGCCACTCGGGCGTTGTATTTAAGGGTGGTATGGCTCGTGTAGCCATGTCACCACCCCCTTCTGAAGCTGAAGGTGATGAGAGCTTCTTGGATTGGTCGGATGCGTGTGGGCTGCTTAGCTTCGTTATGTACGCCTTGGACCGCGAAGACTGGATGGCCGAGTTTATTGAATATGAGAACATTATTCGAGAGACCCTGGTAGACGCAGTAGAAGAGGCGAGATGCAACGATATGCGCAGTAAATTAACTGTTATCGAAGGTGGCAAGGGTCTAGAACCCGGGGACGACGAGGATGAGAGCGAGTGATGCGAAGTCCGGAGATATCCTACGTGGTATTGAACAGATGTATCTCCGCGATATCGAGCTCACCGTCTACGAGCAGAACAGCCTCGAGGCCTTCGGACCTAACCCACCCAACCGAGTGCTTGTTTGCCATCGATGGATGGCATGGTACGCCGAGGGTGGGTTTAAACCAGGTGGTGATGATGTTATTGTCTACATTGGACATCGTTGGATTTACAATAAGCTGGGTAAAAAGGTCCGTCGCAAGATTGTTCGCGAAGTTCTATTTCGAGGGCGTCCGTGTTGGGTCGACCCTGCTGCCTGGAGATACTTGGAACCGGTTCCAGATAGTTCTAT
>Ga0115000_10001174_pt1 | contig 23576 bp, 25 predicted proteins | sample ArcticOcean_MG_C_6_FD_89690 | JGI IMG/M metagenome (GOLD analysis project Ga0115000, IMG submission 89690) | Marine microbial communities from western Arctic Ocean - ArcticOcean_MG_CB8_128 | ecosystem: Environmental > Aquatic > Marine > Oceanic | place: Arctic Ocean: Canada Basin | collected... | reverse complement strand
TGGAAAAAATATTTTTAAAATTACAACAGACAAAGATCCAATATCTCCAGGCAATGGCGATATCAGAAAGCTGGGTTTATCAATTTCGAATTTAAATATTAAGTTTAATTTATAGGTAATTAATATGAAAACAGCAGTAATAACAGGTGTTACAGGGCAAGATGGGGCATATTTAGCTAAATATCTATTAGAACTTGGATATTTAGTATATGGAACTTTTAGAAGATCAAGCTCTCAAGATTTTTGGAGACTTAAGTACTTAGGAGTGCTAGGTAATCAAAACCTACATTTGATACCTCATGACCTTACTGATTTGGGTTCAAATATTGAAATTTTAAAAAAAACTAATCCTGATGAAATTTATAATTTAGCTGCTCAAAGTTTTGTTGGTGCAAGTTTTTCCCAACCTATCTCTACTGCACAAATTACTGGTTTAGGCCCAGTAAATATTTTAGAGGCAATTAAAGTTGTAAATTCTGATATTAAGTTTTACCAGGCAAGTACCTCAGAGATGTTTGGTAAAGTAAAAGAAATTCCTCAAACTGAAAAAACTGATTTTTATCCAAGAAGTCCTTATGGCGCAGCAAAATTATATGCACATTGGATGACAATTAATTACAAAGAAAATTATAATTTATATGCAGTTTCAGGAATATTATTTAATCATGAAAGCCCATTGCGTGGAGAAGAATTTGTTACACGTAAAATTACTAGTTCTATAGCAAAGATAATTAAGGGTAAGCAGGATTTTATAGAGCTTGGTAACCTTGATGCAAAGCGTGACTGGGGTTTTGCAGGTGACTTCGTAAAAGGAATGCACAAAATGCTTCAAGTTGCTAATCCCGATACATATATTCTTGCTACTAACAAAACTGTATCTGTTAGGGAATTTGTAAAGCTAAGTTTTGCTTGCGTTGATATTGATTTAGTTTTTGAAGGGAAGGGGCTTAGTGAGGTTGGTTTTGATAAAAAGTCTGGAAAAAAATTGATACAAATTAATAAAGAGTATTTTAGGCCAGTTGAGGTTGATTTACTCGTAGGAGATTATTCACACGCAAAAGAAAAGTTAGATTGGGAGCCATCATGTTCTCTTGAAAGCCTATGTGAGATGATGGTAGAAGCAGATTTAGTTCGTAACTAGTTATTAAGCCATGAAAGTCTTAATTAATTCCTCATCCATATCTGATCAAATGACTGGAATCGGCCAATATACATATAATCTTTTTTTAAATTTAGCCAAAGAAACAAGTGTTGATTGTCGTTATTACCATAATGGATTAATTCTAAATTCTATTGAGGTTAATAATTTTAATAGATTAAAAAAGAATGATTATTTTAATAATATTAAAGCATTCATTAGAGATAAAGTACCTTACTCTTACGAGATTCAATGGTTATATAAAAAAAATCAGTTTAATAAGGTAATAAAAAGTAGTAATTTTGATATTTACCATGAACCAAATTTCATTTCATATCCTTCCAAATGTAAAACTATTAATACAATTCATGATTTATCTTGGATAAATTTTCCTGCTTACCACCCTAAATCAAGAGTAAATTTTATGAATAAACATATTAAAGAGACAATTAAAAAATCCAGCCGCTTAATCGTAGATAGTAATTTTGTAAAAAAAGAATTAGTAAATAATTTTGATATTAATCATGAAAAAATTGATGTTATTCACCTTGCTTCAACAATGAGTAATATAAAACCTATAAAGCCGAAACATATTTTTTTCAATAATAATAGAAACAATAGCTATATCTTATTTGTTGGCACATTAGAACCAAGAAAAAATTTAAATAATACTATTGATGCATATATTAAGCTTCCAAAAGAGATTAAAAACCAATACCCATTGATAATAGCTGGTGGCTATGGGTGGAATTTTTCTAAGGTATTAGAAAAAATAAAATTACTATCTATTACAGAAAATATTATTCATTTAGGATACGTTAGTAAGAATGAGCTTTGTTACTTATATAAATATGCTTATTGCTTTATTTATCCTTCATTTTATGAAGGATTTGGCCTACCTGTAATTGAAGCAATGTCATTATCAACTCCAGTTATAACCTCTATTAATTCTGCAATGGATGAAATAACTCAGAATTCAGCAATAAAGGTAAAACCAGAAGATATCAATGATATAAGTAGTAAGCTAAAGTTTTTACTTGATAATCCATCGGAAGCAACAAAATATGGAATCCTTGGGGAGGAACGAAGTAAAGTTTTTTCTTGGAAAAAATGTGCCAAAGAAACACTAAGGAGCTATAAAAAAGCTATTAGCTAAGGTATAAATTATTAATTCTCTTTACCATTTCATCATTCCGAAATCTTTTGATAAAACTTTGATGACTTGCCTTTTTAAATAAGCTATATTTTTTTTTGTTTACTAGAAATGAATTAATTTTTTGAGTGATAATTTTCATATTAGTTTCTTTGATATTATAGCCAGTGATATTATGTTTATTTATAAAATGAGTCCCAGTTTCTGTCGGGTTATTAGTAATAATGGGCAAGCTAAATTTTTGTGCTTCAATTAATGATATACCAAACGACTCTTGACGACCTTTGGATAGAGAAACGTAAACATAAGATGACCTATAAATAATTTCTAACTCCTTGTCATTTATATTAGTGAATATTTTAATTTTTTCTTGTAAGTAATTTTTTTTAATTAGCATATTTAATTCCCCATAGAGAGGACCATTGCCTACAATTACAATAACAAAATCTTTATGAAGTAATTTTGCCATGGGTATAAACTGGTCAAAACATTTGTAACTTATTAACCTTCCAACAGATAGTACAATCTTTTTATTCTTGTATTTACTCAATATTTCATAATAGAATTTACTCTCTTTTGGTTTTTTTATAATACTTTGAGGGCTTATTCCGTAGGGGATATAAGTGATTATATTTTTAAATGGTATTAATGATTTTGAGTTGTTTGCATATATTTCCGTAGCAACTATGATACTACTCGCTCTTTTGAGCATATATTTTTCTAAAAATCTTATAAATATGGATAGGCCATGTGTATTAATAATATCGCTATGCCAATGAACAATTATTTTTTTATCTTTGGGTATCAATATACAAATCAAAGAAGCTACTATGTTTGGGTAATGTATATGAATAATTTCATGAGATTTAAATTGACCAATTGCGAACCATAAATAATTTAAAGAAATTGGTTGAGAAAAAATATTAAAAAATTCTTTAAAAATAAAAATTTTATTATTATTTTTTGTAATTATAGTTCTGGTTACTTTTCCAAAAACTAATAGAGTATTACAAATTTTATTTGAATATATATTTGACTTCATTATTGTATCTATACATTTCTCAATACCACCAAAATATGGCGAGTAAAATTTTCCTAAGTGAAGTATTTTTATCTTTTGAGGCATTTAAAAAAACGATATAATTTAAAAAAATACAATTCTACGAACAGGATATACCTCGCAAATGTTAGAAAAATATTTTGGAAAAATTTTGAACAATTGAATATTTTTTTTACAACATATATTCTAAATTTATACTTACCAACAAGCATTTTCCACGAACCAAAATCATTAGATGAGTGGGTATTACTATGAACTGTAAAGTAACTTAAGGGAGTCTTATCATAAATAATTTTTTTCTTTTTTTTGTATGGCTTTAAGGAAAAAATCATGTCCCCTGCATAATGTACATTTAGTGGATATTTATATTTTTTATAATCATCTGTCCTAAAAATTGATGATGAGGGAAGGCCGATGTAATTCCTATAAAAAAAAGATGCTATGACCTCAAAACCATAAAACCCATAATTTCTTTTTTTTATAATGTTTTTATTTTGATCAACATAAAATACTGCAGAACAATAACCACATAAATTTTTTTTATCACCCAGTTTTTTTAACCCTATCTCCAAAAAGTTTTTGTGAATATAATCATCAGAACAAAGAACCATAAAATATTCCTCTGACGAAATTTGTTCAAGAGATCGATTCCAATTCTCTGTTTGGGGCACAAAGGATTTAAATTTTTTAATAAAAATTTTTTTATTTATTAATTTTCTATATTTTTTAGATATGGTTTCTATTGTATTATCTGAAGAATTATTGTCTACAATAGTGACTTTCCATTTTTTGTAAGATTGAACAATGATAGAGTCTAACGCATTTAATATCATTGATTCCCTATTAAATGTTGGTATTAATATGTGTATCATTAATCTGTTTACAATGTTGGATTTAAGGTTACTATTATACTCATGAAACTAGTTATATTAGCAGGTGGTCTGGGTTCAAGAATTTCTGAAGAATCACATCTAAAACCAAAGCCTCTTATTGAAATTGGAGGTAAGCCTATTCTTTGGCACATAATGAAATATTATTCGCATTTTGGAGTAAATGAGTTCGTTATTTGCTGCGGGTACAAGGGATATTTAATTAAAGAATATTTCGCTAACTATTTTTTACATACCTCTGATGTAACTTTTGATCTTGGTAATAATGAAACAACATTTCATCATTCTTCTACTGAAAATTGGAAAGTCACTCTAGTTGATACTGGTGAGGGCACAATGACAGGTGGTAGAATAAAAAAAATATCAGATTATATTGATGATGAAGTTTTTTTTCTTACTTATGGTGATGGCCTTTCAAATGTAAATATAGACAATTTACTAAGCTTTCACAAAAGTAAAAATAAATTAGTTACAGTAACTGCAGTTATTCCTCCGGGTAGATTTGGCTCTCTTGCAATTAAAGATAAAAGCGATGAGGTTATAAAGTTTATTGAAAAACCAGATACAGAATCGAACTACATAAATGGTGGTTTCTTTGTGGTTAACAAGATGGCTCTTGACTATATAGAAGATAATGAAACATCTTGGGAGAAAGAACCATTAGAGCAAATCTCTTCAAAAGGCCAATTAGTTGCTTTTAAACACGAAGGATTTTGGCAGCCAATGGATACAATAAGAGAAAAAAATTATCTAGATGAATTATGGCTTACTAATAAAGCACCCTGGAGAATTTGGAGTGAATGAAAGTTTTTGGAATAAAAAAAATGTTTTCCTTACTGGCCATTCTGGCTTTAAAGGAAGTTGGCTTAGCATTTGGCTAAATAAAATTGGTGCTAATGTAACTGGTTACTCCCTTGCCCCAAATACATCCCCAAACCTCTTTGATGTTTGTTCAGTGAAAGAAAAGTGTAACTCTATTTTTGCAGATATAAGAAATTATAAAAGATTAGAGCAAGAATTAATTAAGTCTGACCCAGAAATAATAATTCATATGGCTGCGCAACCACTTGTTTTAGATTCTTATGAAGACCCTATTGAAACATATAGTTCGAACGTGATGGGTACTGTTAACCTTATGAATATTTCTAGAGGGCTTAATAAACTAAGATGTATTTTGGTTATAACTACAGATAAGTGCTATGAAAACCAAGAATTTAACGAACCTTTTATTGAAGGCAACCCCCTAGGTGGTTATGATCCATATAGCTCCAGTAAGGCATGTGCTGAGATTGCAACAGCGGCTTTTAGGTCCTCTTTTTTTAACGTTCAAGATTATGGGAAGACACATCATGTTTGTGTCGCAACTGCAAGAGCTGGGAATGTTATAGGAGGGGGTGATTGGTCAAGAAATAGACTGTTACCTGACTTTATTAGGGGAATATCTAATAGCTCATGTGTATCTATAAGAAATCCTTTGGCAACAAGGCCTTGGCAACATGTTTTAGAACCCTTAGCTGGATATTTAACATTATGTGAGAAAATGTTTAATAATGGCAATCAATATAGTGAGAGTTGGAATTTTGGTCCAAATAAGGGTAGCGCTAAAAATGTAGAATGGATTGCAAGAAAATTCAAAGAAATATGGGGTGAATCGTTCGAATATGAAATTGATAATTCCAAGTCTAATTCACATGAGGCAAATTTTTTAGAATTAGATAGTACAAAAGCGATTCAAAGTTTAGGTTGGGATCGAAGATACAGTATTGACGAAACAATAAATAATACTATTAATTGGTATAGATGTTTTTTAAACAAAGAATCTTCAATGCTAGATTTTACTTTAAATCAAATTGACGAATATCAAAAGTTATAAGGAATATAAATGTCAGACAATCAAATGGAAAAAATATCATATGCAAAAACTGTATATGGAGAAAGTGAAATTAATGCAGTCGTAAAATGTTTAAATGAATCAACTCAAATGGGCAATTACTCTAGAAAATTTGAAAAAATAATTGCTGACCTATTTTGTAAAAAAGAATCTTTATATGTTAATTCTGGTTCCTCAGCACTTTATATAGGGATTGAGTCATTCGATTTCCCAGAGAATAGTGAGATAATCACCCCTGCTCTTACATTTGGAACAACTATTGCTTGTTTAATTAAGAACAAACTTATCCCAGTTTTCGTAGATGTTGAGCCATTAACATACTGTATTGATGTATCAAAAATAGAAAAAGAAATTAATGAAAATACCGTTGCAATATTAGCGCCAAATTTAATGGGAAATTTATGTGATTGGCCTGAGATAAGGCTAATTGCAGATAAATTTAATCTTAAAGTTATTGAAGATTCAGCTGATACACTTGGATCAACTATTGATGGTAAATATTCAGGTTACTATTCAGATATGTCAATAACAAGTTTTTATGGTTCTCATATCATAAATTGTGCAGGTAATGGAGGTGCGCTTGCCTTAAATGATAATAAAGTTATAGAAAAAGCAAAGTTATTAAGGTCTTGGGGCCGTAGTTCGTCACTTTTTGATGAAAAAAGTGAAGCTATAGAAAATAGATTTGATATTAATTTAGATGGTATAGATTACGATGCAAAATTTGTTTTTGAAACAGCTGGATATAATTTAGAAGGCAGTGAAATTGGAGCCGCTTTTGGTTTGGCACAATTAGAAAAATTAGAAGATAATATTAAAACAAGACAAAATAATTTAAAAATACAATGTGAATTTTTTAGTAAATATGAAAAATACTTTTCAAATCCGGTAGAGACAAAAAATATCAGTACTGCATGGTTAGCTTTTCCTATATTAATCAAAAAAAATGCTCCCTTTACAAGGAAAGAGTTACAAATATATCTAGAAAAAAGGAACATTCAAACGAGAGTTGTTTTTACTGGTAATATTTTAAGGCAACCAATGATGAAAAATCAAAAATTCAAGATTTCAAAAGATGGTTTTGAAAATTCGGATGCAGTAATGGAAAGAGGTATGCTTCTTCCTTTACATCATGGATTAACTGATAGCATGATTGAAAGATTGCATTACACCATCGATAAGTTTATTTCTGATCTTAATTAACTTAACTATTTAAAATATAAGTATGAAGAATGTAAGAGTAGCAGATTATTTAGTTTCTAGATTTGTTGATTTTGGGGTGAAGGATGCTTTTGTAGTTACTGGTGGTGGAGCAATGCATTTAAATGATGCGATTGCTAGAAGCTTAAAGCTAAATAAGACATTTTTCCATCATGAACAGGCAGCGGCAATGGCTGCAGATGGATATTTTAGATTATCAAATAAATCTGCTCTAGTAAATGTCACAACTGGCCCGGGTGGTGTGAATGCATTAAATGGAATTTTTGGGGCTTATACAGACTCTTTAAATGTTATTGTTTTATCTGGTCAAGTAAAGAAAGAGACATTAATGAAAACACATCCTGATTCATTAAGGCAGCTTGGAGATCAGGAGGTAGACATCAAGTCTATGGTTCATAATATTACTAAGTATTCAACTGTACTTGAATCAAAAGAAGATGCTCGTATAGTTGCCGATAAGGCTATTTACTTTTTAACAAATGGAAAACCAGGACCAGTATGGATAGATATTCCAATAGATATACAAGGTAGTTTGATAAACCCAGTTGAATTGAAAGCTTTTGACGTAAAAAAATATAATTTTTCTGATGACAACAATATTCCAGAGAATACAAAACTAGAATTTACTAATAAGGATAATTTAAAAGATAAAGATTTTTTAGAAATCCTTGAGTTATTAAAAAAATCAAAAAACCCAGTTTTATTTGCTGGATCTGGAATAAGGATCTCTGATAAATATAGCGAATTTATTAAGTTAACTAAAGTTTTATCAATTCCTGTCGTCACTGGATGGAACGCACACGATTTGATTTCAAATTCAAGCCCTTTTTATGCTGGCCGACCTGGAACTGTAGGAGACAGACCTGGAAACTTTACAGTACAAAATTCGGATCTAATAATAATTCTTGGTTGTAGATTAAATATCAGGCAGATAAGTTACAATTGGCGGAGTTTTGCAAAAAATGCTTACAAGGTCATGGTCGACATTGATGTTTCTGAATTAAATAAGCCAACTCTAAAAATTGATAAAAAGATTTGCCAGAATTTAAAGACTTTTATACCAAATTTATTAGATTTTTTAATCACCAAAAATTATAAGCCAACCATAGAACACATTAAGTACTTAGATTGGTGTCTTACTCGTGTTAAAAAATATCCAGTGCTTCAACAATGTTTTTATAAGAAAAAAATATTAAACCCTTATGTTTTTTTAAAAGAGGTATTCGATATTATTGATGAATCTTCCGTGGTAATTACAGCTAATGGCTCTGCTTGTGTAATGACATTTCAAGTTGTAGATATTAAAAAACAAAGATTATTTACAAACTCGGGATCGGCTTCAATGGGTTATGATTTACCAGCATCGATAGGCGCATGCCTAGCAAATAATAAAAAAACAATTATTTGTATAGCAGGTGATGGAAGTATAATGATGAACTTGCAGGAGCTTCAAACAATATCTGGAAACAAATTACCAATTAAAATTTTTATTTTAAATAACAATGGCTATGCATCAATTTTACAAACACAAAAAAACTTTTTCTCCGATAATTTAAATGGGACAGATCCATCGAATGGAGTTACATTTCCAAATTTCATTGATTTAGCAAAAGGCTTTAATATACCTGCGATGAGATTAAAATCTATTAATGATTTAAAACAAAAATCTTTTATTGATAGCCTTTCTGATAAATCACCACAAATTTATGATGTTCATGTTGATCCGGATCAGGTGTTTTCTCCAAAATTATCATCCAGAAAACTTGCAGATGGAACAATGGTTAGTCCAGAACTTGAAGATATGTCACCTTTTTTAAGTAAAAAAGAATTGAAAGATAATTATTTTGATAATGAATTATAAATTAATTATTTTTGATTTAGATGGAACAATTGTTGACTCAGATCCTACAGTTTTATCTATTGTTAATTTACTAAGACAAAAAAGAGGATTGGAATCATTAATATATTCAAATGCGAAAGATGCTCTAGCTCTTGGTGGTGAATCTTTGGTAAGTCAATTAATCCCTAATTCGAATATTAAAAAAGTGCTTCATGAGTTTAGAGGTAGTTATTTAAATTGGAGTTTAAAGGATGAAAGGATGTTTCCTTTTGTGAGAGATTTTCTAAATTTATTAAAAAAAAAGAAATATTTATTGTCAATTGTTACGAATAAACCAAAAGTTTTAGTGAATAAGGTTCTTAAACACCATGACATCGAAAATTTTTTTGATCATATTATTACTGGATGTGATGTATCAGATAAAAAACCAAATCCTGAAGGTTTGTTGAAGACGATAAATTTTTTTAAATTACAAAAAAAAGAAGTTTTATATATAGGTGATAATATAATTGATTATCAAGCATCAGTTAATGCAGATATTAATTTTATGATGTTTGATTATTTGGATCAATTTAAAACATCGAAACAAGAAGGAAATGGTATTAAAAAATTTAATAAATATGAGGAATTATTGCAGGTGAATCTATGAATAAAATTGAAAAAAAAATGTATAGTTTACTTTTAAAGCTTAAAGATAACGGTGCTTTGGCAGTAAAAGCCGAATTTGAAGCTGAAGGTACTCGAACAGATGAATTATTAAGGCTTCATGATTTGTCAAGAAGAGCAGGGGTTAAGGTTGCTTTAAAGGTAGGTGGCTGCGAAGCTGTTAAAGATTTAATCGAAGTAAAACAATTTGGTGTGGACTACGTTATTGCTCCTATGGTTGAGACACCATATGCTTTAGACAAGTTTATTTTAGCAAAAAATAGAGTCTATAAATCAGACGAAAGAGATGATGTTAATTTTCTAGTAAATATTGAAACCGAAACTTCTTATTCCAATATTAATAACCTTATAAAAGTTGCAAGTCAAAAAGATGGTATTGATGGGGTAGTTTTTGGTCGCGTTGATTATGTAGGATCAAAAAAACTTGATCCAGATAGGGTAGATGATCAATTTGTAGTAGACGATTGTTGTGAAGTAGCCAAATTATGTAAAGAAAATAGTCTTGACTTTGTTGTAGGGGGAGGAGTATCTAATCGAGCTTTGCCAAACCTGAAGGCTATTAACAATGTTTTTCTCTCAAGATTTGAAACAAGAAAAATTATTTTTTCAAATAAGGCGTTAAATGATAAGGAAATAGTACAATCACTCCTGGATGCAGTAGAGTTCGAGCTTTTATGGCTTTTAAATAAAAGAGAATATTACGGTCAAATTATAAAAGAGGATGATAAGAGATATAAAATGTTAAATAATAGATGGAAACTATTGAATGCCCCTGACTTAAAATGAATGCTTTTAAATGCAGATTATGTGGAAGTACCAACCTTAAAAGTCATTTAAAGCTTAAGAATTTTCCAAAAGCAGCCCAGCATTTCCTTGACTCAATGGATAATATCGACCAAGACACACCAATTCAACTTGATGTTTCGGAATGTTTGTCATGTGGGCTAGTTCAGCTTGAAAATGATCCTGTAGATTATTATAAAGATGTTATTACAGCTGCATCTTTGTCTGATAAATCTAAGGAAAAATTGTCTGAAGAATGGATGCCGATAATAAAAAAATACAATCTTTCAAGTACCAACGCAGTTGAAGTTGGATCATGTCGAGGTGACTTCTTAGAGGTTTTAACTTCACAGGGTTTTAATGCAACAGGTATTGAGAATTCACTTGAAAGCTGTGAAATTTCAACTAAAAATGGAAATAAGACAATTCCTGGTTATCTTGATGATGTTGTAAAGGAAATGAAACAATCATACTCTTTAGTTGTTTGTAATAACTTTTTAGAGCATCAGCCAAGAACATCAAGCTTTATTAATGGGTTTAAAGCACTATTAAAAGAAGACGGCATTCTTTATATCTCTGTTCCAAATTTAAAGTATTTGATGAAAAAATCATGTTTATACGAATTTGTTGCAGATCACTTAGTATATTTTACGGATAAAACACTTAAACTTGCACTTGAAATCAATGGTTTAGAAGTTTTGGAGCAATACGAGAAAAATAATGGTAATGACTTGGTAATTATTGCCAAAAAAAGAGCCGTAGTCAGCCTAGATAAATGTCAAGAAGTAGTAGATAACATATTAACTTCTTTAAAAAAATTGGTTGATTATGCTGAGGATGCAGGTAAAACAGTTTCTGTATGGAGTGCTGGACACAGAGCTTTAGCTCTTATGGCTATGGCTGAATTTGATTATATTGATAATGTTGTTGACTCAGCGGACTTCAAACAAGGAAAATTAACCCCAATACTACATAAAAAAATTATTTCGCCTAATGAATTTGCATCCAATCCTTCTGATATAATAATACTAATGTTACCCGGAGCATATTCTAGCCAGGTAAAGGAATTCTTGGAAAAAAATAATGTCGATACAGAAATTTATTTTTTCAATGATGAACCACTTAATATATAGAGGTAGTTATGACTGAAATAACAGAGGAAAATCAACCTGTAGTAAGGCCAAGAATTCATTCGGCTGATAAAAAACCATTACAGGATTTATTACCACTTAGAACGCCAATTTCTGCTCATGTTGACATTTCAAGTATATGTAATTATCGATGTAGTTTTTGATTCCAGGCTGATACAAAAGGTATGAAAGAGGTTGGTCTCAAAAGAGGTTGGATGGAAGTTGATATGTTTAAAAAAATTGTAGATGGCTTTAAAGAATTTCCAGATAAAATAAAAAAGATTAAGATTGGAAATCATGGCGAACCAACACTTCATCCAGATGTTGCAGAAATGGTTAAGTATGCGCATGAAAGTGATACAGCCGATATTATTGAGATGTTTACTAACGGCTCTCGTCTAACACCTGAACTTAATGAGGCTATGGTTAAAGCCGGCTTACAAAGAATTAATATATCCCTAGAAGGCTTAACAGATAAAAGATATTTGGAGGTCGCTGGTGTAAAACAAAATTTTCAAGAAATTATTGATGGCGTTAAAAGTCTTTATGAGATAAAAACACGTGAAAAAAGTGATTTACAAATTTATGTAAAAATTGCTGATCAAGCCCATGCTCTGAAGGGTGATAAAGATCTAAAATTTATGATGACTGAAGAGGAAAAAAAGTTTTTCTTTGAGACTTTTACTCCAATTTGTGATGAAATTTTTATTGAAAAAGTTGTTCCTCAGTGGGCTGATACTCAATTAGATAAGCAAAATGATGTAGAGGACACGGGAATGTATGGTCAAAAAATTAACCAATGGAAGGATTCTTGCCCCTTTATTTTTATGTATATGCATTTTAATTGTGATGGCACTGTAAGCCCTTGTACTTTAGATTGGCCTAGAAAAGTCGTTATTGGAAATATAAATGATGAAAGTGTTAAAGATATATGGGAAGGTAAGGCTTTGAGAGAGCTCCAGGTTGCTATGCTTGCAGGTAAAAGACAATGTATTAATTTGTGTAATAATTGCTCTGCACCTATGGTTTGTGTGGAAGAGGACTTAGATTCGCACGTTGATAAGGTTGTTAAAGCAATAGGTGGCGAGGATGATTTTAAAAATATAAATAATAACCAATGGATTACTGAGGCTGAAAAATCAGCAACAATTAAGATCCACCAAGTTTAAATGAAATTATTAATTGTTGGCGGCACAGGTTTTATTGGAAAAAATTTAAAATTTTTTTTTTCCTCACTCGATAATTACGAAGTTCATGCACCAACAAGGCAAGAATTAAATTTAAGTGATGATACAGAATGTAGTAATTATTTAAAAAAACTTAAACCTGACTTTGTCATCCACTCAGCTGTTGACATTACATCTGTTGAAAATTCTTTGAAAGCCTTCTTTAATATATTTAATAACCATGAACATTTTGGGCATTTAGTTCAGATTGGATCAGGTGCTGAATACGACAAAAGAAAGTATCACCCATTAATGACTGAAAGTCATTTTTCTAATTCTGTTCCTATTGACACTTATGGTGTTGCAAAATATTCAATTGCTAATATTTTAGAATCAACAAATAGTAAAAAATTTACTAACCTTAGACTTTTTGGTATTTATGGTAAGTTTGAAGACTACTCAAGAAGATTTATATCAAATAATATATGCAGAGTTTTGTCTGGATTCCCCCTATCAATGAATAAGAACATGTTATTTGATTATATATATGTAGATGATTTTGCTAGATTTCTTCATATGTTATTACCTCAACTTCCTTTAACGGAGGTGAGTTATAATTTTTGTTCAGGCAAGCCTGTTTCTTTTGTGTATTTAGTAGAAACAATAAAAAAAGTTATGAGTGTAAAGACTGATATTATTATTAGAAATGAAGGAATGAATCCAGAATACTCTGGAGATCCGAGCAAACTCTTAAATAAATTTCCAGAATATAGTTTTACCTCATATGAGGATAACATAACCAAATTAGTTGATTTTTATAAAAAAATCTTAACAAAAGATGATATTGATTCATTCAAAGGAGCCTTAAGTGAGTAAAAGAGATCAAATTCTAAAATCACTTGAAGGAAAAAAAATTATCATTTGGGGTGCAAGAATGACTGGATTGGGAGCCCTAAGAAAATTAAAAGAAAAAGGTTTGAATGTGCACTGCTTTATTGACTCTGATCCAGCATTCACAAATAAAAAAAGTTATGGTTACGACGTATTTAATTCAAATAAATTAAAAGAAATCATTAATACATCATCTGACTATGCAATTTTACTTGCTGTCGCGCTTAAAGAAGATGAAATAGTCGAGCAACTGAAAAAATTAGACATTGAAAAGAATGTGTCTGTATACAGTTTTCATGATGAAGACGCGCCTTATTACACCGTAGATATTTTAAGCTCATGTAATTTAAAGTGCGCTTCCTGCCCTCATAGCATTGAAGACACAGACGTACCAAAAGGGTCTATGACTTTGGATAAATTTAAGGAGGTATTTGATAAAATCATAAAAGACAGTCCTTCCGTTTCACATCTAAGTTTATATAGCTGGGGAGAGCCATTACTACATCCATATCTTGATCAAATAATCGATTATGTGCATAAAAAAAATGTGGCTGTTGCGCTTTCAAGTAATCTCTCAATCAATTTTGATAAAAGATTAGAAAAGATTGTAAGATCAAAACCAGATTACTTAAAAATCTCCTTATCAGGTTTCTACCCAATCGCTTATAACAACACACATCAGGGAGGCGATATTCGTCTTGTTAAATCAAATTTATATCTCTTAAGGTATCTTCTAGATAAGCATAATGTGAATACGTTGGTAGATATCAATTATCATCTTTACAAAGATAATTCTGGTGAAAACATAAAAAAAATAGAGGAGCTTGCGGATGAGCTTGGCTTTATCGTATCAAAAACATATGCATTAGTAATGCCTCTTGAAAGAGTAATTTCCCATCAAAGCGGAAAACCTGACTTCCAGACCCAGGAGCTAGAAAAAAATCTCTTAGTTACAATCGATGAAGGCATTGAAGTTTCGAAAAAAAATAAACTTCCAAAAAATACATGCCCATTCCGTGAAAATCAAATTAATATTAACGCTGATTTGTCTGTCCCAATTTGTTGTACTGTTTGGCAAAGAGATGAAAATGTCGTCGCAAAAAACTATTTGGAATCTTCAATCAAGGAGATAAACCTTCAAAAGAAAAAAACTGAAATTTGTACAAAATGTATGGAATTAAGCTTGCCTGAGTACAATATGGGGTTTAATAAAGCCGGCTGGCAGCAACATGCTGAAAAAAAAGAAATAACTGATATAGGTGAAAAGTCAAATTCTAAAATACCCCAATTATTAAATGAGCAAACTTAAGAATCTAATTGCAGAGTTAGAGAGAAATGTTACAAATGCTTCAGAAGGTCTCCCAGATGAAATTTTTTATTTTGTAAGTAGAGTTACACCATTTGTGAATGTTGATTTACTAATTGACATCCCAGGAAAAGGTATATTACTGACATGGAGGGATGATGGGTATGTAAGCGCAGGGTGGCATATACCAGGTGGAATAATAAGATTTAAAGAAAAGGCAAAAAAACGTATTGATTTAGTAGCGAAAGAAGAATTAGGAATAAAAATTGATTTAGCAAGGGGACCTGTTGAGATTAAGGAAATCTTTGCAAATCATAAAGATAGGGCACATTTTATTTCTTTGCTATACTCTTGCACTATTGATAAAAAAAATTTAGAAATTATTAATGACAAAATTTTACTAAATCCAAAGCAAATTAGTTTTTTTAAAAAAAAACCAAAAAATCTAATTTCATCGCACGAAATTTATGCTAGTTTTTTTTCCGAGAAATTATGAAATTTATTCAATCTGAACAATGCTTATGTTGCGACTCTAGAGATATAAAGTCATCTCCTGCCGTTTTGATGCCTTTTGTTGCTCATAGAATCTTTGGTTACGAACCAATTGAAATAGATGCAACATGGGAGCTGCAAACTATAAAAAATGGTGTTTTATATACTCGAGTTAATAGTCTTTGTTGTCAGAATTGTGGATTTCTATTTTTGGACCTAAGGTTTACTGAAAATCAAACTATAAGACTTTATGACAATTATCGTGATAAAAATTATGAGGAATTGCGAGATTCATATGAACCTGGATACAAAAAGCGAAACTCAAATCTTGTTGAAGGCATAAATTATCTTGAAGAGCGAGAGAGTTTCATAAAACCTTTCTTAGGTTCACAAGATAGTTTAAATATTCTAGATTGGGGAGGTAATGATGGACTTAATACACCCTTTAATAGAAAACATAATAATATTTTCCTTTATGATCCGAGTGAAGTTAAATCAATTGATGTTGACAAGATAAGAAAAGTTAATTTAAATAATTTTGATGAGCACGAATATGATTTAATTGTATGCAATCATGTGCTAGAACATGTCACCTATCCCGATGAGGTTTTAAATAACTTCAAAAAAGTATTATTGAAGGGGGGACATATTTATCTTGAAGTTCCAAGAGAAAGATTAGTTGCTGAGTCAAATTCATTAATTCCAGATTATATAAAAAAAAGGCATTGGCATGAACATATTAATTTCTTTACAGAGAAATCATTGATAAAATTATTTGAAAAAACCGATTTAAATATATGTTCTATAGAATTAAGCAATACTGATGCACCTGGAAATTTTGATTCTTTTTGGAAAATTATTCTTAATTAAGGGATATATTTGGCACCTTTCTTTATCCCCCTCCCAAAGCCAATAAGAGATTGAATTTGTGGAGATGAATTTTTCATAATTTTCTTTGGTACAACTAACAAATGTTCTTCCTCACCGCAAATTTCTTTAAAAAAACTGGAGCCGTAACTAACAATAACTGATCGTCTTGGTAACTTTGAATTATTATCCGTGCTCCTGTGCCATATAAGACCATCCCACAATATTAAAGAGCCCGCCGGAGCAGTCAATATCAATTCTTTTTTTCGGGTTTTTTTAACATCATCCGATGAAGGTCTTTTACAAAGTTTATGTGATTTGGGAATTACAGCTGTAGAGCCATTAGTTAATGTAAATTCATTCAAAGTAATAATTACAATAAATCTCATCATCCATGGTGGAATTGGATCAGGTACAACGCTATCAATATGGAGAGGTATAGCTTCCCCTCCAGGAGGAATAATATGCGCAGCCATACTGCTTAAACCATATTTTTCATGTAGTGTTGGTCTGTGGTAGACTCGTTTTAAAGTTTCATTTATGAAATTACAATTCAAAAAATCTTGAAAAGATTTATCTTTTGATAGAAGATTATAAATTCTTTGATTTTGACCATCTTTTCCATAAAGATAAGCTTGACCATTTTCCTTTTCTCTTTTGGAAATATTTATTAATGCTTTCTTCATTTCATTTAATGCAGATTTCTTTAAAAAATTTGGAATAACCGCATATCCATCATCATTAATTGATTTAAAAAGTGAAGAAGTTGGTTTGAAAAGATTAAACTTTTTATTGACTGAATTTTTTTGGTGTTTTTCAGTATTAGTAGATATAGCGCAATTTATTAAATTTCTTATTTTCTTTTCAGCTCTCAGTAAACTTTTCTTTTCTTTATTCTCAAAAATTACACTCTTGCGATCTTTAAACTCTTGCGTTTCATCCAATATATAATCATCAATACTAATCTCTTTTTTATTATAAGTTGGTGGCCTTTGTATATGTCCTGAGCATATAATATTATTTTTATTATTTATTGTTAGTTTGAGCTCATTATTTGCCAACAAATTGAGATAAAAAATAATTGAATTAAAATTTGGCATTTTTTTTAATTCTAAAGCTTCAATTAAATAATGATTTGCATAAAAAGTTCTAAAACCTTTTATAGTTGAGACTAGATATAACCCACCTAAAATAACTTTAATAGAAGAATTTTTGACTTCTGATAGTGAGTCTGTTGAAAAAATTTTAAGATCTAAGTATGTATAATGGAACCTATCATTCATGAAATCATTTTACACGTAAATGTTTTTAAATAACCAAAAAGTTAAATATCTAATCGCTGGTCTTTGCAACACTGTTTTTGGCTATCTTTTATTTATAGTTCTCTGGTATACATTAAATACTTATATTTCGAATGACTTTATAATAATAATAAGTCACTTTATTTCAGTATTATTTGCTTTTACTTCATATAGATTTTTTGTTTTTAAGAGTCAAGGTAACATTTTCATTGATTGTATTAAATTTAATTTGGTGTATCTTTTTACCTTAATTCTTAATTTAGTAATCTTTAAACTATTAATTACTGAATTAAGCTTAAGTCCAATTTTAATTCAAGGAATTACGATAATATTTTTAGTAATTCTTAATTATTTTATACATAAAAATTTTACTTTTAGTAGGAAATATAATGAAAAATAAATTAATTACTGTTGTTACACCAATCTTCAATGAGGAAGATACGGTCGTTAATTGTTACGAGCAAGTAAAAAAAGAATTTTCTAAACTTCCTTATGATTATGAACATATTTTTATCGATAATGCATCTGTTGATAAGTCTGTTTCAAAAATTAAAAATATTATTAAAACTGATAAAAATATTAAATTAATAGTTAATCTTAAAAATTATGGTTATGTAAAATCTCCTTTCTATGGAATGCTCCAAGGCTCTGGGGAGGCAACAATTGTTCTTCATTGTGATTTACAAGAGCCAGTAAATTTGTTTCCAAAATTTTTAAAAAATTGGGAGGAGGGTTCACAAATAGTCCTTGCCCAAAAAAGTTTTTCTACTGATGGAAGATTTCTTTCGTTTTTAAAAAAAACTTACTACTATTTAATTACTAAAATTTCAGATGATGACTTAATAATGAATATTACTGGTGCGGGAATTTATGATAAATTTGTTATTGATATCTTAAGAACAATTAATGACCCTTACCCTTACTTAAGAGGCTTAATTTCTGAATTAGGATTTAGAATTACGACTGTAGTTTATAATCAGAGATTAAGAAAAAATGGAACCAGTAAAAATAATATTGCTATGCTTTATGACTATGCAATGAATGGAATGGTGAACCACTCTACTTTCGCTATAAGAATAATTTTAATGGCAGGAGTAATATTAGGTTTAATTTCTTTTTTAACACTTTTCTTAAAGATTTTTAATTGGGATTTTTTCCCCCTTGGCTACGCACCATTTTTCATAATTATTTCATTTCTGATCGGTATTATTCTAATATCAATTGGTCTTGTTGGGGAGTACATGATTTCAATTCATCGAAGATTAAAGCAGATTCCATTAGTAATTGAGAAAGAGAGAATTAATCTTTAATGTAATATTTTGCTAATTGACCAATGGATTCAACAGATCTGTGTATAGAGATATTTTTCCAATTTTGTTCAGTCCCATATCCGTAAATAGCTTTTATAAATTTTAAATTACAACTTTTTGCTGCCAATGCGTCATTAATAGTATCGCCAACAAAGAAAGCCTCTTTAAAATCATTATCTTTTTTTGTTATTTTTTTAATCATATCAGTTTTGTTTGTGATTTTTAATTCAGAGTCTGAACATTCAATAAATTCAAAAAAATCGTTCCAACCAAAATGCTTAATTATTTTAAGAGTAGGAACGCTTCTTTTATTAGTTGCAATAGCCATTTTATGTCCTATTTTAGAGAATTCTTTTAACATGCTATCCGAATCGGCATATGCGGTCGTATAAATTAAAATATTTTCATCATGAACTTTTATAAAATTATCAATAAACTTATTTAATAGTTTAGGCTCATTACCTCCTAAAATTTCTATGGCTGCTTCCGCTAATGGGGGACCAATAACAATATTTTTTGCAAAGCTTAGTCTTTCGGGAGCAATTTGTTGTGTAATTTTTAAAAAGGTTTTGCGAATGTGATTTTCTGAGTTAACTAGTGTCCCATCAAAGTCAAAAATAAATGCCTTGTTCAAAGATTCACCCAACTATCTTCTTCAATACTCTGTTGAATACTTTCAAGTGTTTTTACGTTCCATAATGCATCTTCATTTGATAATTTAGAGGGAATGCTTGAGCTAATAAGTTTATTGAAATGATTAATCTCTAAATTAAAGTGATTAGCTGCTGGTACAACCTCTTCAGTTAAGCCAGAACTTTCTGTATTGATAATTATTTTTGCTTTCTTATCTTCTGGCTGCCAAACAGTTGGACATTTAACTCTTCCTAACAATCCAAATGCTTCAAATTCTGATCGTCGTGTACATTCAAAGCTAATATCAAATGTTGCACGTTTACAATTTCCAAAATCAATTAAACCGCTTGTTGAAATATCTGCACCATGCTTATTTAGTTTAGCAACCCCCTTTACTCTTTTAGGGTTTTCTTTAAAACACTGTCTTATAGTGTGAATTGCGTAGGGGCCTATATCCCAAAGCGCCCCACCTCCATTTCCCATAGAGCGATTAATACGATAAAATCTCGCAGGTTGAATCGGAAATGAAAACATTGAGTGTGCATAATTAATATCTCCAAGTATATTTGATTTAATGATATTCATAATCCGATCAAATTGAGGATGAAATGTATACATAAAACCTTCCATAATTTTAACGTTATTTTTAGTAGCCTCTTCTGTTAAAGCCTCTACCTCTTCAGATTTTATTGCCATTGGCTTTTCAATAAGAACATGCTTTTTTGCTCTTATCGCTTTTAGAGCAACCTCAGTATGCTCTTCATTTGAAAGAGGAATATAAATGGCATCTATGTTTTTATGATTGATTACCTGATCGAAACCATCAAAACAGGAAACTTTATCTTCATATTCTGGTAAATGCTTTAATAGACATTCTTTTGAGGCGCCTGATCGACGACTTCCTATAGCGATTAATTCGCCTGCATCAGATTGGACAATTGCTGGCATAAGACGCTCATTTACTCTCGCTGCACCCAAAATACCCCACCTAATTTTTGTCATAAATTTTCCTTATTTACATTTTGATTGTCGCCAATATGATTTTCACCTCTTGATTTTGATAGCATAATTTGTTTTTGTCTTTCAATGACTCCGGTTTTTTTCTTATCAGTTAGCTTATCAATACAATATGGGCAGGAAATGCCTTTAATATATTGATTTGATTTTAATTCATTGAGAGACAAGGGGTGCCTACATGCATAACATTGATCATACTGACCTTCACTTAAACCGTGAATAACTGCAACACGCTGATCAAAGACAAAACATTCTCCTTGCCACAAACTTTCTTCTTTAGGAATAGTTTCTAAATATTTTAGGATACCCCCTTTTAGGTGATATACATCTTTAAAACCTTTTTCAAGCATTAATGAAGTAGCTTTCTCACATCGAATTCCACCTGTACAAAACATAGCGACTTTTTTGGGCTTCTTATTTTTAAGTTTGTTATCTACGTAAGAGGGAAATTCTCTAAATGATTCCGTCTCTGGATTAACTGAATTTTTAAATGTACCTATATCTACTTCGTAATTATTTCTTGTATCAATAACAATCGTGTCGGGGTCATTTATAAGCTCGTTCCAATCTTCAGGATCAACATATTTCCCGACTTTTTTTGTAGGACTTACACCCTCAACACCAAGTGCAACAATTTCTTTTTTTAACCTGACTTTCATTCGGTAAAAAGGATTTTCTGTTGCCCATGACTCCTTATGTTCTAAATTTTTAAAGCTACCATTGAAGAATGTATCCTTCTTTATAAACTTAAGGAATTCGTGAATGTAAATATCTTCACCAGATATGGTGCCATTAATACCTTCAGAGGCTAATAAAACTGTACCTTTAAGATTATTGTTTTGACAAAATTTATGAATGAACGGTTGAAGTTGTTCGATATTTTCAAGATATACGAAATGATAGAAGGCAATTGTAAGGAACATAATTATTTTTGGTTAAAATAAATTTATTTTATGTGTTAAAAATGTTATTTTAACGCTCTTTTACAAGAATTATTTAATAAATGTTCCGGAGAATTTTAAAATGACAATCGAACAAACACTTTCAATCATAAAGCCAGATGCAGTTGCAAAGAATGTGATTGGAGAAATATATACTAGATTTGAAAAAGCAGATTTAAAAATAGTTAAGGCTATGATGGTCCGCTTAACAAAAGAAGAAGCAGAAGGTTTTTATGCCGTTCACAAGGAAAGACCCTTTTTTAACGATCTAGTTACATTCATGACATCCGGCCCAGTAATGATTCAGGCATTAGAGGGTGATAATGCTGTTTTTAAAAATAGAGAATTGATGGGCGCAACCAACCCTAAAGATGCTGATACTGGAACTATAAGAGCAGATTTTGCTGATAGCATCGATGCAAATGCCGTTCATGGTTCTGATTCATTAGAAAATGCTAAAATAGAGATTGATTACTTCTTTGGTTAAATTTCTTTGGATAATTTGCTCGATTTAAACAGTAATGAGTTAACCGAATATATCAAAAAATTTGGGCACAAGCCCTATCGTGCAAAACAATTGTTAAAGTGGATATATCAATTTGGAGAAAGAGATTTTTCTAAAATGACTGACTTAGCTATTACATTTCGCGAATCTTTGAAAGAAAAAGCAAAAATTGAAATTCCTGCAATTGAATTAGATCATCTATCTTCTGATGGAACACGCAAGTGGCTTTTGGATATGGGGACAAAAAATGGTATCGAAACTGTTTTTATTCCAGAAGAAAATCGTGGCACACTCTGTATCTCATCTCAGGTGGGTTGCGCACTAGAGTGCACATTTTGTTCTACGGGCAGACAGGGCTTTAATAGAAATCTAACTTCAGCTGAGATAATAGGGCAGTTATGGCTAGCTAACAACAAACTCCGTGAGCAAAAAAATTATAAGCTGTTAAAGGCTGATGAGCGCATTATAACGAATGTTGTGATGATGGGGATGGGAGAACCCCTAGCAAACTACAAGCATGTCGTTCATGCATTAGAAATGATGTTAGATGACGCTGTTTATGGCTTAAGCCGAAGAAAAGTGACATTATCAACTAGTGGCCTAGTTCCAGCAATTGACAAATTAAGTCTTGATTGTCCAGTTTCTCTTGCCATTTCTCTTCATGCTTCAAGTAACGAACTTAGAGATGAAATTGTTCCAATAAATAAGAAATATCCTCTCGATAAGCTTATGTCTTCTTGCATTAGATATATAGAAAGAGCACCAAGAGACTTCATTACATTTGAGTATGTAATGCTGGAGGATGTCAATGATTCAGCCGAGCAAGCCAAAGAACTTATCAAGCTAATTAAGGATGTTCCTTCAAAGCTTAATTTAATTCCATTTAACCCATTCCCAAAAAGTGGATACAAGTGCTCAAAAAGGACAGTCATTAAATCATTTCAAGAAATTTTAATGGATGCAGGCATTGTGACAACAATTCGGAAAACTCGTGGGGATGATATTGATGCAGCGTGTGGACAGCTTGCAGGACAGGTTCAAGATAAAACAAAGAGAACGCAACGGCTTCAGTTTATATGATTAAAAAAAATACAATACAAGTAATGGTGGGTGGTATTGCAGTGGGCGGTGGAGCCCCTATTGTGATTCAGTCAATGACTAATACTCATACGTTTAATAAAAAAGAAACGGTAGCTCAAATACTTGAACTCTGGCGCGCTGGTTCAGAGATTGTTCGAGTTACGGTTAATGATGAAGATTCAGCTAAAGCTGTCTCTGATATAAAAAAAGAACTACTCGATAACGGATGCAATGCACCTATTGTGGGTGATTTTCATTTCAATGGGCATAAATTATTAGAAAAATATCCAGATTG
>Ga0115000_10001170_pt1 | contig 23633 bp, 27 predicted proteins | sample ArcticOcean_MG_C_6_FD_89690 | JGI IMG/M metagenome (GOLD analysis project Ga0115000, IMG submission 89690) | Marine microbial communities from western Arctic Ocean - ArcticOcean_MG_CB8_128 | ecosystem: Environmental > Aquatic > Marine > Oceanic | place: Arctic Ocean: Canada Basin | collected... | reverse complement strand
GGCACTCAAAAGCTGGAAGAGGAAACGAAAAAATTGTTTCCCAAAGCAAAGGTCACCCGTCTTGATCGAGATACAACACAAAGTAAATCCGCATTTGCCAATATGCATCGCGATATGCACTCAGGCGAGATTGATATTCTCATTGGCACGCAAATGATTACCAAAGGCCACGACTTCCCCAATGTCACATTGGTAGGGGTGGTGGCTGCTGATGTCGCTCTGAATATTCCCGACTTCCGCTCCTGCGAGAGAGCATTTCAATTGATGACGCAAGTCGCAGGCAGGGCGGGACGTGGCAAGGTGCCGGGAAAAGTCCTCATCCAGACTAATAACCCCGATCACTATATGTTTGAGTTCGTTATAGAACATGATGTAAATGCTTTTCACGATAAAGAGCTGAAACTCAGAAAACGATTGAACTACCCACCCTATACGAGAATGATAGCCTTGGAGGTTGTTTGCGAAAATGAGACCCAGGGTCAAAACGCTATAGAAAAACTCTGGCAATCTCTTTCGCGTTTAGTTTCCAGAGAAAAATCGGTGGAGTTGATTGGGCCTTCTAAAGCGGCGCTTTACTGGATAAAAAATAAATATCGCTGGCACCTACTATTGCGTAGCGGAAATATGAAACAATTACAAAGCATTTTGCTAAAATGTCCTGAGCTCAATGAACCGAAAGCCTACGGGAAAATAAAACTGTCCATAGATGTTGACCCCCTAAACCTTCTTTAACCTTTACTCCAAATTCCTTACATGAAATTATTCAGATCTGCCTACGACTGGGTCTTGCACTGGGCGGTAACGCCTTATGCCTTGCCTGCGCTTTGCGTCATCTCTTTTGTCGAGTCATCGTTTTTTCCTATCCCTCCCGACATCTTGTTGATCGCTATGACCGTTGCCGTTCCTGCATTGTGGATGCGGTTCTCTCTTTTTTGTTCCATTGCATCTGTGTTTGGCGGAATGTTTGGATATTTTATAGGCTATCAATTTATGGATATCGTCGGTCAGCAAATTGTGGACTTCTACCATTTACAGGAAACGTTCGATAAAATAGGCGGGCTCTACAACGAGCATCAGGGCTGGGCAGTAGCCGCAGCTGGATTCACACCGTTGCCATATAAAATATTCACCCTTGCCGCTGGGACGTTTAAAATCGATTTTACGACTTTTGTTGCAGCTTCAGCGATCAGCCGCTCTGCGCGATTTTTTCTGGTGGGATTCCTAATCTATAAATTTGGGCCGCCCATCAAGTTATTGATTGAGAAATATTTCAATTTGTTCAGTATCGTATTTTTCGTTTTGCTCGTGTTAGGATTTTTCCTGCTAAAATTTGTGCTTTAACAAAGGGAGTTCGCATGAATGAGCATTGCGTTGTTTTTATTGCCGCAGGGTCCAAGGAGGAAGCGGAGAAATTGAGCCGTGGGCTGGTAGAAGAAAAACTAGCTTTCTGCGTCAACACCGTTCCAGGCATCCAGTCGACTTATCATTGGGAAGGAAAGATTCATATAGACAATGAAATTCTGTTGATCGTTAAAACCCGGCAAGATCGCTACGAAGCCTTGGAGCAATGGGTGAAACGCAATCATAGTTACGATGTTCCTGAAATTATTTCCCTGCCCATTCAAAAAGGACTGCCTGAGTATTTAAAAGCCATCGATGACTGGGTTACCAGTTAATATGAGAGCTGAAATTATTTTACGTCCCTTATCAGAGGGGTCATTAAATTGACTTCCCCCTGAGAAGGGGGACTGAGGGGGTTGCCCTTTGCTTCCTATAAATGAGTCCCTCTATGCCAAATTTTATTCAGAAAAAAGACTGGCAGATTTCTGAGAACCTAGCCACCCCTGAGTCTGTATACTTGAGGCGGAGAGAATTCATCCAGGGCACTGCGTTGACTAGCCTGGCAATGGTCGGCGCATTATATGGATGCGGTCCTTCTAACATCCCAAACACTCTCCCCGAAATTAATTGGAACGAAACTGAAAAAGCTCTTTATCCCTCCAAACGCAATCCAGAATTTGAACTCGATCGACCCTTAACGGACGAAAAAATATCAGGTACTTATAATAATTTCTATGAATTCGGGTCAGACAAAATCGATCCTGTCCATTACGCGCAAAAACTAAATACGAGGCCATGGACAGTGGAAGTGGGTGGGCTCGTCAAGAAACCCAAAACTCTAGATATTGATGATCTGCTAAGGACCATGCCGATAGAAGAAAGGCTGTATCGCCTTCGCTGTGTTGAAGCCTGGGCGATGGCGGTACCGTGGACAGGGTTTCCATTTAAAGAACTGTTAAAACTTGTAGAGCCGAAATCATCCGCCACCTACGTTAAAATGGAGACTTTTTATCAGCCCTTCACTGCGCAGGGGCAACTGGCTTTTTGGGAGCCCTGGGCCTATACCGAAGGGCTGACAATAGAAGAGGCGATGAATGACCTCGCGTTCCTGGTCACAGGAATTTATGGGCACCCGCTGTCGAAACAACACGGCGCCCCCCTCCGGCTGACGGTTCCCTGGAAGTATGGATTTAAAAGTATTAAATCTATCGTGAAAATAGAACTCATCGACTATCGACCCGCTACGTTCTGGACAACTTTGCAGGGACTCGAATACGATTTCACCGCCAATGTTGACCCTCGCATCCCGCATCCACGCTGGCCGCAAAACCGCGAAAAGATGATAGGAACCGGAGCCATTCGAGCGACCCTTCCTTACAACGGTTATGGTAAATACGTAGCCAAAATGTATGCCTAGATAAATTTTTTTAATTCAGTCATAATCAACTTATGAAATTTCAAAAAATTATTTTCACACTCGCTTCTATTGTATTTTTGGTTTTGTTTGTTCCGCAAACCCTGAGGGCTGAACCTGAGGAAACTTCTGTCGCTCAGGCAGAAACAAAGATTTATACGGTCATTGAATTTGAGTCGACCTTCATGAACAAAAGAAAAGAAGATGTGTTGAAAACTTTGGGAGAGCCGGATAAAAAAAGCCAGGTACAAGGTAGAGAAGCTTGGAAATACAGTCAGATTGTAAAGGATGTGGGAAAAGTGTGGGACCAAAACGTCATGTTTGATTTCGGCCGTGTAAATTATGTTTGGATAGATAACGGCAAGTAGTTCATTTCTTAAAAAAAGATTCGATTTGCGCGCCCATGAATCCTGCAATCGCACCTCCTGTTCCTGCCGTGATGATTAGAATATCGCGATCCCCGGTTCGGTAACCTAAATAAGCACCTATCAATAAACCCAGGCAGACGATAATCATATAACGTCTTCCGCCGATCCAGCCGACAAAGCCACCAATTACCGTTCCTAAGAATCCAGCGATGGCCATTAGCAATGGACTGTCCATCACTAATCCAATCAGAATCCCTGTCGTTCCGATCAACGTCATTCCTAAATAGATTTCTTTTTTATTGGCAGGTTTTGGCATTCTAATCAGAATATTGTATGGATAAAAGGTTATAACTCCTCCCCTATCATGAGGGGCACTGCTTCAGTGACGGTTGGGAGGGATGTGGATTTTTAATCGGAATTGATAACCCAACCCTCCCCTGACCATCAAGCCCTCATACGATCGGGCTTGAGTTTCCTTTGAAGTGAGGTAAATTAATAGCATATTTCAAGTCACCAATAAAGCCCATGGGATTGTGCTGGCTGCGTCAAATAAAAACCCCCCTCAGCTTCCTTTATCAGGAAGGCCGAGAGGGTTTCTAAGAACTTATTTATAGGTTTTTGAAAACTTCATCAAGGCTCTTTTTGGCATCGCCGAACAGCATCCGAGTATTTTCTTTAAAGAACAGCGGGTTTTGTACTCCCGCATAACCGGTTGCCATACCGCGTTTCAGAACAATGGTCGTTTCACCTAACCAACACTCCATAACCGGCATACCGGCTATCGGACTATCTGGATCGGTCTGTGCAGATGGATTAACAATGTCGTTCGCACCGATAACGATAGAAACATCTATTTTCGGAAAGTCGTCATTGATTTCATCCATTTCAAAAACAATATCGTAAGGCACTTTGGCTTCTGCCAGTAGAACGTTCATATGTCCGGGCATTCGCCCTGCAACAGGATGAATGCCGAAACGCACGTTCACCTTTTTAGATCGAAGCGTTTTCGTGATTTCATTGACGATATGCTGAGCCTGCGCGACCGCCATTCCATAACCTGGAATGATCATAACTTCTTTCGCGTCCGCCAATAAAGCTGCAACCTCTGGAGCATGTACTTCGACAACTTCGCCCTGATCTTCTACAGAGCCACCGCCACCGCCGCCACTTGTCGTTCCGAACCCACCTGCGATTACGGCAATGAACTTGCGGTTCATGGCACGGCACATGATGTAACTCAAAATCGCACCACTACTACCCACCAGCGCACCGGTTACGATGAGCAGATCGTTGTTGAGCATGAACCCTGTTGCCGCCGCAGCCCAACCGGAATAACTGTTGAGCATGGAAACAACAACGGGCATATCCGCACCCCCGATTGCCATGACCATATGAACTCCGAACAACAATGCAATGCCCGTCATAATCAGCAATGGCATTGTTCCGCCACCTGCTGCTGATTCATCGACAAACATAACGCACAACCCTATGGAACCCAGAAATAGAAGCAGGTTTAAAAAATGTCGCCCTGGCAATAACATGGGGTTACCGCTAATTTTTCCGCTCAATTTTCCAAACGCAATGACTGAACCCGATAGGGTAATAGCGCCGATGAGAATACCGATATAGGTTTCCACATCGTGAATGGTTAATTCAATACCTGTGTAATGGCTTAACCGTTCAGGGTCCATGAAATTTGCAAACCCAACCAATACAGCAGCAAGCCCTACCAAACTGTGCAACATCGCAACCAATTCAGGCATTTCCGTCATTTGTACACGCTTTGCCAGAATCAGGCCAATGGTTCCACCTAAAACCAGTCCGCCTATCAGGATTCCCAGGTTACCTGTTACTCCCGATATCGTGGCGATTAGTGCCACGGCCATACCTATCATTCCATAAAGGTTGCCGCGTCTTGCGGTTTCCTGATTACTCAATCCACTCAAAGCTAAAATAAAAAGAATTGTTGCCCCAACATAAGAGGCAGTTATGATTCCTTCACTCATTTTGTCGCCTCCTATCTGCGAAACATTTCAAGCATGCGGCGCGTTACCGCAAATCCGCCTACGATATTAATTGATGTAATCAGCACTGCGAATCCCGCCACCCAAATGATGGCCTGATTCCCTGAACTGATTTGTAAAATGGCACCGAGAACAATGATACTACTGATAGCGTTGGTCACACTCATAAGCGGAGTATGCAAAGCCGCCGACACATTCCATATAACCATATAACCAACGAAACAGGCCAAGACAAAAACCGTGAAATGCGCCATGAACGAGGCGGGCGCAATTGCTCCCAGGCCAAACAGCCCTAAAGCACCCAGAGCAAATGTGATGAAAGGCCCCATCGCCGAAGATTCTTCTTCGACAGATTTTACTATGACGGGTTCCTCTACCGGTTTTGCAGGTGCTGCCGAAAGTTTCGGGGCTGGCGGCGGGAAAGTAATTTCTCCTGCTTTCACTGCCGTGGCTCCACGAACGACTTCATCTTCAAAGTCGACTTTAGCTTTGCCGTCTTTTGCTTTACACATGTCTGTCAACAAATGACGCAAGTTTGTTCCATATAGTTGACTGGCTTGTGTTGCCATGCGACTAGGCAAATCGGTGTATCCAATAACAGAAACACCGTGGACCTTGACGATTTTTCCCGCTTCAGACAATTTGCAGTTACCTCCTTGTTCGGCGGCAAGGTCTACAATGACGCTGCCATCTTTCATGGAAATAACCATTTCTTCTTTAATTAATTCTGGAGCAGGTCTGCCGGGAATCAAAGCCGTGGTAATAATGATATCCACTTCCGCAGCTTGTTCGGCAAAGAGTTTCATTTCTGCTTCGATGAATTCTTTACTCATTACTTTTGCATAACCGCCAGTGCCTGAACCCTCTTCTTCGAAATCGAGTTCTAGAAACTCTGCGTCCATACTTTCAACTTGTTCTTTCACTTCCGGCCGAGTATCAAATGCGCGTACAATCGCTCCCATACTCTTTGCGGTTCCAATCGCGGCTAGGCCTGCAACTCCGGCACCAATGACCATGACCTTGGCAGGAGGAACTTTACCCGCTGCTGTGATCTGGCCCGTGAAAAACCGACCAAAATTTTGCGCGGCTTCCACTACAGCACGGTAACCTGCAATGTTTGCCATGGAACTTAGGGCATCCATTTTCTGGGCACGCGATATACGTGGCACCATGTCCATTGCTATTGCGGTAACTTTTTTGTCTGCTAATTTTTTTAGTAGATCGGGGTTTTGTGCCGGCCAGAGAAACGAAATCAAAATCTGTCCTTCTTTAAGAAGGTTTATCTCTTCGCCGTTCAACTCAGGACTGCGAACTTTTAAAACAATATCGCTATTGTTCCACACAGATTTAGCATTATCGACTACGGTTGCTCCAGCTTCGCCGTAAGCCGAATCCGAGAAATGAGCTCCGGCTCCGGCACCTGCTTCAACAAGAACTTCAAATCCGAGTTTTTTAAGGTGACCGATGACCTCAGGAGTCGTCGCCACCCGTTTTTCACCCGCATGGATTTCTTTAGGAACTCCAATTTTCATATCACTAGTCTCTCAATCAAAAATAGTTATTTTTGGGGAATATTAAAGCGCACAAGATTACCATAAAATCCAGATTATTACCACCAATCCACTCGGCGTGGGGCCGATAGGTCAAGTCTTTTTACCGCATAACCATCACCTAAAAGCTTCTGGGTAAAGAGTGGTGTTTTAAGGGGTGGGAAAAGATCAAGGAGCCTATGGTCAAGGGCTTGACGGTGTTTTTGGTTTTATGGGCACCGACCCATAGAGTCCAGCGTCACGCTGACTAGAAGTAGGTTTTGATTTTGGCTTGTTTTTTAAGAGTTTCGATATAGTCCCGGGTGGCTTGAGAGACTTTTTTGTTGGTCAGGAATTTTTCGATTTTGGCCTTTTCTGCTTCGAAGGGACTGAGTCCACCGGGTTTTTTATCAGTGACTTTGAGGACGTGAAAACCGTGTCCTGTGCGGAATATTTCGCTGATTTCTCCGACTTTCATTTTAAAAGCACGGTTGCTGAATGCTGGAAGCATTTGCTTGCGTGTGAAAAATCCTAAATCTCCTCCCTTTGCCGCCAGACTATCTTGTGAATGTTTTTTTGCAATGTCGTCGAAGCCTGTACCGTTTTTAACCTGATCCAGAATCGATTCAAATTTTTTGAGGACGGCTTGTTCCCCGGCTTTTCCTTCTGAGGGGTTGAATTTTAGAAGCATGATGCTGGCGCGGATTTTTTCAGGGCTTTCAAACTTGCTCTTGTTCTTTTTGTAATAATCGCGGGAATCTTTTTCAGCAATTTTGATTTTTGGTTCGATCTCTTTCTTAATGATCTGATCCATAAACATATCGATTTCCAGTTCCTGCTTGTATTGCTCGACAGTCATACCTCGGTCAGCGAGGCGATGCTCAAAGACAGCATCGGATTTGAATTTGGATTTGACCTCTTTCAGTCTTGCCAATAACATTTCTTCAGAAACCTTTATTCCTGATTCTTTTGCTTTGAGTACCAGTAAAGTACGGCCAATTTCGTCATCAATGAGTGTTTTGGCGGCAGATTTTTCCTGGTCGGCAGTCAGAGGCATCCCACTTTTTTTGTACTTTTCGACGGCTTTTTTAAGTTCCCGAGTTATAAGGTCTCTTTTTATATCGTGATCATTCACTCTTGCCACGACTTCGGGTAATTTGACTTTGAGGGTGTCATGTTTATGGCCCGTGTGTGCCCATACCAAAGTGGTTGGGTTGCTAAGTAAAATGCTGAATATGAAAACTAAAGGAATGAACCTTTTCATTGAGGGTTCCTTTCAACTATTAGAGGGAATTTGAGACTTGTTTGGAATTTATCATTCATAAGGGGGATGTCAATCGAATTGTTTGGCTTGTGAAATATTGCGGCTGAAGTTGCGAAACAGGAAAGCCCCGACGATGACGATGTAGAGAAGTAAGGTGACTGCTGCACGGTACTTCAAAGTTTGAGTGGTATCCAGAGCATACTATCGCCCCCACGGTGGACGATATGAGGAATTGTGCGCCACTAACCCTATTGCTTTTGTAGCGTAAACAGCCATAAAAACGATGATGGTGTTCACCGCATCGAGAATAAGAAAGTGAATGATGATGAATTGGAATAATGATTTGTAATGGTTTATGCGCGAGAACATTTCTTTAAGAGTGGCAAACACTTTTGTAAGCTGAACGGGAGGCGAAGATTTCTTTTCCGGGTCTCTAACGAAAAAACAGGGCAGGGCGAAAAATAAAACCAGCGTAGCGGTTGGAAAAAAAACAGCTGAGCGACTAGGAAGCAATAGCGAGTTTTTTTTCAGGCGGACTCACGGAAGGGGAAGCACGGTTCGAAAACCGTAAATTTCATTCTTGATATGTGGAAAATTGCGAGCGCGTTTTACCACTTTTACGCCTTCGATGCTGTTCACCCAGGAACCGCCTCGAAGAACTTTCATTTTCAGTGGACCTTGCGGGCCTTCGGGGTTGATCTCGGGGCTAGCCCGGTAATAATTTTCGTCATACCAGTCGAGGCACCATTCCCACACATTGCCAGCCGTGTTGTATAAGCCAAACGGACTGATACCTGAGTGATAATAATTGACAGGAGCGGTATGTGCGTATTTATCGTTTTCGCCAAAAATATTCACAAAGAAAAAGAAAAATCCTTTATCAAATTTTCTACCCCATGGCCACAGGCGACCATCGTTGCCACGCGCAGCTTTTTCCCATTCGGCTTCGGTAGGTAGACGACGACCTTTCCATTTCGCGAAAGACATAGCATCGTGCCAGCTTACTCCGACCACCGGTTGTTCCGGATCATTGAACCGAGGGTCGTCCCAGAAAATAGGAGCCGGGTGACCGGTGGCATCCATAAAAGCCTGGTAATCCTGATTGCTGACTTCGTACTTATCGATATAAAAACCGGAGGTGTAGATAAAGTGCATGGGTTTTTCATCGTCATTGCCCGATGAAGTTCCCATCTGAAAATAACCCTGCGGAATTAAAACCATGTTGGCAGGCGGATTGTCTTGAGCCTGAGCAGGAGAAACAAAAGAGCATGCTGCGAGAAAAAGAAGGGGAAGAATAGTTTTCAGTTTGGTAATACCTGAGAGCATTACAAATTGAAAAAACTTATATGAGTTACCAGATCGCGTTTGGTTTCGGGTGCCAGATCTTCGCAGGTTTCGAGGTTTTCTATGTTGATCCACTTGTAATGACCATTCCAGCAATTGAGAGTTACAACGTTATTGCCATACCAATCCATTGAGCGGTTCAAAAAGATCGGTCCCTGGCATTTATCGCAACGCCCTTGAATTTCGTGAATATTTTGATGCTTGTTCATTTTCCTACCTGAGTAACAAAAGAGCAAGCCGTTTTCCTTTGGCGGCTCGCAAAGTATCCGTTTCTTAAATTAGATTATAATCAGCAAGTTTGCGCAAGTTAATTTGAGAGCCAAAGCGATTTTAAAATGCTCAAAACCCTTGATTTGTCAAGACCTTTCTGTGGCGAACCGCCCTTGTAATAGGTCTATTCCCGGAAATTTGGAAGAGGTTAAAAAGATTTTGATCCGTAACTGCCGCGGTAAGTAGGGTGGTAGGTTTTCTTTAGCAGGATTTTAAGTTCGTCCAAGGGAAGCCCGATGATATTATTTTTGGAACCGGAAAAAGAGCGCACCATAAAATTACCTTCTCCCTGAATGGCATAGGCTCCGGCTTTGTCCATCGGTTCACCGGTGGAGATGTAGTCTTCGATTTCCTGATCGGTCAGGGGTTTGATTTTAACTTTAGAGACCACTGCTTTGTCGAGCGTTTTTTTTGGACCCACTACACATATTCCTGTGACGACAAGATGCTCCCTGCCACTTAACTTTTTGAGAATTCGTTTGGCATCTTCTTCATCTTCAGGTTTTCCAAAAATTTCATGGTCCAGTGTTACCAGAGTGTCCGCACCTATGACCCAACAGTCTGGGAAATTGGATGCAATAGACTCGGCTTTTGCACGCGCTAAATTTTGGGCGTTTTCTTCGGGACGTAATCCAGGGTCCAGCACTTCTTCGATGGAACTGGGCGCCACCTCGAACTGAGCAGATATTTCTTTTAAAAGCTCCACACGTCGTGGCGACTGTGATGCCAACACTATTTTAGAATCATCATTTGTCATATGTTTGTAACATACTCTAAATCCAATTCCTCATCAAGCTTGGCCAGAGGAAATTGGGGAAAAGTGCCTTGTGGTCAGTCAGCTATTTGTCAGCCGGAAAAGTACTTTGGGGTTGCCTCCCGCGCTAGCGGGTAGTAATTTGGGAGTAAATCCTTTATATTGGATTCTTTAATCCTTTTATTTTTTTAAAATTATGGGGGAACCATGGCGGGAGCGACCCATCAGATACAGATACGTCATATATTAGTAGAGAAAGAAGAAGTAGCCAACCTTTTGAAAGAAACGGTTGAAAGTTTGCCTAACCAAGCCGCAAGGACGCAAATGTTGATGAAGTTAACGGAGAAGTACAGCATTTGCTCTGAATCTAAAGAAGATGGGGGGAACTTGGGCTGGCTGGAAGTGGGCTGGAACAAGAATGATCCGCGGCAACCTCGTGGTGGTTTCAAAACTTTGAACAATGACGAACTCAATGATTTTATAATGGATGGACTTGAAGATATGTCCCTCAAAAAGGGAGCTGTGTTTGGTCCCGTGGGAACTTATGAAGGATTCCACGTTGGCATCATTTGCCAAGAAATCAAGCTGAATCGGGTTCTTTAGTCACTGCTGCAAGTTCTTCTTCATCAATAAAGTTGTAGGCAAAACATCCGCTTGTGCACCGCACCATATAGTGGGGGCAGGATTTACAGGGTTCTTTGGCTTCGGTCTTTTCGAACACGGTGTTCAAGAATTTGGATCCCATTTGTGCCATAGCGATTGAGTTCACTTCTTTAAAATCCGAAACATTGCCCAGCTTTAAATTGTGGAACGGGAAACAGTTGAAGCAATCGCCTTTTGAGTCGATATCCATTGGGCTACCATCTGCGCAACCAAAATAATAATCGTTATTTTTCCATTCCTCTGTCGGCGGCACTTGTTTGTTGCCATGAAAAAAAAACCGATCGGTTAGCGAGAACTGATCCTCCTCAATTTCATCCAGAAAACAAGGTGGAAATGAGCAGTCGAACCGAAAACACATTTGTGGAAAGCGTTGCAGAATTTTCAGCATTTGCCTGCCAACTTTTGGGTAATCGCGAATGGGTAGATAAACGTTTGCTTCGCCACCGATGATTGGAAATGCCGGGCTGACCCGAATTTTGTATAGCTTGTCTTTGGGCAGTCCAACCTTCTGGTATATGGCATCGATCTCTTCGCACTGCTTTTCCAGGTCCTGATCTTTTGAGTATAGGTTGACGCTGAAAGTGACACTATAACCGTTTGTGCGTAGCATTTTTTCTGCTACCTCTTTACAGCGCTCGTGATTTTTTTCTGAAATGTTCTCCATTGTCTGCCAGTTTAAGAGAATAGCGAATACGACGTTTTTGGTTCTTGCTCCATTTGTACCCGCCATTTCGAGCATCAGGTCTAAAGCTTTATCTGGCATCAGGCCATTGGTAAATACACTGAGATGTGAGTAGGGTAAAATATCATCATAAGTATTGCGAAAAATATCCGTGAACTTGGGGTGCAAGGTCGGCTCGCCACCCATGAAGTTGATGATCGGAGTATTCTTGATTTTTGGCAGAAAATCGTTGAGGAAATAATCGTATTCCATGGATTTACCCGGAGTCTTTACCGTCTCTTCCATGTACTCATCTGCAAAGCAGTAATTGCAGGTTAGGTTGCAATAACTGTTCAATATAATATTCAAGGTTTTTCTCCCAAAGGCATTTTGAGTGTCGAATTATAGCAACAAGTCCCTGTGAAGGGAGGGTTTTGCATATGTCGTAAAACGAGAAAACGAGATGCTTCAACAAGCTCAGCATGACGGTAACGGGGCTTTAGGGTGACATCCTAAGTTCATCGAAGGACCTCGGGGTTGTGCAAAGCTCCGCTGTTCCCGTATTGTTTGGATCAATAACAATGATACCACAGGGGCTGTTTTCAAGGCTCGAATTTCTTCTTGCGTCGCAAAATTTGAGAGGTCCCTGCTTGCACGACTAACCCCAGCTCACAAGGGTAAGTGCGAACAACATTGATAAACGCCTGTATGGCATTGTCTTTGGCATCGGTTTCATCTTCTGCTTCGCAAGTGAACTCCCAAGTAGAACTTAATGTTGGGATTTTTTCCATGCCGTGTTCTTCCAGTCTGCCAATGGCCTCGGCAAGGGAGTCTTCATTCAGCCCTTTAAACTCTGCTACGACAAGTATTTTATACTGCAAGGGTCTTTCTCCTTTTTGAGGTTAAAAATAATTGTAAAGGCTAGTGTATAATAAGCGGTCGAGAACGTGTAATGTTTTAAAATCGGAGCTGGGCTCGAATCATTTTTGGGGTTCTCGCCCTATCTGGAGTAACCGTATTTGTCTTCCTTTCAGCGATTCATATCTAATATTTCTTGGAACATTCTCGGTAAGGTTTGCGTTCAGGTTCTTCTCTTTGGCATTTCGATTCTTCTCGCCCGTTACCTTGGCAAAGAGAGGCTGGGAGTATATGCGACTCTTCTGGTTATCCCCACTTTTGTTCGACTGCTCAATCAGTTCGGACTAGAAACCATCATCAATAAAAAAATTCCTGAATTGAACGTTCTGGATCCCAGCGGTGGACAGGCAAGATATCTGATTCAGAGGTTGCTAGCAATACGCGGCGCGAGTTCCATATTGTTCTGCGCTTTCATTTATGTTTGCTCTCCTTATTATATGGATTTCATGGGAACTCCGCATTTGATGGGGTATCGTCTAGTCCTCATTCTTTATTTTTTGATCATTTCCTTGAACTCACTTTTAAGCACTCTGTTTATGACGCGGTTGCAATACAAAACCGTATCGATGGCTGAAACCGGATGCGCGTTTTTGAACCTGGCTTTTCTGGGACTGTTTATTGTTCTGGATTTTGGGATTTATGGCATTCTCTACGCTTATATTATTGCTACTGCAATCAACATTCTGGTTTATATGTGGCTGGTATGCGGTGATCTAAAGGGAGAAACCGAGGCCCCCGATTTGAAAGAGTTACCATCTCTCGCATGGGCATCTTATATGCTCACGTTATTCAGTTTTGGGTTAATAACGCAGAGCGATGTCATGCTTATGAATTACTTTCAGGTGGCTCAGGAGAGGATTGGGTTTTACCATTTGGCTACGGGACTCGGAGGTATGTTGGCATTTGTGATGATGGGGGTGGGGCCGATGGCCTTCTCTATTTTGACCGAAACCTATACGCGGGATTCTGAAAAAGGAATGAGCAAAATTTGGTGCCAGATAGTAGGGTTCGCAAGTTTTCTCACAGTCCCCATTTTTGTGTTTGCATTTTTTAATGCCGAACCTTTAATTCAAATGGTTTATGGAGAGCAATTCAAAGAGGCGGGTGCGCTGTTGTCATTTTATATTCTTTTTCTTGGGGCGGCCACCATACTGGGAATGGACTTTGTAACTTCTACTTTGTTTATACTAGAGCGAAGAAATACGGTCATTTGGTCAAATGTTGAAAGCAGTTTGATTAACATTTTATTGAACCTGATTTTGATTCCTCTTTATCAGGAGATGGGTGCGTTGACTGCTACTGGAATCTCGATGATCTATATGGTTCTCAGGCAGCTTTATATTATTCGGAAACAGGTGGATGTAATGCCCGTTCTGCCAGTTCTTGGAAAATGCCTTTTGTTTTCCCTAGTGGCAGTAGTGCCAGCGCAGATGACCACACTTCTGATTTGGGATAATATCTTTATGGGGGCCTTGGTTTATCTATTAGCATTTGCCATGCTTTTGGCTGTTTTGAAACCCTTTACTCGTGAACAGTCAGAGGTGTTAAAAGGCATCCATCCTGAATTACCAAGTTGGCTGAATGGGTTTACCCGAGTTTAGATTTCTTAAAATTTTTCCGTTAAGTATTTATGAAGTTATTTGAATTGAGACAGGTTTAATGAGTATTAAAAATTTTGAATTTTGTGGAAAACATCTGGGGCAGGGACAACCAGCTTTTATCGTTGCGGAAGTAGGGTTCAACCATAACGGCGATGTTGAGTTAGCAAAAAGGATGATAGAGTCCGCTGCAAAAAATGGAGCCGATGCGGTTAAGCTGCAAACCTTTATCGCAAAGGAAATGATTTCTAATAGTCTGATGGCCGATGACCCGGACAATCCTGGCAATGCAATCCCTTTTTACGAATTCTTCCAGAGATATGAGCTTTCTCGATCCGATTACGAAATTCTTTTTGCGTACGCAAAAAAAATAAATATTCCCTTATTCTCGACGCCTTTTGAAGAAGCCTCATTGGAGATGCTGGTAGAGCTGGGGGCTCCTGCAATTAAAATTGCGTCGCCTGACCTCACTTATTTGCCTTTTTTGAAGAAGGTAGCTGAAACCGGTCTGCCTATTGTGCTTTCGACAGGAATGGGCAATGAAGAAGAAATTTCTCAAGCACTTAAAATATTGCAGCCGAAGTGCTCGATAATCCTTCTCCATTGTGTGTCCAATTATCCTTCGCAACATGAAGAGATGAATCTCCATTGCATGGAAACATTGCGATCCAGATTTAACGTTCCGGTAGGTTTGTCAGATCACACGCTAGATAATTTATCTCCCATTGTTGCTGCTTCTTTAGGGGCGGTGTTCATTGAAAAACATTTTACGGTGGATCGCAAATTGCCAGGGATCGATCAGTCGATTTCCATAGAACCACAAGAATTGAAAAAATTAAAAATCGAACTGGTTAATGTTAATCAGATATTGGGTAATGATAAAAAACAAATCCAGCCATCCGAAATTTCTGTTAAGCAATCGGCTCGTCGAAGCCTGGTAGCACGCATCGATATTGCTGCAGGAACACCATTGACTGAGGAAATGATTGCCTGCAAACGTCCGGGGACGGGCATCCCGCCAACAGAGTTAAATAATGTTCTCGGCAAGTCCTGTAAAAAAGATATCTCCGCAGAACAGGTTCTCACCTGGGAGATGTTTTGATATGACGAAATATCAGCAGATCGCAAGGCGAGGTTTACCTTCGAGCTGAGTCTTCGATGTCGGTTGCGGTTGCGGTGATTTGAGCTGCTCCCTAAAAGAGAAAAGTTGTACTGTGATCGGATGGGATCAGAAGCTGGATTGGATTCATAAAAATGCAGCTTTTTACAAGCTACTGGAAGAACGCGATATAGAAAAAGAGGGATTGGGAAAAGAAAAATACGATGCCGTGGTTTTTCCCGATGTGCTTGAGCACTTGCACGATTCCGGCAAGGTGCTGCGGCAAAGCCGGGATCTTTTGAATGCTGGTGGAAAGGTTTTGGTGTCACTGCCTAATGTTGCTTATTTTGAGAACCGTCTTGGGCTTTTTAAAGGTAACTGGAATTATACGGATGAAGGCATCCTCGGCCGTACCCACATCCGGTTTTATACCTTGGCTACGGCGCGAAAATTTTTAACAGACGCTGGTTTTACGGTACGAGAAATGGAACCTGAAATACCCATCATTCATTCAGCTTGGAAACGAAACCTGTTTTCATTTTTGAGTAGAAACTTTCCATCGCTATTTGCAATCGGTTGGGTATTTGAAGTAGAGCTGATTACAACATAAACCTTGATCAATTAATTTTTATTATTTTTGGCTCGACATAAGCCGGCGGCGATGCTGCCTAAAATGCAATGGGTAAGTGCTGAAATGGCGCCGGGTACGGTTGCCAATGCATAGTTTGAAAAATTACTTCTTGCAAGCTCGGTTGCAAGCCCTGAGTTCTGCATTCCTACCTCGATGGAAATCGTTTGCGCCTCTCTCTTCCAGTTTTAGTCCGCGTGACAAAATATACCCGAGCAAAAATCCGAAAAAATGTAACAGTACAACAGCGGCGATTAAGGGTGCGCCTATTTCAAGGATCGCATCTTTTTTTGCAGCAAGAATAAAGTCAACGATGAACACGATGGAGAGCATTGCGAGAAAAGGCGTATAAGCTTCCACATGTTTAACCCCACGGTTGCAAAAACGGTTTAATAAAACCCCTGTCACGATAGGCAATATCACCACCGTTATTGTTTTTATTAATAGCCCAAAGGTGTCGACATCAACCGTCTGTCCGGTAAGTTCCTGTGATAGGGACTCTACCCACCATGTAGTCAGTAGCGGTGTGAAAATGACGGCTAGCAAGGTGGAGATGGTAGTCAGGCTCACGGAAAGCGCAATATGAGTTTTCGCAATAAAACAAACTACATTGGAAGCCGTGCCGCCGGGGCAGCAGGCTACAAGGACGAGTCCGATAACAAAATCGATGGGGAGATGAAACAGTCGTGCCAGAAGGTATCCTATGCAGGGCATGATGGTGTATTGTAGTCCGATTCCCAATAGAATGGATTTAGGGATTTTTAGGACACGGGAGAAATCTTCGAGGCTCAAGGTCAAGCCCATGCTTAGCATGATGATAGCTAGAAAGTAGGGTATCCAGTGAGGTTGAAACCATGTAGCGGTTTCCGGCTTCCATAAAGCCAGACCAGCACCGGTAAGAACCCAGACGGGAAACAGGTTGGCGAGCGTTATAAAAAACTTTTCCAGGGAATTCAGGGGGTTCACTAAGGTGAAGGTTTTTGCGCAATGATGCTGGAGTAGGCTTCTCTAGCATCGTCGTAGTCTTGATATCTGAGAATTCGCATGCCTTTAAAGAGGTCGAGTAATTCGTTGGTATTGAGTGCCCATTTTGCATTGAACCTGCGATACTTCAAGTAATCTATATTATAGGTTTCGATCAGGAGCATACCGCCGGGTTTGAGTGCATCGCGAAATTTTTTATAAAGTCCGCGATCCATATAGTATGTACAAAGAATGAGATCATAACTATTGGGTTCGAATTGGATGCTTTCAAGATCAACGACTTTGGTTTTGGTGGTTACGTTATTTTTTGCGGCCAGAACATGGGCTTTTTCCAGTCCTTTTTCTGAAATGTCGAGTCCGGTAACATCGAACCCCTGCGCTGCAAGGTAAACACCGTTTCTTCCTTCTCCCATTGCGACATCAAGAGCCTTGCCTTTGGGTAGGATATGGATGTTGTCGGTCAGGAATGGAATGGGTTTCTCTCCGAACAGATACACCTCCGTATCATATTTTTCATTCCAACGGTCTTTATCTTTGGATTTAGCGTAAGAGGAAGATGTGAAAACAAACAAAACCGTTATTGTTAAAAATATTATCCGTTGAGATAGGCTATGAGATTTCATGGGGGGAACCTTTAGAGTTAATACCTTATTTTACCGAAATGAGTTTGCGGGTTCAAGCCGATTTCCCCGTTTACTTAAGTCTGGCATGCAGGTAAAATTAAAGAAGATAATACTTAAATTGCAAAACCAATCACCCTTTATGGAGCGGGAAATGTTTCGTAAATCAAAATGGATCGCAGGAATCATAATGTGGGCAGTATTTTTTTCTTCCAATGTTTTTGCGTTGCAGGACAAGCAACCAGTTGCGGAATCCGTCGATAAGCGTTTTGCAAGGTTTGCTAATGGCACTATCCTCGATCGAAAAACAGATTTGTTGTGGATGGAAAAAGATTATTGGCAAATGGAGGCTAAGTGGGTCAACTGGTATACCGCAAGGGAGTATGTCCAGAAATTGAATCATCGACATTATGCTGGCTATCAGGACTGGCGAATGCCCACAGCCAAAGAAGCGGCAACTTTGTATGATCGGCGAAAGCGTAATACGGATAAAGATGGAGATAAAATTTTTATTGATAACATGTTTCCTAAAGGAGCCGGTTGGGGAACCTGGACCAGTGATGAAAAACGCAACAAGGCCATTTCTGTTTCCTATAAAGATGAGGGTGGACAAGCCTATCAGGATAAAATATCCGGCTCGGATGCATTTTTGAGATTGGTAAGGAATGCGGTACCCTCAATAAAATAGGTAACCTGAGTTTTTTGCTTTACGTGAGTTCCGATGCGAATCGTTATTTTTTGCTACTGTCTTATTGTTTTTATCTTTCCATCTGCTAACGTGGGTGCGTTCCATGATGATATTTATCAACCACGTGTTCCTCCAGAACTTCTTGAGGAATTGCAGGACATGGACAACCCTTACCCTGCCAGCCCCGAGAGAATTGAGTTGGGGAAAGAAATCTTTTTTGGTAAAGGTCTTTGTGTTACCTGCCACAGCAAGAATGGTAAGGGTGTGGAACTTCCCGGTCATTCTCCCAGAGATTTCACCGATAAAAAATGGCAGGAAATCAGAACCGATGGAGAGATGATGTGGGTGCTCAGAAATGGTAGCCCCGGGACAGGAATGCCTGTTCGTGTGGGTAAGGGAATCAATAAAGAAGAAGGTTGGAGCGTAATCCATTATATTCGGACTTTTGTGAATGCAGAGTAATCGTAAAAAAACAATCGTTGTTGTATTTTTCCTGGCCTGTTTTATATTCGGCCTACTGGCGGAAGCTTGGGCGGGGCCGCCACCGAGCAAGGGCAGAAGACATTCAAACCGTTCCTTCCAGGGACATCATGGCGTTGGATTTTTAGGAAAAGGAATTTGCCCACAAATTAGAAAAACCGTCCAGGCACCGGATAAGATTTTAACCCAGCGGAATCCCCTTGAGAAAAATCGAGAGGTTCTCTACGCAGGCGAATCCTTGTTCCAAATCGAGGCGCAGCCAACGGCTTGCAAAATTTGTCATGGTGTGACGGGGAATGGCTTTGGGCTGATGGCGCAAGGACTAAATCCTCCTCCGAGAAACTTTACCTGCCGTTCAACTATGGAAACTATTTCGGACGGTCAATTATTCTGGGTCATTCGTAACGGTTCCCCTGGTACGGGAATGCCTGCATTCAAAAACCTTAAAGACCGGGAAATCTGGCAGATCGTTCGCTATTTAAGAACTTTTTCTGAGAAAAATCGTTGACCGCCAAGCGGGTTGCAGTTTTTGGGTTGGCCCGATGGTCCAGTTATTCGGGGTCATTAAAATGGCTCAAGATGCACCGCCACGCATAAATTCTCCTTGGGTAAAGAGCAAACTTGGCAATTGATTTTGTATATACGAAGATTTTTATAAGTGTAGAGAGATCAAACATTATGCATTGGCAGAGGGTAATTATGTTTAGTCGATACTTTTTATTATTGGTACTGTTAATGTTGACTCCATCTTTAGTCTGGGCGGGGAATGATGGTTATGCTGAAAAGCTAATTAACAGTCAATGCAAAAGCTGTCATAGATTCGAAGGAAAGCCTAAATCCAAATTCGAGCTAAAAGCACCCGACTTGATGTGGGGAGGAGTGAAGTTTCAGAGAGACTGGTTGATTCGGAGATTGATGGGGCAGGAGGATAACCTCTATCCCAACGGTTATCGGTGGGACAAAATGCGTCTCTCACTCAAACATATGGTTTTGACTCGCGAAGAGGCAACGGTGGTTGCAGACTATATGGAAAAAAAGTTACGTGACCCGCGTGTTAAAAAAAGTTTTGTCGATATGTCGACTTTTACGGAAATGGAAGCAACGTTAGGGGCAGATATATTCCGACAATACTCCTGTCTCGGTTGTCATCAGATTAAAGATGATGAAGGAAAACTAATCGGTGGCGCCATCAGCACGACGCTGTTTAATGCAGGCAACCGCTATACTCTTGATTGGTGGAGCCGGTTTGCAGAAAACCCGCAAGACTTCACACCGCATAGTGGAGAATATATTGCTGATATCAGCCTGCGAAAAGCCAGACATATCATCGGCTATGTTATGACTCTGGGTGTAAAGGATTTTAAATTTTACGAGCCTTGGAAATCGAAAGAGTTCAAGAATGCAGATAAAGACCGAGGAGCGCAGATTTACAAAGAGTATTGTCTGCAATGTCATGGAAAAAGTGGAGGAGGGGATGGCCCAGGAGCAAAAGGACTCGATCCGAAACCCGCTGTTCATGCAAACCTGCCCTTGAGTGACTATCCGGATGATTATATTTACAATCTTGTTTATTACGGTGGAAAAAGCGTCGGCAAATCACCGAATATGCCCGACTGGGGGATGACCCTGCCCAAACAAAGTCTGGCTGATGTAATTACCTACCTGCGTTCTACCTTCAAAAATCAATAAAAATATTCTGCCTCTATAGTTTCAATATATAAGGGGTGTGAATCTGTTTCTTTTGGGGGGAATAATACGTTAATGAAGAAAAATTCATTTGTCTATTTGTGGCAGGATAATTTATCGGGACTATATTTATCTGTAGTTGTGCGGCAAAATAAAATTTTTGTCCGTAAGGGGTGCGTTAAATGTTTTCATACTGCATTTAGGAGGTTCTCATGTCATTTATAGAAGATGCTTCCAGTACAAAAGGGAAAATTTTAATCATTGATGATGAAGAAGATGTTCGAGAGGTCTTAAGAATTCATCTGGAATCGGCAAATTATAATGTAATTGAAGCTAAAAATGGAGAAGAGGGAATAACACTTATGAAGTCAGGGGCGAACCTGCTTCAGGTGGGCCTAATCATCTGCGATATACGTATGCCTAAGGTGAATGGGGTTGAGGCGATCGATTTCCTGAAAGAGAATGCACCATCCATTCCAATAATGGTTGTCACAGGTTATCCAGATTCCGAATTGGCGGTATCGCTGTTGAAAAAAGGAGTTAAAGATTATTTGGTCAAGCCTCTGGAAAAAGAAAAACTTCTTGCAAAGGTGAAGGAAACATTATCAGCAGAACAAGAGTTTGATTATGTTTAGAAATTGTTCTCATTAAAAAAATAATTCGAAACGATTTATCCTGATTTTTGCCGCAAAAGCGGGAAGAGAAATGGGAACACATGAATCAAAAAATGCAAAGACCGGATTAAAAAATAAACTTGTCTGGACTATGCTGGGTGTTGGAGCGTTACCCTTGATGCTGGCTATGATCCTTTCCTATTTGCAAGGAACAAAATCCCTCCAAGGAGTGATCGGAGCCAGCTTCAAGGCGTTAGCGTACGAAACTTCCACTAAGATAGATTTATTGATTCAAGGTGAAATAGAGCGCAATATCCGTCTTGCTTCCGAAAAAACCATCCAGAATTTCATCCTGGAATCGAACCAGAAGCTGTATCTTCTGGATTCGTCCGTGAAAGACCAGTTACTCGCAGAACCGAAAGAGAACTAGGGAAATCACGACGATAAAAATAAATCCCTCCTGTACGAAGACTCAAGCAAGGTTCTTAAAAGGTATCTGAGAGAAAAAACCTCTTCGGCATTGGCCACAAGAGCCCTCTTTGTTACTGATGCTTCCGGGGTTTTGCGCGGAAGCGTGAATGACTTTCCAAAATTTATCAATGCCGATAACCCAGCCTTAGAAAAAATACTAAATGGAAAAAAGGATATGGTTTTTATTGGTTCGATCTATAACGATCTGAAATCAGATTCTCCTCTTGTTCAATTTGCTTTTCCGATTGTGGGGAAAAGAAATAAGCCTATCGGGGTCTTGTTTCATATCTTTAGTGCCAAGGAATTATTCTCATCCTCAATAGAACCAATTACTTTTGGGGATACTGGTCATGTCATGTTAATCGATTCAAAAGGAGTGGTCATTGATTGCCCAATTCTGCCGACGGGGTTCCAACTGGCCGATCCATTTCTGGTTCAAAGTGTGACACGGCCTAATCCGAACTGGGTCAAAATACAGGGTGATGGGCATGTAGGAGAAGAGCTTTCTATTATTGGTTTTTCTCCATTGGAGCAGACTCGAAAAATCACATCTTATGCTACAGAAAATGACTGGTACACCTTTGCATGGCAGGCATCGGATGAACTGTTTGCGCCGATGAAAAAACTGTTTTTCTGGATAGCCATAGCGGCCGTTGTATCTGTGTTGTTGATTGGCGTGATGGCGGCAAAAAAAATTGTACAGCCCATCCGGAGACTCCAGAATGCGGCGGCTCGAATTGGAAAAGGAGAAAAGGTAGGGGTGCTTAAAATTAAGACGGGGGATGAAATTGAAGCGCTCGCCGATGAAGTCAATTCGATGAATGAATTGTTGCAGCAATCTTTTTCTGGATTGGAAAATCAGGTTCTGAAAAAAGCAGAAGAATTTCGTTACCTGAAAGAGTATACCGATAGCATTTTGATGAGTGTTCCTGATGCCGTGGTGATTTTTGATCCTGATTTGAAAATCGAATATAGCAATGTTGCATTTGAAAATATTGTTGAAAAAGGTGTTGAGTCTTTAAGCGGAAAATCCCTTTTAAATTTAGGCCTTTATCCCATTGGCCCCTGGCAAACACTTTACGATGTTTTGAAAAAAGATTTCGAAAATGTGAAACCTTCTTCAACCAAGACTCTCGATGACCGGCCAATCGAATGTTACACAGCAAAAGATCCTCTTGCTCCGAAAGAATCATCCTCTTTACAAAACATGCAACGAACTATAAAGCTGGACCATAAGATTTTTGCGTACAAAGTTTTTGATTTGGTCATTCAAGAAGGAAGTGAAAAACATATCGGATTACTTTTAAGAGATGTCACTGAAGAAGTTGATTTGCATGATCAACTGACCCTGGCGGATAAATTGTCTGGGTTAGGAACATTAACCGCTGGGATTGCGCATGAATTGAATAATCCTCTTGTTTCGATCATGGGGTTTACTGAAGTTATTCTGGATGAGAAAGACCCTGAAAAAATAAAGAAGTATGCTAAAAAAGTTTTTGACCGATCCAAAGATATGGCATCGGTCATTCTGAATATGTCAGGGTATATCAGAGCTCCTTCCACAGCGGATAAAAAAGAAGTGGATATCAATGAGCGTATTGATGCCGCAATCGAAATTGCCATCCTTGCCACATACAGTGATGATATACATCTTGAATTTTTTTTTCATCCCTTCCACCCATATTTGCAAAGTCGGAAGAGATTCAACAGATTTTTTTGAATCTGCTAACAAACGCGGTTCAGGCAATGGAGGGGAAAGGGAAGTTGATTATTTCTACGCAAGCCCAGAATGGAAGCGTAGTGGCAAATATCAGTGATACCGGCCCCGGTATCCCGAAAAAATATCTCACCAAAATTTATGATCCCTTCTTTACTACTAAAGAGCAAGGCAAAGGCACGGGCTTGGGTTTGAATATTGTGCACCAGTTAGTAGTGAAATACGGAGGCCATATCGATGTGACCTCGAAAATGGGAAAAGGGACTACCTTCTCAATAATGTTTCCTGCTCACCTAGTTTGAAAATTAACGAAAATAAAAAACAGCGCATTTCTTGGTGAATGCGGTTAAAATCCATAGACCATGAAAATTACTGTAATTAGTCGTCCCTGAAAAACCCTATTTCCAGAGAAAAATGGTAAAGAAGGTCCGTGTTTTTATTCAGCAATCGGTCGAAAATGGTTTTTGAACAACCACGAAAAAAGAAATAATAAGAAAG
>Ga0115000_10001168_pt1 | contig 23664 bp, 18 predicted proteins | sample ArcticOcean_MG_C_6_FD_89690 | JGI IMG/M metagenome (GOLD analysis project Ga0115000, IMG submission 89690) | Marine microbial communities from western Arctic Ocean - ArcticOcean_MG_CB8_128 | ecosystem: Environmental > Aquatic > Marine > Oceanic | place: Arctic Ocean: Canada Basin | collected... | reverse complement strand
CGCTTACTAACGATCTTACTTGGGCATTTGTTCTTTGAGTGAAACTGATTGAACCAGTGCTATTATTGTATGCAATGTCTCCACCGCCACTAAATGCTCCTCTGATTGCACTAACGTCACCGTCTATTATTACAACGTTCCCTGATTCTGTTGCGTTAGTGTATGTTCCGCCGTCAATGCTTTTAATACCATGTGTTATTACATTTCCTGCACTCGTGCTACCAGCATATATGTTAAGGCCTGTTGAGCCAACATCTGCTACTGTTCCTACACTTGCTGTAGGAGTAATTTGTTTTTTAATACCGTTAACGTATACCCATGCCTCATCGACATCAGTAAATATTGCGCCTGCATCTGTAACGTTTGTGCTTGGTAAAATTACTTTACCTGTGAACGTTTTAGTTCCTGCTAAACTTTGGTCGCCTGTTGTTCTAATAACTGTACTGTCAACATCTACTGTATAACTTCCAGCACCATCGTTGTATGTTCCTGTTATACCTGATCCAGGTATTAATAAATTGTTTACTCTGTCGTCTACTGCTTCAAGGAAATCTGTAACTGCTGTACTTGGTATTGCAATAGTTGTATTAGTTGATGTTGTTAACTGTCCTTGTGCATTTACATTAAATGTTGGTACTGCTGATGCTGTACCGTAACTTCCGCCGGTTACGCCTGAGTTAGTAATGCTAATTGCACCACTGCTGAATGTAATGCCTGTGCTACCACTAAAGTCTGAATGTAGTAATATGTTGTTGTCTGTGCTACCGTCGTTGCTGAACTGCCATCTTGTTGAACTGTGATCGTATTTTAAATATGTATCGTTGCCTGTTCTCCCAACAAATACATGTGCGTCTTGGTCTGCATTACCATTGTTCATAGTAATGTTTGCTTCGTTAACTACTAAGTCGGTTACTGCAACATAGTTTAAATTACCTGTAACATCAAGATTACCAGTAACTGTAAATGGGTTTACTGTTGCACCTGTTAAATCAACTGTGCCAGTAAATGTTTTTGTACCTGCTAAATTTTGATTACCTGTTGTTCTAATTACTGTGCTATCGACTGCAATATCATTTGCATTTGCAGTAATACCATCGCCTCCGATAACATTTAGTGTTCTTGTTGCGGCTATTGTTCCGCCACCTGTTAAACCTGTGCCTGCTGTTACTGATACTGTTGTATGGTCTATATGTTCGTTTGCTACAAAGCCACTTAAATTATCATGGACTATGTCTGCATCTGTTGTACTAATTACACCTGAGGTATATGTAATGCCTGTGCCACCACTTAGTTCTGCGTCAACTCGTGTGCCTACTGCACTATTAAAGTCTGTAACTTGAGAACTTGTTATTGCAATACTTACATCAGCCGCTGTTGTTAATTGTCCTTGTGCATTAACTGTAAATGTTGGTATTGCTGTAGCACTACCATAACTTGTTGCTGTAACGCCTGAGTTAGTAATACTTATTGCACCACTGCTGTATGTAATGCCTGTGCTACCACTTAGCTCTGCATCAACTCTTGCGCCAACGGCACTATTAAAGTCGTTAACTTGAGAACTTGGAATACTTATTGTTGTTGAGCTGGCCGCTGTTACAAGACCTTTTGCATTAACTGTTATACTTGGTACTGCTGTTGCTCCACCATAACTTCCTACGCCACTATTAACTGTTGCTAATGTAGTTGCTAATACAACTGCACCGCTACCATTAAATGATACAGCACTTGCTGATGCGTCACCAGATATGCTAAAGTTTTGTGCGGTTTCTAAAATTGTTGCCTTACTGGCTACACCTGTGAATGTAGCATTAGAGCCGGTACCATTTTCTAATATTTTAGTTGTACCGTTTGATGCGTACACATCACCGACTAAATCTGCTGTTACTTTGTTTGCACCAAGATTAATTGGTTTTGAAAATTCAATGTAACCGTTATCTCTGTCAAAACTAATGTTTCCGTATACGTTATTACTGTTAAGGGCAATGGTTACAACTTCGTCTGTTCCATCACTGTTTACTTCAAAAAGACTGCCACCAAGTTGTGTAACATTTGTAGTCGTATTAGTCTGAGTTACGTTCCCTTCAATGGTGAGCTTACCCTGAATTATCAGTTCTTCATCTGCATTTATATAAGTCTTTTTAGTTGCCATTAAAGTAATCCTAACGTTTAGTGTTTATCTAACTATTTATCACAATGATTAAAAAGTCAAAAAAAAGCACCTTCCGGAGAAAGTGCTTTTTAATTGTTTCTAATGAAACTGTTCTAATAAGTTTTAAGGCTTACTGGAAAGATATGTTGGACAATGTAATTGCATCAACATAGTCTGCCGCGTTACCCAATGAACTTGCTGTATTAGTAAGTTCTTTGTAACCGTATCTTGTCATAAATGACACGACTGGTTCAAAAGTAGCAGGATCCATAACTGGACCTGTGCTCATTAATGGGATATAAGGACAATAGAACGCAGGAGCATCAGTTTCTGAAGAACCTTTGTAACCAACAAGAACCTTAGTTCCGTCAGCCGCATAGTTATCTACAAATACTTTGATTGTTCCGTTTAAAGTACCAACAAACTTAGTGTTTGTAGGAGCTTCAAAAGAACCTTCAGTTGTTCTTGCGAAAGTAGAAGTTGACGCACTTTGTAGTATTGTCAATGCTTCTGGAGATACAACGATATAGTTACCAGCACCACGTCTTGTTCTTGCCGCGATTCTGTTAGCCGCTCTGTTGATCTCAATTGCCAAAGCCGCATGTCTGTCACCAACGTATACACTTGTTCCACTTAAAGAGGAGAAGTCTAAAGTTGTTCCAGCACCTGCAAGAGTTCTTAATGAACCGATAATTTCTTGATCGATTTCAACAACAATCTCTTGTGCTAAAGCCTGCATAATTTCTGCTTCGACATCAACGCCGTGCATAGATTCTGCATCCTGAGCCGCCTCAAAAGTCCATCTGGCGCTTAGACGTCTTGTCTTAGCTTCAACAGTTTCTTTTAAGATTTGAATGCTCATTTTCTTACCTGTAGTTCCTTCAGCGGCCGCAGTTGCGTCCGGAGAACCAGCATAAGTTGAAGCAAGTTTGAAAGGACTTAAAGCCTCGTCACCTGCTGTTGCTCCACCACCAGTTTCCGCATAACGGACTCTTAGTGTATGGATTTGCCCTACTGGGCCAGTCATAGGCTGAACGCCTACTAATTCGTTAGCGATAACTGAAGGCATAACCCTTCTGATTAACGGTAACATTACTTTGTTTAAAGTTGCTACTGAACCGGCACCTGTTGCACCTGCTGTTGCGGACTCTTGTAAATACCTTCTGCTATTTTCAAGAACCACATCTAATGTAGATTTACGGTTACCCGTTACACCTTCCATTAATGCGTCTTTTGTTGCCGACCAGTTGCTCTCAAATAAATTTGCCATTTTATTACTCCTAATTATTTTGAAAGTCCGGCTAATTTTCTGATCATGTCAAGTTCAACGACATCATCAGAGTTTACGTCATCGGCTTTTGCGTTTGCAACGGCCTTCTTGTCTCCAGTTTTTACACTGACGACTGATTCTGACAATGTTTTCTTTGCTCTTGGTGTTTCTCCATCTAAAACTGAAGGTAAGTACTTGTTAAAGGACTCTTCCAATTTAGATGTTTTGACACTTTCAAGTAAATCAAACATTATTTCTTTCTTCTCTTTGCCTAACGGTGCTGTCAGACTTAATAATGTCTCTTTACGAGTCATTTTGTCTTCTGCTATTCTTAATTTAGATTCTACAAGTTTCGTTGCGTCCTCACTCTCAGCAATTACTTGCTTAGATTCATTAAGTTTTTGTTCCATATCAGCTATTTGTTTCTGTATACTCTTGATTTCTTTTGCTTCGTTTAGGTAACTTGTACCATATTCGTTAGCAAATGCTTCAAAAATTCTTCGACCGAAGTCATTTTCACGTGCCTTAGTAATATCATTACGGAAAGAGCTAACTTCATTTATAATTACACCATTAACAATGCCTTCGACTTTGTTAGCGGCTTTTTTAATAAATTCTGCTTTGGCTTCTGCTAATTGCTTTTTGCCTTCTCTTACCATTTTGACTTTTTGCTCAACTAAAGATTTCTTATCTTCGTGGAATTCAGAAAGTTCTCCAGCAAGTGATTCTGTTACAAACTCATCGAGTTTAGTAACGTGTTCGCTTACTTTTGTTCTATCTGCACGAAGTTCTTTAACCTCTTTCGCTACTGCTTGAGTAACAAAAGTGTCAAGTAGTTTTGCATGTTCACTAATGGCTTTGTGATATTTGACACGATCTGTTGCAAGGACCTCTCTTTCTTCTGCAATCAATTGTACTTCTGCTTCTACTTTTTCTGAAATGAATGTGTCAACAGCTTCAACGATCTGACTTTTGTCATGTTCGTATCTACTTGCAAATTCTTCTCTAAGTTCAGCGGTCAGTTCATCTCTTGCTTCAGAAATTTTCTGAGTCCATGCGTCTTGAATATCTGTCTTAACTTGTTCAGTTAATTCAACGTTTTCAAGCATGTCATTTATAGTCACTGCCATAGTAGTCTCCTACTTATAATTTAAGTTCATTAATGAAATTAGTGATCTGTTTCATTAAATGTCTTTCTGCACTTTTATCGTGTGTTAACGCAGATGCGGTCTCAAAAATTGAGGCACCTCCACGCATATTAAATAAACTCTCATAGATAGTCTTGGGATAGGCGTCTGGGGCACTCGGTTGCGCCACAATGTCTACTGTTACTATATCAAAATCAGAAACAGCGCCGCTTTCGCTGACATTACCGCTTCCTCTACTTGATACACCAAGTTTTGCTCCCGCCTTTAACAATGCTTTCGCAATGTTACCCATCGGTGTCTCTATAATTTTCAACTTACCTAAACCGTTACTGTCGTCGCAATGCATATCAGTTATGATATGACTTACGCGGTCTAAATTTATCTGTAATTCTTCTGGATGATCTAACTCACCCATTACAGTTTCGCCTTGTTGTAGACGTGTTCTTACACTTTCAACAGCTTTTTTAATTTCATCTTTAGGATATATTCTACCATTTTGATTTTTTACGTCGCCCTGGATGAATAGTCCTGCCATAAACAGTTCCTTACCATCAGCTGATTCAGTAATCTGACACTTGCTGACTTCTGGTGCTATGTATTCGTATAATTTATTAGCCATTAAAAATATTCCTATCAGTTAAAAAAGACTTATGCCTTTTTTGGTTCAACTTTAATGTTGTCTGTAGGTGTGTTGTCTTTTGCCGCTTCACCTTTTTTGCCTTCTCCGCCGTCGTTTGCTTTAACAGGTTTTGCTAAAGTAACTGCTGGTTGAGCCGGTGCTTTAGTAAGTGGTGATTCTTTTGAATCTTCACCTGGTGCACTTGGTGTTGCTACTGTATCTGAAAGTTTTGTTGCTTCTTCAACTACTTCGTCTTCTGACTCTGCATCTTCTAAAGTATACTCAACTGATTCAAGATCAAGCTCGTCTTCTACAGGTAGCTCATCGCTGTCTGCATCAAATTCAGCTTCTTCACCGTCATCCATTCCGTCTACTTCGTCATCTGCTAATAGTTTTTCGAATTCTGCTTTAAGCTCTTCAAGTTCAGCTGAAAGATCGTCGACTTTGTCTTCTAAGTCTTCATCTTCTTCACCAACTTCATCGCTTTCAATTTCATCATCGCCGGACATGATATCTGCTTCGAAATCATTTGACTGATCGATAACTTCTTCTTCTCCGAAAGCTTCTTCTACTGCTTCTTCTTCAGTTTCGACAGTTTCTTCAACTGCTTCTTCTTCGGTTTCTTCAGCTTCTTCAACTGTTTCTTCTTCTTCAACTTCTGAACTTTCGTCTAAAACTTTTTCATATTCTGCTCTTGCCTTAGCAACAACATACTCATGTAGCATTTCTTCTGCTTTTTCGTTTTCTTCTGAAAGGAGAAGTTCAAGAATGTCTTCTAATTTATTTCTTGACTCTGACATTGTGGTCTCCTATTTAAAAATTAATTGTTAAATTAACATTAGTCAATGATTTGCCTGCAATTGCTACAAATCGTCTATTATACTTATATGAGTGGTGTTAAATACTGTGATTATGGTGTGATTTTCGGGCAAAAGCCTGGTGTGAACAGATATTTATACACAAAAAGTGCATTAATATATACTATGTTTACTAAAGCCCTGGGCCAGCGTCTGTTGGAGCCGCATACATAACTTTAACAAATTTATCGTGTTCAAGCTCTTCAGCTTTTTTAATTTCTCTTACTTTACGCAATTTGTTTAACATTTCCAAAGTTAGTTTACTTTTTCGTGTGTCGTCTTTACTACGTTTTTGTAAAGCATCAAATTCCGGATTGTAAAATTCGTTAAGTCTCATTATATACTCTCTATTCCGCCATCAATGGGTGGCGCATTAGTATTTATGTCTGGCTCGCCATCTACTGCACCCGGAATACCTTGCATATCAATATCAAGTTCTGCTTCTGGGTCAACTGCGGCATCAGGTTCTGTTCTAATACCTAAGTTTCTTAGATCTGCTTGTTGTCCTTCGTTAGCAAACTTGCTGTACTGATTTTCTTTACGCCATAGATCTTCGTTCTCTTTAAGCTCTGTTTCAGTTAAACCAAGATACTTTTTAAGTTTAAACTGATTACTTACAAACGGAATAGTAGCAACTTGATTAAACAATTGAGCTCTTTCTGTATCTAACTGTAAGTCTCTGTAACTTGTAAAGTTCATAGGCTTATTAAATTCAATATCAAAATCAGCACTATCTATTTCAATGCCTCTATGCTTGATAAACATTTTAAATTCTCTGTCAAGATCTTCTTCAACTTGTTTTTGTAGTCTTTCAACATACTTTGCAAATCTATATTCTTGAATGTATGCAACGCCTACTTTACCGTCATTATACACCGCGGAACCGTCGTCCGGGCCTGTAGGTAAGTAAGAACTTGGTATTCGTAATCCACGCAATAACTTGTTATTAAAGTACCTTAAATCATCAATTTGTCCCAGGTTTTCACCACCCGGTAATGTGTCTACTTTACTTCCTCTGCCGTCTGCCGTCTGTGCAAAGAAGTAGTCTTCCAACATGCTCATTGGGTTATAAGCGGCATCTACAACACTACTGCCATCTGATTTTTTATTAGGCACTCGTTTTTGCTGTACTTCATACTTAACTTGTTCTAAGTACTGTCTTGCTTTGTGAGGTGGCATATTACCTACGTCAATCATAAACACTCTTCTTTCTGGTGCTCTGTGAACTCTGTAAATAATAATACTGTCTTCAAGTAATTCTTTTTGCTTGAAAACTTTAAAAATTGGTTCGAGGATACTAATACCAAAGGGCCATGAATGATCCATGCCTTCTGTTAAACTAATATGTACAATGTGTCTTGCATCAACTGGCATTCCTTGATCTACTCCATCAATAGCACCTGTCATATAGTTGCTTGTTGACGTACCAATACTGCCCATTGTTATTCCAGATGCACCGGACCCATATGGTCTTTTGTGTAATGGTGCTACATCTGTTGCAAGTTGTTCTACAAAGTTTGGTTCAAGGTTTTTAACAAAGTAAGTTTCAATTTTCTTACCTTCGCTTTCGTTAACAATAACCTTTTCAATGTTTGCAGGGTCAATCCAAAATAGTTCAAATGTCTCTGGGTCTCTAATAAAGAACTGATCGCCGTACTTTAAAGAGTTACGGAACATTCTAAATGCTCTTTTATGTAAGTTGTTTAGTTTACACCATTGTGCTAATGTTTTAGCAAGAATTTTTTGTTCAGTGTCGCTTGGTGTTACATTATACGATAGTTCAAAAGGCATGCCTGTTTGTTCGTCTTCTTGTGTTCCAAATTCAGCAATTGTGTCTAACGCGGCATTAACTTCTAAGTCATTGTCCATTTGATCGTACTGAATGTAACGCATAAGTCTGTTAGGACTTCCTGCATATACTTCCGGTAACCAACTTGCATATCTACTGGTTGCGGCACCTGGGCCACCGCCTTCGTTTGATCTACCTGTGACATTTAAGGGTAAACCCGAATTGTCAACTGTTGTAAAGTGTTTTCTCCAACTCATAATATTCCTGATTTTTTATATCGTATAATTATATTACACTATTTATCGGTTTATGTCAAGTGTTTATTTTAAGAACTGGCAAAGAAAGGCCAGTTATGCATTAACGCCTTTTGATGTGGCTTTAGTGTTTGTTACAATCTTCTCTAAATGGCTATTCATTTTTGTGTCTTGCATTGCTATTGCTTCTGTAAGAGTTTTCATAGTTTGATCAGTTGCTGTAGACTTATCTATTATAAGTTTCAACATTTCTTGAAACTTATTCTCTATTTCTTTTTTGCGTTCATCTGTTACTGGTTTTGTGTTAGTCTCAGCCTTTGCCGCGGTTGCTGTAGTTGTACTAACAGCAGGAGTAACCGGAATAGCGTCGTTATTGGGATTGCCAACAATTACTTTAACAGTTGAGCCGGCTGTGTTATTTTTAAAATTTGTTCCAGTTGCTGTTCCAGTTGCTGTTCCAGTTCCAGTTACTGTTCCAGTTCCAGTTACTGTTCCAGTTCCAGTTCCGGTTGCATCATTAATTGTAGCCTGGTCTTTTTCAGGTCTAAAAAAGTCTACGGCATTTTTAATAACGTTCTTAATAGGAGCAGTTACATTTGAAACTGTTTCAATAGCTTTGTCCTTCTTGTCTATGAGAGTATTTTTTGCATCTGCCATTGGAGTTGCAGTACCAAATATTATCCTTTGCAAATTATCCCAGGTAAACAGCCCGGTAATTGCTGTCGCCATAGCAGTAAATATAGGTGTCCAAGTGTCTTTATCAGAGAGTATATTTTTTATTTTATCAAACATATCAGGTATTTTTTCAAATACTGTATCAGTAACATAGGTTGTTGCGGTTTTTAATTTGTTTTTAATCCATTCTGCTATGCTATCAAATGTTTTTTTGGCCTCTGAATCTTTCCACCATGTCGAAAGCTGGTTCTTCATTATGGTCCATAAGTTTTCGCCATTATTAAGTCGATCTGTTATCCTGTCCATGTATCCAGTAATGTAACTGCTGTAGTATTTTATAGCGTCTGCAAAAGTTTTAACTTCTTTTCCGGCGTTGGTTGATGTTTTACCAAAGAAATCAAATGATTTTAATACTGCTCGTACCATACCAGTAAACGATTGTGCAACCAATGTGGTTGCATCGTTTAATGCCTTTAATGTGTTGTCCAGTTCATCGCCTGAACCCATTACTTTACCAAATTCTACTGTGATGATTGTAATTATACCATCCATCATGCCTTTAAATCGTTTAGTCACAGAAGCAAATGCCAACATGGCTTTTTGAGCATCATCAATATTTAACCCAAGATTTTCAAGTTTCTTTGAGGCATTCTCTGAGGCAACAACTGCCTGTGCCATTGATTTGGCCATTTCGTCGCCGGCTCTTGCAAGTAGGAAAATCCTATCTCTTTCTGAATCAGATAAGTTTGCTAATTCGGTTGTAAATTGTTTTGCAATGTCTTCGCCATTTTTAAAGCCGTTTTCAAAGTCGTTGATTGCAGAATTCATTGTGCCTGCTAATCTTGGTAATACAGTAATCATTGCTACCGCGGCATCACTGAATCCAATTGCGCCACCTTGTGCCGCTTCAAGAACTGCGGCCGCTATTTCGCCGCCAACTTCTCCTGCTGATGCTCTTAATACTGAAGCAAACATTGTTGTGCCTGTAATAACGCTTTCCTGAGCATCTTTGTTCATTGTTAACAGCGAAGCAGTAAAGTACCCGTTGTCATCAATTAATGTTTGAACAAAAGTTCTAATAGTGTCTGTGCTAACACCTAATGCCTGTGCATATTCAACTTGTTTTTGTGTAGTTTTGGCTATATTTTTATTCATTCTGTCCTGCTGTTTAGCAGACAAACTTGTTACATTTGTTAAACGTGCTCTTGTGTTTAGTTCTTCAATTATTATGTCGTTTAGCTCTTCTAAGCCTGTGCCAAGATCTAATCCATAGTTGGTTAACTGTTGCACACTGGCAACTGTGGCACTAACTGACTTGCCCATTGTAGCAAATGCACGTGAATTATTCACCATGGATTGAACCGCTTCGTTTGTGCTAAATCCTAATAAGTTTAAACTTGTAATAGTTTGAATGGTTGAATCACGTTGGCTTAAACCTACTTTAGTTAGTTCTGTAAGTGCTCCGCCTAACGTAACAAATCGAGCAGTTGCAACTCCGGTTACTACAGAACCTAATGCTATCATTCCTTTGGCAAATGTTGCCAGTGTGCCACCGATGCCTCTGCCTATACCTGTGGTAAGATTTTTAAAACCTTGCCCCATCGAAGTTCTATTCTTTTTACTTTCTTCGATTAATGTCTTTTGTGATTGCTGTTGTTTTGATGCGGCATCTTTATCTCCGGCGTTGGCGCCTTTAGAATTATTAGCCATATCATTTAACGCATCTATTACTTGTTTGTCACCTTTTACTAATTGCTTGATATTGGCTAACACCAATGCCTGCGTTGATTCCAACGAAAAATCAGGTATAGTCACAGTGGTGCTATTTCCGTCTTTATCTTGTATTGTAAAGTTTGCCATTCAGTTAATCCATTAAGTACCTATATAATGATGATAAATAAGTACAGTTAGTAAATTGTTATATTACTTTAACTATTTATCTAAATCATTAACAGGAGTTTTAATAATGAGTAAACAGACACAGAATCCTTTAAGTGGACATTTTAGGGCACCTAAACTGTACACTCTACTACCAAGTCAAGGTAGATACTATACCGATGACATTGTAGAAATGCCCGACAATGGTGAATTACCAATATATCCGATGACTGCTAAAGACGAATTAATTATGCGTAATCCAGATGCATTGTTAAATGGTGAAGCAGTTACCCAAGTTATTGCAAGTTGTGTACCAAGTGTAAAGAAATCAATTAAATTAATGTCCAACGATGTTGATGCGTTACTGTTAGCAATACAGGGTGCATCATATGGTGACGACATTAGCATAAGAGCAAATTGTCCAGAATGTAATGTTGAAGTAGAAGGTGTTATTAGTGCAGACGACACATTGTCAGCAATGTCTGTGTTAGAAGATAGTTATACATTTACTACTGGTGAATTAGAGTTTGCTGTTAGACCGTTTACATATGAAACTACTATTAAAGCCGGAATTGCAAGTTTTCAAAGCACAAGAAGTTTACAAGCAATGGCAGACATGCCAGATGACGAAGATAAGTTAAAAGTGTTTAACCAAAGTTTTGTAAAAATGGCAAACGTTAATTTTGATATTATCGTTGACAGCATACAATCAATTACAGCACCCGGCGATGAAGAGGATGTTGTAGTAACTGATAGAAAACAAATTTTAGAATTCATGAATAACTGTGAAAGCAGTATTGGCAAACAAGTCGAAGAGCAAATTGCTCAAATTGGCGAGATTGGTATTGCTAAAGAGTCAGAATTTATGTGTGAGGAATGCGATAAGACCTTTAGGTCCAGTGTTGCATTTGATCCTGTAAATTTTTCCACCGCTTCTTAAGTAGTGCTGAACCAGAAGAAATTCTCGAATATTTAACGAAGCTCAATAAACAGCAAGAAGAGATGTACCAGAGTGTAATGGAACTGGTAGTATTTTCAGAAGGTGTTGTTTCTTATTCCGAACTATGGCACATGAGTTTTACTGAAAGAGAAATGCTCGTTAAAACTATTAATAAGTATAACGCAAAGAAAAGCGGCGACAGTCAACAAGAGATGTTGTAGCTCTAACTTCCTGTTAGACCACTCACAAACTATTTAAATAATACATATATGCTTTATATGTTTGTTTTCCAATAACTCTAAAAGAGCATATTAAATAGTTAAACACTTTATAGACACTTCGTGTCTTTCCAAACTACATTCATATGTTCATTTCATTCACATATTCTTTTGTTTGAAAGTTTTTTAAAAAGAGAAGTTATTTACATTATACAAGTTATCAAGTAACTTGAGCCATAATTCTCCTTATGCAAGGAGAAGGATGTCAGGTGTCATCAAGTGAACCATTACCATCTCTAACTCGGGTGCTATTAGGAACCAGTGAGCGTTCTGTCCCCATACACTACCGTCTCGTGTCTCACGGAAATTTATGTAACCTGGTAGAGTTTGGTTACACAAACTTGTAGGTTGCTTTTTCTCATTGCCTACATTCTTTTAATACTGTTTGTCGTGTGTTTGTATCTTTGCCGCTATACATCTCCAATTCTCGCACCGGGTGTTTCCATTGCCGGATTGTCGAGGAGCCAGATATTCAATGCCTCTGTTGGGGCCGGTGTATAGTCCTGTGTGTGCCTTGCTTTGACTTTACGTCTGATGTGCCTTAATGTGTGTTGTAATCAGTTAATAGTTATCTATCTTTTAATGCTTCTCGTAAGATTTTTGAACCACCCACTCTTACATTGATAATTCCGTTATAATATTCGTCAGTTTCGAGAACTTTACGTTTAAATTGTTCTTCTGCTTCGAGATAACTTGCAACGCCTCTGCTTGGACAAAAGTATAAAATTTCTCTTTTAAACTTGTCTTGCCCGAGTGCTAATACATCTTCATTTAAATGATCTGAACTACCCCAATATGTACGCCAGTCACTTTCTTTAGTGCCACGTCTTTTATTCTTCTTGCCTTTAAGAGGGGGTTTAGTTGTTTTGAATTTTGCTAACTTTTTACCAACATATTTTTTATCGTTAGTTAGGTTAGTAATCAGGTAAACAAACGCTTCGCAATCTTCTGGTAACTTGTCTACTTTTTTATTGTTAAATGTCCATTCCATATAGTTAGTTATCTTGCCACAACACTATGGATATACTTATTGCGGCGTACTGCATCAAGGTCTGGATCATGTGTTAATTTGCCTAACGGAATATAGCCTATTGCAAGCCTTGGGTCTGATATATCATATGGCAACGGCACCTTTGCTTGTACACACCATCGCTTAATAGCAGTTATTGTTTTGTTTGCATTAGTGAATTGATCGTTACTAAACCATGCTAATAAATCATTCTTTAAGATGCTGGTAGGAACTATGTGCTCTGCAGGAATATGCTTATCTTGGTCGTACCATAATTCCATAGTATGCTTACCTACGTGTGGGTAATTCATATACAAGTGATTAGTTAATTTAGTAGGCGTAAACAACGTGTAGTCGTCTGTGTGCAACGGTTCGCCATCATCTTGAGTACTAAACAGAAACCGTGTGTTAGCATTTGCTTTTAAGTCCTCTATATGATGTAAATGGTAGTTAAACATACTTAACCAATGTCTTAATTCACCATGAGTGTCTTTAACTAAATCAGGAAAATTAACATGCAAAGTGTTTAAGTCATCTATGTGGTCTTTGAATTGATCTGGTAGTAACCGCTTGATATGTGTTATAGATTCAGTAAGTTTTGATTGCACATCATCTTCGCTTTCGCCAAAATTATAAAACTGTGTTCTACTAACAAATTCTAAATCAAGTGTTTGAAAACGGTGCCACAGTCTTTCAGCAACACGGTTATCAAACAGCTCGTATGTTAGTTTATAATTTGCTTCGTTACCGAGATATATGTCAAGAAACATATTCCGTATCCGTGTTATATGCAGTAAAGCCGCCTTCCTTAACGACAGTTAGTACATTATTAACACGACCTACAAGTTCTTCTTTATGAGAAATAAGCATTATATTTTTGCCTTGATCTCTGTGCATTTTCTTAAGAATACCGAGAGCGTTTTCTACTCCCATTGAATCCATGCCTGAGTCTATTAATTCATCAATACATAACAAGTTCATTGGCCTATTTAAACTTTCATACATATCTCTGAATGCCCATGATAGTCCTAAAATAAGTCTGTTACGCTCACCTCTACTTAAATTATCAAAGTCTAAGTCTCTGCCGTACTCTGTTATTTCTACGCCTAAGTCACTTGCAAATTTAACATCATGTAGTAAGCCTAACTTGTCTAAGTAGTCTGCTAACCTGTGATTTAAGTATGCAATATTTTGATCAATAATACGTTTACGAATAAAACTGTCTTTACTGGTTAATAGTTTGTGCAGGAAGTCCTGATGTTCTTGTAAGTAAGTTAATTCGTTCATTAAGTCAAATGTAATTTCTTGTAACCCAGAAACTTTTAGTCCGTTAATTTGTTCAATGTAAGGATTAATTTCATTAATTTTTTCTTCTAACTGCTCTCGCATTGTTTCTAAATTATGTTTGTGTTGTAATGCATCATCTTTAGATGCGTAAAATAATGTAGGCTTACTCGGTATAATGCCTACCTCTGTAATTTTCTCATCAGTAGTTGAAATTTTTAATCCAAGCTCTTCCCAATGTGCTGTTTCGTTAACAATTTTTCCTTCTAACTCTTTTGTATACTTTTCATGTGTATCTAAATGAGCAGTACCTTGTTCACAAGTAGGGCAAATACCTTCTAATGCACTTGTTAGGTTTACTTTTAATTCGTCTAATGATGTGGTGCTTCTTGTAAAACTTGCTAATGCTGTTCTGTGATCTTTTTGTAAATTGTACAGTATAGTTTCTTGCTCGACTAACGTCTGTAATAATGCATGGCTTTCAATTTCGACTTCAATATCAATTTGTTCAAAGTTAAGTATGGCTTCGCCAACCTCATTTATTTTTTGTTCTTTATTACGTTCCCATGCCTTACTGCGACTTTCAATTTCTTTAATATTTTTGTCTATGCGTTGGTTACTATCTTCAACTGCTTTAATTCTAAACTCTTCTTCTTTAATACCATCTCTTGTAACCTTTTGTCTTTCTTTTAAAATTTCGGCTTTTGACGATAGCTCAGTAATACCTAACAACTGTTCAATCATATCTCGTTGATCGTTATTCTTCATACTAAGGAATGGCTCGGTATAAGTGTTTAGTGCAATTAAATGCTTAAACATATTATGTGGGAAACCAATAATTTTTTCAATTTCTTTTTGGGTTTCTCTACTGTCGCCTTGCTGTTCTTCTGTGAACGCATCTTCACCGTTAATAAGTAAACGTAAAACGTTAGGACGTCTGCCACGTTCAATACGATACTCGATACCTTCAATCTCAAATTCGACAGTAGTAATCATACCTTTGCCGTTTGTTTTATTGATTAAATTATCACGCCTAATATTAGTTAAGGCTTCACCGTACAATGCATAACTTAATGCATTAATAATAGTAGTCTTTCCTGTGCCGTTTCTACTGCCATCGCCACCCATGTCTAAGTTGTGACCCAACACAAGAGTTAATTGACAGTTATCAAAGTTTACGGCTTGTAGGTTATTGCCCACACTCATAAAATTCTTTGCACTTACATTTTTAATTTTTAGCATTAGTCTGTGTCTATACTGTTATAGATGTTAATCAAAACATCTTTTTGAATTGTGTTTGATTCGATAGTGTCTAACTGTTGTAATACAATTTGATTAACACTTTCAAACGTAATTTCTCCGCCTTCGTATTCCTCTTCTTCTTTAATAGGAACAAGTTGTAGTTCTCTTACATTATATTGCTCTGCAAATTTTTCTCTAATAAAATTTGCCTCTTCGTAACTTATACTCACATCAAGTTTTACTCTGGCATAAGTATATTCATCGAGCAAGTTAGCATGATTGTCTAATAATGTTCTTAAATTAAACACTCTATACTTAGGACCTTCTGCCCAATTTACATACTGTGGCTCACCGCCCCATTCGAGAAACATTGCTCCTCGTTCATCATCGTCTACGTCTGCATAGTTATGTGGGAAGGCATTACCAATGTAATGTATGTTATTTTTATATTGTCTTTTGTGAAAGTGCCCACTGAACACATACTCTGGTCCGCTTAACATCTTATCGTTAATGCCACCACCGTGGTCTGGCATCTCTACCATTGCGTTCATTTTAAAGTAAGGTAACTCAAAATGACCAAACATATACTTGCATTTCATTTTAGAAACAACTTTATAATCATCTCCGCATAACCAAGGAATGATCGCAACTTCATCTTTTTCAAAGAATTCGTCGCACATTACAAAGTTAGGTAAGTCACGAGCAAATTCAATGCTGTTTAACTCTCGCTTGTCTTTGTAATATAGGTCATGATTTCCTGTGATGAAATACACAGTTTCAAAGTTGTCATTAAGTTTTTTAAGATCTTTAATAGTAGCATTCATAGTAGCAACACTAATACTTGCTCTATGATGATGCCAATCTCCGAGAAAAATACATGTCTCTGCATTCCTGGCTTTTGCTTCTGCAATAAACCAGTCTACAAATCTACTACAATCTTCTATGTGTAAGCGACTATTCTGTTTTAGGCCGTAATGTATATCGGTAAAACAGGCCGCTGTCTTAAACAGTTGGCCCATATAATTTACTCTACGTTGTTCTCAATTTCGGATTCGGCTATTTCTCTAAGTTGACGTAATTCGTTTTCGTGTTGAATCTGTCTTCCGTAACTTGGTAAATGTCCTGAATCTATCAAGATGTCATCTCTGATAGTTTGATTTCTTTTTTCAATGTTTAATACTCTTGTAAAACTGTTATTAACTGCGGCAGTATAATAAGCAAACGGATTATCCGATTTTGCTTCATTAAACTGTAAGCCAATTTGAGATAACTGAACAAGTGCTTGTCCTCTCATTTCGTCTACATAAGTATAGCCTCTCCAGTTTGCTCTGTGAGAGTACCTTTCAACAAGTTTTAAAAACATAGTTCCTAACTTGTTTGTGATTCTTCCAGAATGCGGATCAAAGTGACCATTGCTTAAACTACCTTGCCAATGGCTTCTTGCAACTTCTTTAACTTCATCGTTAACGTATGCATAATGCTTGAATGGTGGGAAGTTTACTTTTGCTTTAGTTTCTGCTTCGTTCTTGGGATTTTTCTTCCTTCCAAACTCTAAAGGAATATGCTCCATACACATCACACGGAAAACTAAATCTTCTTGTGCTATGCTTTTTGGGTCTACTGCAAATTCTTTTTGCTTTGGCTTGTTTTTGTAATCATTAATATCGTGGACTGCCATGGCGGCCTGATAGGCAATTGACTGCATAATAGAAGCACGATTTTCACGGGCAACTTTAATGCTGTTTCTGTTGATTTTGCTAACATCCTCAAGAATTACATCAAATTCAAAGTATTTGTCGTCTGCAAGGTGGCAGAATGTCATTTTACTCTTGTGTATTTCTTTTAGAATATCTTTGTTGTTTAGGTAATTAACCTTTTTTGGCTGTGCCATTAACTCTCCTCAAAATTATAGTTCATTTATATTGTTAGTATTATACATGGTTATTGTGTAATGTCAATATATATTTAGCCACTTTTTTCTTTATAGTATGTTTTAATGAATTGGATAAATAGTGTTATGCCAAATTTAAAAGATTTTTTAACAGGTTCATTAACAGATGCCGCTAATCAAGGATTAGGGTTAATAGGTAACGATGCAGTACGTGGCCTTGTTGGTGGACTAATAGGTAAAGCAGGCTTAGGTGCATTGTACCCAGGCAGAGCAACACCTCCACGTAACCCTGAAAATAACTTAGTGTTCGGTGCAAGAGAATTAAGTGAAATGGATATTAGGCAAGAATTAAGTGAACAAAGTAACTTAGCGGCCAGCAGTATATCGACTAACTTAAACGAAGGCAAAGGTATTACTAAAAACTACGACTGGAGAGCAAGACTGAGACCTAAAGCCGCAGGAGCCAGGGCAATATACGGCCTAAGTGATTTAGCCTCTTCTCGTTCTATATTAGAACCACTTGCAGAAACAGGCGGTTTAGTATGGCAGTATACTCCACAAATTTTTATGAGCGGAATGGCTAACTATAATAGTGCAGAATTGCACGGAACCAACTATCCAATTAATACATTTATAAACAGTACACCTCCTACATTCCCTGTAACAGGCGACTTTACTGCTAATACAATAGCAGAAGCAAGATACTTAATGGCAGTTATACACTTTTTAAAATGTGTAACTAAAGCACACTTTGGAGATGCATCAGTTAGATCCGGAGCATTTGGAACACCTCCACCTGTATTACTTTTTGAATACATGGGAGAAAATGGATTTAAAAAAGTACCAGTTGTTGTTAGAACGTACTCTATTCAGTATCCAGATAATGTAGACTATGTTCCAGTTAAAGGCGGCAGTAGTGAAGACGATGTAACATTTGTACCAACAGTAGCAAATATAACAGTTGATTTACTTGTAAATCATACTCCTCATAAGATTCGTAAGAAATTTAGCATCGACTCATTAAGAACTGGTGCCGGTATTAAGGACGGATTTGTATAATGGCTAAACAAAGTTTTATAAATGCAGGAACATTACAAGGTAGGTTTACCGATGTTAATCGTTTACCAAGTGTACCTAAGAATCCATATGATGAAGAATACGTCATTCAAACAGATGCTGATGAACGCCCAGATATACTTGCATACAAACTATACGGTAGTGTAGATCTTTGGTGGGTGTTTGCATTAAGAAATCCAGACGTGATTGTTGATCCTATTAGAGACTTTAAAGCAGGAACTACTATATTCCTTCCATCAAGAGAAGTAATTAATTCGTTAACCGGGGCATAGCAGATGGTGACGTCAGCCGAAACGGCAAAGAATACGGTCACTGATACAGTTTCCGATAATACAGTAATCAATAGGTACTCAGGTAAAGTACAAGGTAATCTACTTGATCTTTATGATATCCCCACATACAATCTAAAATTATATGCAACAGGATTTGAAGCATTAGAAACACTTAAAGCAAATGATTCTATCGACGACCTTAACGGCGAATCAATGGCAAGAGAGGATAATGGCGATACAGCAAAAGGAACAAGTACAAATAATTTTCAATTAAGCCCAGCTGACGTAATAATACTTGCACAAACAGGTGTAACAGCAGGTGTTGGTATAGATAATCTCGAAATTACAAATGTTCCAGGAAAAAAATCAAACGAAACACAATGTAATTTTAAAATAACACAGCCTGGCGCGGCTGACTTCATAGATCAACTATATTGGACAGCATCCAAGTTAGGCATTGACGTTGCCTCTAAGATGCCATTAGTGTTAGAAATAGACTTTCAAGGCTATCAAGAGTCATCCACCCCAGATACATTTGACGGCGAAGGCGGTCAAATAAAACATATTGCTGGGCCGTATAGATATGTGCTCGAGTTAACAAATTTTGATATTACCATTGGGCCTGAAGGCAGTGAATATAACTTTACAACTGTAGTACAAGATGATACTGCTTTTGCAGATAAATTTTTTACATTAAAGGCCGCCCATTCAACATCAGGTGCAACAATCCAAGACCATTTAACTGATTTAGCAGTAAAAATGAATAAGAGGCTTGCAGGTGATGATGAAGATGAATCAGGTACAGTAGATACTATTACATGGGATTTATCTGAATTTGTTTCAGAAGAAGCAGAAGGATCAACTATAGTTGATCAGGCTCTTAAAGCAACAGCTGGTGCAATAAATTCTAATCCCAAATCTAATAAGCACCCAAAGATAACAAATCAAAGTGTATTAAACGATACTCTACTATCGGCATACAACTCTAAATCAATAACCCAAATTGAAGCAGAAACTCAAACTGACGCTTCGGCTGAATCTTCTTCAGATGAAGGAGAAAAAACAGTTCCAATTAGTGTTACTCTGTCACACGAAGAAGATGATAACTTATTTGCATGTCTTGGTAGAATATTATCACTTAATTCAGACTTTATGTCACATGCCACTCGTACTAAGTTTGCAGAAGGCGACAAAGGTATAGGTGAATGGGATCCAGGGCAAACGCATGTTTGGTGGTACACTATAAAATCAAAAGTAACAATAGGCGAGTTTGACGATAAAAAGAAAACATACTCAAAGAACGTTACCTATAAACCCTTAATAGTAAACACTCCAAGTACCAGTACTGGAGTAACAGCGGACGAATTAACAGCAACGGAGACAGCAACTCTTAACAACTTTGATATTCAAAAAGCATACGAGTATACATACACAGGTAGAAATGATCAAATATTAAATCTAAACATATCTCATCAATTTGGTGTTGCACTATTAGTACCAAAGAACAAAGGTATGGGGGGATCATCAGCGTCGAACTTGTACGCGGTTCAACAAGCAGACCCACTTGCCGCAGAAGATGTAACAAATATTGGTGACTTATTTGATTTGTTTAAAAAAGGTAAAAAGATATTTGACACACTTAAAAACTTTGATTCAGATACTTTAAAAGATATGGCGGCCAATGCTGGATTTAGTTCTGATAAAATTAAAGATCTAATATCTGATACAGCAGGCCAGGCCGCACAAGATTTGGCAAACGCATTAGCAGGTGCAGTAACAGGTGATGATGAAATTAAAAGATTAATCAAAGACCAAGTTTTTGGATCAGCTAATTCGCCTACTGAAAGTGACGACGAAAGACAAAAACAAATTGATCAATATTATGCACTTGGCGAGTATAAAGCACAACCATCCGGATATGAATACTCTGCAGATCTTTTAAATTTTGAAGTTAAGGAAACTACAGCAGAAGAAGATGCATCTAATGAAACACAGAATCAATCTGATACCGCAGAAATAGACACAACTTCCAAAGCGGGAGAAGGGCCTGCAAACACATACGCTGGTGCTCAAACAAGTGTGTTTAATTTTCTATATAACCAAAACGTAGAGCCCAGCATAATGAAACAATTGGATTTTGAAATAAGAGGTGATCCATACTACTTAGGCGATTCTGAAAGTAGTTTAGGTGATTTTAGATTTGACACAGACGGTGATAATTTTTTCCTTTTTATGTTAAACAATCCAAGACGGTTTGACATGGACATAGACGAAGAGGACAATAATACTGGTGAATGGAATAAATTTAATACTTCATGGACTATGTCTGGAATTTATCGCCTTGTATCAGCACAAAATAATTTTAATAATGGTATGTTTACAACATCCATTGTAGCGGTCAAGGAAACTGGAGTCGATTTATCCAAGGTTTCGCCAGAAGATTTGGCTAACTATAACATAACATCAAACCAAAATGCCGGTGACTTAGCAGACAAAGGCCTTGGTGATGCAGATGGATCCGGAATAGACCCTATGGCGTTTACCGACCCAGTTGGGTATATTAATGGACAAATCAGCGGTGGCGGATTTGGCGGCTTAACTGACAGTCAGATAGTTAATAAACTGCAAGCCGATGGTAAAATAAATTCATCTCAGGCCCAGGCATGGCGAGATGCACAATAACACAGGTTAATAATATTTCATGAACGGAAAAGTTAATACAATTGGTACCACAAGTGCTTTTAAAAAAGCATTACAGCAAGAATCTGGAAGTAGACTTCACGGTATTTATATTGCAAAAGTAATCGACAACGACGATGCTAATAAATCCGGACGACTGCTGGTAACTATACCAGATCTACATTACGATACTAAAATAAACGAAAATTTTCATGCAAGATGGACATCACCATTTGCAGGTTCAACTAATCCAGAGTTACTTGGCCCAACAATAGAAAGTTTTGATGAAACAATGAAAACTTATGGCATGTGGACGCAACCACCTGACATTGGTAACTTAGTATTAGTATGTTTTCCAAACAAAACCGTTGACTGTTATGTTCTTAGTATGACATTGCCGGATCAGTATAACTCAATGCTTCCTGGTATGCCTTCGGGAGATAGTTATCAAGGAAAATCCTTTAGGCTTCCAACAGCAGAAAAGAATAAACTTTCAAGTGACACTAAGTTAACTAATCCTATGCGTCCAGCTCATCATCCTTTTGCAGAAGCAATTACTAAACAAGGTCTTATTAATGATCCTGTACGAGGTATTTCAGACTCCGGTGCAAAAAGAGAATCGCCCAGTGACGTATTTGGTATATTAACCAAAGGTATTAGAGATCCAGACAACAAAGCAAAAATGATTCAAGCAGGTCATCAGTTTATTATGGATGATAATGCTGATAGTAAAAATATTAGACTTAGAACAGGTGGCGGAAACCAAATATTACTTGATGATACTAATGGTATAATTTATTTAATAAACAAAGACGGCAAAGCATGGGTAGAATTAGACATGCTGGGTAATATTAACTTCTTTGGTGAAGGCGATATTAGCTTTAGGGCAAAAAAGAATTTTAATTTAAGAGCAGATAAGAATATTAACATTAAAGCAGGACAGGATTTACATCTTAAAGCCGCTGGTGATAACATGGGAGGCAAATACATGGGTATCCCTGATCTCGGCATCCTTGCAATACCGCCACTTGGTGTTGGAGGCAACATTCGATTAGAATCTGTTGCAGATACAAGTATACATGCAAATATGAACGCGGCCATTACAGCAAGTGGTGGAGACATTGACTTAAATGCCGCTGGAAGTTTTAGAAGTAGTGCAAATAAAATTGATCAAACAGCTGGAATATTAGGTATGAGCTCAGTAACAATGGGTGCTATAAGCACTATATCAGCAACCGGTACATCACATGTTTCGGCCGGACCTATTGCTTCAACTGGTTCTCTTATTTTACTTAACAGTGGCAGTGGACCAGTTCCAATACCGGCAATACCGGCAATACCGGCTCCACAAATAGGTGCAAGTGATCATCAAGATCAGTCATCTGTGCCACCAGAATATAAAGCAGACGAAGAAGTAGTTTTACCTAACGGCGGACAACGTCCAGAATCAGGAGACAGTATTAAAAGTATTGTAGGCACAATGCTAACAGCAGAACCATATCAAGGCCATGCTCAATTTGACCCTGCATCAGAGAACCCTGAAACATTAGAAGAAGATGTATCAGCAGATGGTGAAGAAAGTCCGGAACAGCAAGGATTAGCAAGTGTTGATCCTGCAGGCATCACTGATGCGGCCACTGACGCTATTGACAAAGCAAAAGCAGAAGTTACCGATCAACTTTCTGGCTTAAAAAACTTATTACCAGAGCAACTATCAAACTTTGATATGGCATCTCTAAAAAATCTTCAAAGCATCGATGGTATGAAGAATATGATGAATCAGTTAGGCATTGTAATTCCTCCATTACGGTTTCCTACCTCAAATGCATTGTCACAAAAAATTATTGGACAAGTTAAAAAATTAAAAGAACTTGAAGCAGAAATGAGTGCATTTGCACTTGATATCCAAAACAAAACATTAGGGTTACAAGACGAATTAGTAGGTGCTGTAACTGGCAAAGTTGATGCGGCAGTTAAAGAAGCCGTCGATGAAATAAAATCTTCAGCAACACCCCCACCTCCGGCACCAAAAGGATAATAGAGATAACATGACAGTAATAATGGACAACAGCAATAGCAACTTATTAGAGCTAATTGCAGAAAAACTTGATGCTAAGGGCATTGATTTAATTGTAGATGGTACTTCGTATATCTATATAGACAGAAAATCTGGTATTAAAGTTGTTGACTTTAAAAACGGCTTAGGAGCAATAGGCACAGCATTAGCACTTAATGGCGATCTTACCGAAGTTGGAGAACAAATAGCACAGGCATTACCAAAGGTTGTACTCAGTGATAATCAAATGGCCGCTTTAACAAGTTTTGCTCAGCATATTGGCATTGATAATTTTGT
>Ga0115000_10001163_pt1 | contig 23732 bp, 19 predicted proteins | sample ArcticOcean_MG_C_6_FD_89690 | JGI IMG/M metagenome (GOLD analysis project Ga0115000, IMG submission 89690) | Marine microbial communities from western Arctic Ocean - ArcticOcean_MG_CB8_128 | ecosystem: Environmental > Aquatic > Marine > Oceanic | place: Arctic Ocean: Canada Basin | collected... | reverse complement strand
ATATTCAAAATTTTAGACAACTTCATAGTCGTACTCCGGGGCATCCTGAAGTAGAGATTCCTGGAATAGAAGCAACGACGGGTCCTTTAGGCCAAGGGTTTGGTATGGCAGTAGGTATGGCTACAGCTGAATCAATGTTAAGATCAAGAATTGGTGAGCTAATTGATCATTTTACTTATGTAGTTGCGGGAGATGGTGATTTTCAGGAGCCTGTATTATTAGGTTCTGCATCAATGGCTGGCCATTGGGGACTCTCTAGATTAATTGTCTTTTATGATTCAAACAATGCACAAATATCTGGAAAAGTTGAGAGATCTGATTCAACAAATTATGCCCAAGTTTTTGAGGGGTTTGGCTGGCATGTTCAAGAGATTGATGGGCATAATCATGCACAAATTCGAGAAGCTTTAGAAAAAGCTCAAGTCGTTGATAGACCCAGTTTAATAATAGGAACTACTATTATGGCTAAGGGCTCTGCGACAATGGAAGGTGACCATGAAACGCATGGAGCACCTTTACCTCAAGATGAAATAAATAAAACAAAAGAAAAACTTGGATTACCTCCTGATTCATTTTATTTACCACTTGAAGTTGTTTCTCATTTTCAGAACAGATTCCAACATTTAGAAGAAAAAGTAAATGATTGGAATGGATCTTTGACTAAATCTTGTAAAGATAAAAGTTTTAAATCACTCTGGGATAAAACAGTTAATGATCAATTAGAAGATATTAAACTTCCTAGATTTGAAAGAGGTACCTCTGTAGCCACAAGGAAAGCTTTTGGTGTAACGCTAGATGAGTTTTCAGAGCAAATGCCTTCCCTTGTTGGAGGCTCTGCTGATCTTGAGCCTTCAAACTATACTGGCAATTTTGCAAAAAGATATGGTGACTTTAATAAAGATAATAGATCAGGAAGAAATTTAGCTTTTGGAGTAAGAGAGTTTCCTATGGCAGCGGCAATGAATGGTATTGCATTGCATGGAGGTTTAATTCCTTTTGGTGCCACTTTTCTTGTTTTTGCTGACTATGAGCGCCCAGCTTTAAGATTAGCTGCTATTCAAAACTGTAGAGTTATTCACGAATTTACTCATGATTCTTTTTGGGTTGGAGAAGATGGGCCAACTCATCAACCTATAGAGCATGCAATGGCTCTTAGAGCCATCCCAAACCTTAATGTCTTTAGACCCGCGGATGCACAAGAGACTGTAGCTTGTTTTAAAATGGCAATTGATCAAAAAGATTCACCAAATGCTTTACTTTTAACTCGCCAAGGAGTAAAAGTTCTTGACCAAAGTATGGAAAAAACAAATGATGGAGTTTCTAAAGGAGCATATGATGTCACTAACTGTGATAGTCCAGATCTTATTTTATTAGCAACAGGTTCTGAAGTTGGACTTGCCATGGAAGTAGTCCAATTAATGAAAGATAAAAATATACGCGTAGTAAGTATGCCATGTTGGGAAATATTTGAAAAGCAGTCAGATGATTATAAGAATTTATTGATTCCTAAAAGAGGATCAATGAAGATTTCAATTGAAGCTGGTATTACTATGGGTTGGGATAAATATATTGGATCAAATGGTTTAAGTATTGGATTAGATCACTATGGGGCATCAGCTCCGGGAAAAGATTTAGCTGAAGAATTTGGCTTTACTGCAACTAAAGTTGAAGCTAAAATTCGTAAACATTTAAATAAACTATTATGAACATTCATGTTGCGACAGATCATGCTGGCTTGGAACTAAAGAATTCAATCAAAGATTACCTTATTAATAATGGTCACAATGTAACTGATCATGGTGCTCATGAGTATGATGCCTTAGATGATTACCCAGATTTCATTTTCCCTTGTGCGCATGCAGTTGCTGAAGACTCATCCAGTCGTGGGATAATTTTAGGAGGATCTGGTCAAGGTGAAGCTATGGCTGCAAATCGTGTTAAAGGAGTTAGAGCTGCAGTCTTTTATAATGGACCTAGTGAGATTGTTAAACTTTCTAGGGAACATAATAATGCAAACATACTTTCCTTAGGTGCTCGGTTTATGACTGAAGATGAAATATATACTATTCTTGAAATGTGGCTTTCTGAACCATTTGGTGAAGGTCGACATCAAAAAAGAATTGATAAGTTAGATCACTAGCTTTTATTTATAATCCCTTCTAAATCGTTACGTGTATTCATATTTGTAAATTCTTTTTGATTTTCATCTATTTGTACATAATTAGTATTTATTAATTGTAATAGGTCAAGAACTTTTAGATTATCTTTTTCAAGCTCTTTTTTAATATCTGATTGAATTCTATTATTATAAAACGCACAAACAGGGTTGCTTCTTTTATTAATAATTGGAACTATAGCATCAGCTGACTTATTTCCACTATTCCAAATTCTCTGAATCATTTTAGAAGACATTAATGGTAGGTCACATGATATTATGAAATTCCACTTTTCTTTACTGTGACTTAAAGCTGTATAAATTCCATTTAGAGGTGTTTGAATTTTTTCTATTTCATCTTTAAGGAATGGATACTCAATTTGAGTATAATCTGACTTACCAATTATATATCGTTTTTTAAAAACTTTACATATTTCCCATGTATGGTCGATTAAACGTACGCCCTTTAGTTTGGCTTCCCATTTTGGACTGCCAAAACGTTTGCTTGAACCTCCAATTAAAATATAGGCATTTGCTTTAATTTTTTTAGATAATTTGATTATAACTTTTCGTTAATATTTAGTGTCTAAATATACGAGAGAAGTAAGTATATGAATTATGGATTTGTAATAGATAACCGCATGTGTATTGGATGTCATGCTTGCACTGTTGCTTGCAAAAGTGAGCACGACGTTGCAATTGGTGTTAATCGCACGCATGTTAAGTATATTGAAAAAGGTGAATTTCCAAATTCAACTCGTGAATTTTCAGTACATAGATGTAATCATTGTGCAGATGCACCTTGTGTTGAAATTTGTCCGACAACAGCGCTTTATAATCGTGCAGATGGAATTGTAGATTTTGATAACGATCGTTGCATCGGGTGTAAGTCTTGTATGCAAGCTTGTCCATATGATGCTCTTTATATTGACCCTGACACTAATACAGCTGCGAAGTGTAATTATTGTGCTCATAAAGTTGATTCTGGTTATGAGCCAGCTTGCGTAACAGTATGCCCTGTTGAAGCTATTATTTCAGGAGATTTAGATGATCCTAGCACTCCTATTTCACAATTGATTGCAAATGAAAATACAATGACTCGTAAACCAGAAAAGATGACGGATCCAAACCTGTATTATGTAAATGGTTCAAAAGAAATGCTTGATCCAAATGCAACTTCACAAGAAAAAAACTATGTTTGGTCTGAACAATCAAAAGGTGTTGGTCATTATGCTAAATATGCTGACAAGAAATTAGCTGAATCAGATACAGAAAATTTATTAGTGCAATTAGCTATGGAGAATTCAGCTAGAACGGGGAAATCTTTTGACCAAAGAGCAATAGATAATGTTGCTAAAGAAATTCAGCAAGACATAGATCAAGGCGAACCACGTAGAGTTTATGATACCCCTAGTAAAGGTGTATTATGGGGATGGGAAGTTTCAGCTTATGTTTTGACAAAAGCTATTGCAACTGGAACTTTTATGATGATGGGTTTTTGGAATTTTATTAATGGCCCTTTAGAGAAATCTGCTGAGCTTTATGGCCTTGTTACAACCTTAATATTTATGGGTATTACGGGAGCTTTACTTGTTAAAGATTTAGACCGTCCAGATCGGTTTCTTTATGTTTTACTTCGCCCTCAGTGGAAGTCTTGGTTAGTAAAAGGAGCGTATATAATTACAGTTTTTGGTGGATTAGTTATGTTGAAATTAATTGATAATTATTATGGCTTAAGTTGGAATTGGTTATGGGGGGTAGGCTCAATCTTTGCAATATTAGGCGCCGTTTACACTGCTTTTCTCTTTGCTCAAGCAAGGGCACGAGATCTTTGGCAATCAAAATGGTTATCAGCAATTCATATGTTAGTTCATGCAATTATTTCAGGCTCGTTTGTTATGATTCTTATTGAGCCAGCATCAAGAAGCATGATGAGTAATTTATTGTTTTTTGCAATTATTATTAATCTTCTAATCATTTTTAAAGAAATACGTTTTCCTGATAATACACCAGATTCAAAAAAAGCTATTATGCTAATGACTAAAGGGTATTACTCTAAGTACTTTTGGAGTGGTCTTGTAATTGGAACTATTATACCAATTATAATGTTATCTACTCAGATTGAGAATCTTCTGATTATTTCAGGAGTTTTATCATTGATAGGCAATTATTTAACTGAATATGTACGTATTCGAATTCCACAAATGATACCATTGAGCTAAAAATGAAAAGAAGTTGGATAGAAACTTTCTCGGAGTCGATAGGCCTCATCTCTAAAATTTCAGATAGACCTGATTGGTCTGAAGATTCTATAATGGAGGGACCAAAAGAATTATATAAATATCCTGATCCAAGCGAATGGGATGACTTTGCTGAATTAGACCCACTTGCTTGGCCTGAGAAAAAAGAACGTCGTTATTCAATCATTCCGACCACTTGTTTTAATTGCGAATCTGCATGTGGTCTTTTAGCTTATGTAGATAAGGATTCAAACAAAGTACGAAAGTTTGAAGGTAATCCACATCATCCTGGTAGTCGTGGAAGAAACTGCGCAAAAGGTCCAGCTACAATTAACCAAATTAATGATACTGAAAGAATTCTCTATCCCTTAAAGCGAGTTGGCAAAAGAGGTGAAGGGAAGTGGGAGAGAATTTCATGGGAGCAGGCCATGGATGAAATCTCAGAAAAAATTGCCACCTCAATCCGGAAAAGAAAAGATGGTGTTGTATACCATGTTGGTAGACCTGGGCATGAAGGTTATGCTGAACGAGTTTTAAAAGCCTGGGGCGTCGATGGCCATAATTCACATACTAATATTTGCTCTGCTGGTGCACGTACTGGATATGCTTTATGGCATAAATATGATCGACCCAGTCCTGATCATACAAATGCAGAAGTAATTTTATTAGCTTCCTCTCATTTAGAAACTGGTCATTATTTTAATCCACATGCGCAAAGAATAATGGAAGGCATGATGAAAGGCGCAAAACTTATTGTCATGGATCCTCGTCTCTCTAATACAGCATCAATGGCAGATGAATGGATGCCTACTTATCCAGGTTCTGAATCTGCTGTTTATATGGCAATGGCAAAAATAATTTTAGATGATGATCTATACGACCGACATTATATGGAGAATTGGGTTAATTGGGATGATTATCTTAAAAATCTTCATCCAGAGGACCCTGTAGAATTTGACCAATTTATTATAAGATTAAAAGAAGAATGGGCTGAATACACACCTGAATATGCAGCTAAAGAAGCTCAGATTGAGGCGGATCAAATAGTTAGAGTTGCAAAGATGATTGGTAAAGCGGGTAGTAAATTATCAACGCATGTTTGGCGTGGTGCATCTATTGGTAACTTGGGAGGTTGGCAGGTATCTAGAACACTTCACTTATTAAATGTATTAACCGGGTCAGTTGGTACAAAGGGGGGCACATCTCCAAGTGCTTGGAATAAATTTCATCCAGAGTTTTTTGATACTCCTCCAGGACCAGATGCTTGGAATGAATTGATTTGGCCAAAGGAATACACAATGGCTCATTACGAAATGGGTCAGATTTTACCACACTTAATTAAAGATGGTCGTGGGATATTAGATGTATATTTTACGCGAGTTTTTAATCCAGTTTGGACCTTCCCAGACGGATTTAGTTGGATTGAAATGCTCTCAGATATGGAAAAAGTTGGTTGCCATATCGCCCTCACTCCGACTTGGAATGAAACAGCCTTCTTTGCTGATTATGTATTACCTATGGGACATGCTTCAGAACGTCATGATCTTAACTCCTATGAGACTCAAGCTGGTGTTTGGATTGCATTTAGGCAACCAGTCCTAAGAGAAAAAGCGAGGAGAGATGGAAAAGAAATTAAATTTACATATGAAGTAAACCCAGGAGAAGTATGGGAAGAAGATGAATTTTGGATTGAACTTTCATGGCGGATAGATAAAGATGGTGACTTAGGAATTCGAAAGCATTTCATGAGTCCATATAGAAAAGGTGAAAAAATAAATATAGATGAATACTATCAATATATTTTTGACCATACTAAAGGTTTGCCTGAAGCGGCAAAATTAGAAGGCCTTAATGCTTTAGACTATATGCGAAAGTTTGGTGCTTTTTTGGTGGATGATGAAGTTTATAAAAATAATGAGAAAGAAATTGAAGCAAATGAATCAATCGAGCCAAATGGTCAGATAGAAAAAGATGGCAAGATTATTGGAGTTCATGTTGATGGGAAGAATTATTCAGGATTTCCAACTCCATCAAGGCGTCAGGAAATTTATTCACAGACTATTGTTGATTTTGGTTATCCAGAGCATGCAACACCTGGATATAGAATAAAGAGCCATATTCATAGAGATGAAATGGACTTAACTAAAAACGAATGTGTATTACTTCCTAATTTTAGGTTACCAACGCATATTCACTCGCGCTCAGCTAATGCTAAATGGCTAACGGAGATTGCTCATAGAAATCCGATTTGGATCCATACTAAAGATGCAAAAAGATTAGGGGTAGCAAACGGTGATTGTTTAAAAATTACGACTGAAATTGGTTGGTTTGTTGATAAGGTTTGGGTTACGGAAGCTATAAAACCAGGAGTTGTTGCTTGTTCTCATCATATTGGTAGATGGCGTAGACAACAAGACGAAGGTAATCGTTTTATGACAAATACCGTAGATATTAAAAATATGGGTGATGGTAAATGGAAGATGGAAACGGTAAAAGGTATAGAACCCTGGAAAACAAATGATCCAGATACTAATCGAATTTGGTGGCGAGATGGTGGTGTTCATCAAAATATTACACATCCTACTAATCCAGATCCAATTTCTGGTGCGCATTGTTGGCTTCAAAAAGTTAGTATTTCTTTACCCTTAGATGGTGAGAAATACGGAGATATTTACGTTGATACAAATAAGTCATTCGAGCATTTTAAAAAATGGAATGAATGGGCTAAGTCTAAAGAGACACACCCGAATGGATTACGCAGACCTTTATGGATGGGGAGACCTTTGACCCCTCAAAAGAATCAATTTTATTTAGATAATTCTTAATATATTCTATTCAATCTCTTAGCCAAATAGCCTAAATCTAAATTACTAGATATGGTTATTGGCCGGTACGGTTCTAAAAGAAATTTTAGAATTTGCTCCCGATCCCTAATAATTAGGGTGACTTGGAACGAGAATGAAAAAAATAAATAAAATCTACCCCACTTTGGATAACAGTGTAAAAACTGTGCGTCCTAAAATCGTTGATAAACACGATCGTATCTTCAATTATCTTCGATTAGCCGTTAATGAATATTGCAACCTTCGCTGTATTTATTGCATGCCAGAAGAAGGACTTCCTCTTCGTCATAAAAGTGATTTATTGACAACTCAAGAAATAAAAAAAATACTTACTATATCAGCAGAATTAGGTGTTTCAAAAATTAGATTTACAGGCGGAGAACCTTTATTGCGAAAAGATATTAGTGAATTGATTGAATATGCAGTTAACATGAAAGGAATCAATTCAGTTCATCTTACTACTAACGGAATTCTTTTAAATAAATATTTAAAAGAATTTGAATCAGTTGGTTTATCAGGAATCAATATTAGTTTAGACACATTAAGAAATAGTAGATTTAAAAAAATTACTCGTAGAGATACTTTTGAGCAAGTAATAGAAAATATATATTTAGCAATTAAGTCTAGGATTCCTTCTATTAAAATTAATGTAGTAGCCATGCGAGATTTTAATGATGATGAGCTTATGGACTTTGCAAATCTTACAATAGAAAATAATATTACAGTTCGCTTTATTGAGTTAATGCCTTTTGATTCACATCAAATTTGGAAGACAGGTAAATTTTATCATTCAAAAGATATTTTAGAAGATCTACAAAAAAAATCTAACAAAATTAATTTGATTCATGGCTCTAGTACTGAGCACTATGCTTTCCAATTTCAAGGAGCAAAGGGAAAGATTGCTGTAATCCCTTCTTATACAAGAAATTTATGTGGTTCATGTAATCGGATTAGGATTACAGCTGATGGTAAATTATTAAACTGCCTTTACAGTAAAGATGAATCTAGCCTAAGAGATGTTATGCGTAATAATGGATCAGATGAAAAAATTAAATCAATAATATTGGGATCATTTCTTAATAAACATAAAAATGGATGGCTTGCTCAAAATAATAATGGAAACCCTCGGGAATCTATGTCACAAATTGGAGGTTAAAATGGTAGAGTTTTCACATTTAGACAAAGAAGGAAAGGTTCAAATGGTTGATGTCACTGATAAGATATCAAATAATAGAATGGCCAAAGCTGAAGGAAGAATAACCATGTTGCCCGATACAATATCAGCCATTCAATTAAATAATATACCCAAGGGTAATGTTTTAACAACTGCTAAAATTGCAGGTATCCAAGCAGCAAAAAAAACTTCAGAATTAATTCCTATGTGTCACCAATTAAATCTTTCTCATATTAATTTAGATTTCAAAATTGAATTCAATGCTATTCTTATTTATTCACTAGTTAAAGTGAAAGATGGTACTGGTGTAGAAATGGAAGCATTATCTGCAGTTTCAATTGCAGCTCTAACTATTTACGATATGTGTAAAGCAGTTGATAAAACTATGGAAATTGGAGAAATTAAATTATTAGAAAAAATTGGAGGTAAAAGCAATCATTTAACAGATTATCGTCCTAGTGTAGGTATCATTACAATTAGTGATTCGATTTCTAAATCAGAGTCAGAAGATATTTCCGGCTTAATCTTAACTGATGGATTTAAGGATGTAGGCTGTATTGTGGATCATCAATGTATTTTACCAGATGGATCTAAAAAATTATTATCTACGATTAAAGATTGGAGTAGCGAAGGTATTGAATTAATTATTACAACCGGTGGTACAGGATTAGGTCCACGAGATTTAACTATTGAGAAATTAGAAGGGCATTTTAATTCAAATTTGCCTGGAATAGAACAAGCCTTGCATGCTTATGGAAGAAGTAAAATAAAGACTTCAATCCTATCAAGATTGAAAGCGGGATTAATTGGTAAAACAATCATAATTTGTATTCCTGGTAGTCCTGGTGCAGCGAAAGATACTCTGAATGTTTTAATTCCAACTATTTTTCATTCATTTCATATGATGAAGGGTGAAAAACATTAATGGATTATGTACTACCTCTATTATTTTTCTTTATAGCATGTATTTATTCAAGTGTAGGGCTTGGAGGAGGATCTTCGTATGCTGCATTAATGGCAATTTTTGGAATTAGTTATCAAATCATTCCTACAACTTCACTAATATTAAACTTACTAGTTACATTTTTTGGAATGATTAATTTTTGGAGAAATGGCTATGGTCGTTTTGATTTGATTTTTCCATTTTTAATTACATCTTTGCCTATGGCTTACCTTGCTGGTTCATTAGATCTATCAAAGAAAACATTTGAATTATTTTTATTAATTACACTTATAATTGTAGTTATAAGAATTTATTTTTTCAATGAACTTAAAATATCAATTTCTTTAAATAATCTTCAAAAAAAAATGTTAATATTTTTCACTGGTAGTATTTTAGGTTTTGTAGCTGGTGGAATTGGGATTGGTGGTGGTATTTACCTTGTTCCAATAATTATAATGTTTGGTCTTGGTTCAGAAAAAGAAGCTGCTGCTGCGGGCGCTATGTTTATTTGGTTAAATTCATTGATAGGCATTGCTGCAAGAATGAGGACAGGTTCTCTGGAGTTAGATTTTATATTACCTTTATCTATTGCTGTAATTATGGGTGGGTTTATAGGCTCTTATCTAGGTTCAGTAAGATTTAGTGCCTCAAAGATTCAAAGAGTGATGGGTAGTGTTATAATTTTTGCAATAGTAATATTATTAAAGGGGCTATTATGATATCTGTGAATGATGCTCAATCAATTATTCAAAAAAATATTTTTGAACTAAAATCTGAGAGTGTTTATTTAAGTAGTTCTTCAGGAAAAATTTTATCAAATAATATTAAAGCTAAGTTTCCTTCACCTTCATTTGATAATTCTGCTATGGATGGATTTGCTGTTCGATCATCCGATACATTTGGTGCAACTAGGACTAGTACGGTATCATTAAAAAATATAGATGAGAGTTCTGCTGGATCGCCATCGGATTTAATATTAAAAAAAGGTGAGTGTATTCAATGCATGACTGGTGCAAAAATTCCTAAGGGTGCAGATGCTATAATTATGGTTGAAGATACCAGTGGGTTTTCAAATGATAAAAACGTTCAAATTATGATTGAAGTTAAAAGAGGACAACATATTCGTAAAATGGGAGAAGAGATAAATGAAGGTGATATTTTAATAGAGAAAGGTACAATAATAACTACAAGTGAGATTGGTGTTTGTGCTTCTTTTGGCTATAGTGAATTAGCAGTCTCAAAAAAACCAAAAGTTGCTATTTTTGCAACGGGAAATGAATTAATTGAACCAGGAAAAGATTTAAAAGAAGGAGAAATTTATAATTCAAATCTTTTTCTTTTTGCAGATTTAGTAAAAAAAGCTGGGTCAAAAATATTAATGAGGAATGTAATTAACGATGATAAATCTTCACTCAAATCATTTTTACTTGAGGCTCTTGAAACCTGTGATGTGATTATTTCTTCTGGTGGTGTATCAATGGGGCGTTATGATTACGTTAGAGAAGTTTTTATAGATTTAGGAGTAAAGGAACACTTTTGGAAAGTTGCTCAAAAACCTGGTAAACCATTTTTCTTTGGTACTAATAATCAAAGTTTGATATTTGGATTACCGGGAAACCCTGTTTCATCTTACATTGGGTTTATGATATGGGTATGGCCTGTACTTAAACAATTAATGGGCTCACTAAAAGATGATTCAACTAAAGGAATATTGTCAGAACCTTTTCCATTAGAAAAATTTAAACAAAGATATCTATTTGGACAATCATGGATAGAGAATGGAGAATTAAGATGTAAAGCTTCTACTAAAATAGGTTCTCATATGCTTTCATCAGCATTAGAAGCAAATTGTATATTAAGTGCAACCAAGGGTGAAGGTTTTTTAAAACCAGGTGATTTTATAGATGTTACGATGCTACCTTGGAAAACTATAAAATGATTATAACTCCTGAAGTTCTAAATAAACAAAAAAATAATTTCACAATTATTGATATTCGCTCAGAGAAAGAAAGACAAAAATTCCCATTATTAGGTTTAGATACAATTTTATTTTCGGATGATGAAAGTATAAATGTAACGAAAAAAAAAGTTTTAGTTTGTCAGTATGGGATAGTTACGGAAGGAATGATAATTGAAAAAAAAATTAATAATGCATTTAGTTTATTAGGCGGCGCTCAAGCTTGGGTAGAGTATTATAATGACAATGAAGACTTAAGTCGATGGGCAAGGCAAACTGTCCTACCTGAGATTGGAATTAAAGGTCAAAAAAAGTTGCTAAATAGTCAGGTTTCAATAATTGGAATGGGAGGGCTTGGGTGTCCAGTTGCACAGTCGCTTGTTATGGCAGGTATTGGAAAATTAAAATTAATTGATGATGATTTTGTATCTATTTCTAATCTTCACAGACAACCATTGTATAGTTTTGATGATGTAAACAAAAAAAAGATTCTTGCGGCAAAATCAAAGTTAAAAGTTTTAAACCCTGAAGTGATAATTGAAACTGTCGATATTTTTTTTGATAATAAAAATGGTGAAGAACTATTACTAAAAACAGATGTGATAATTGATGCTACAGATAATATTAAGAGTAGGCAAAGGATTGATCAAATATCTAAGAAATTAAATATTCCAACTGTCTATGGTGCGCTTTTTCGATTTGAAGGTCAAGTCGCCATTTTAAATGTAAATGGAAGTGCCGGTTATAAGGACCTTTTTCCAAACTTAAATACTAGCGTTGAAGATTCATGTGCAGATGCTGGAGTTCTAGGTATGTTACCAGCTATTATAGGAAATATTCAAGCTTTAGAAGCAATTAAATTAATTGTGGGTATAAATAAGAACTTAATTGGCAAACTATTGATGTATGATGGAATGAATCATACAATGGAAGTTATTGAATTATGATAAATGTAAAAGTTAAGTGCTTTTCACAGGTAAAATACGCTTTAGGTGTTGATGTGTTAACTTTTGAATTGGATGAAAATACTACTTCAATTGATCTTGAAAAAATTATTAGAAAAAAAGCTGGAAAAAAATTAAATAATGTTCCTCTAAGAATTGCAATAAATCAAAAATATCAAAAAGAAGAAACTATTCTTCAAGATGCTGATGAAGTTGTTTTTATTCCTCCTGTACAAGGAGGGTAAATGGTAATTGTTGAAATTGCAAATAAATCAATTAAATCATTTGGTATTACTAATGATGATAATCAAAATGGAGCCGAATTAGTTTTTAATGGTCGAGTACGAGGTACAGAAAAAGGAAAACCAATAAAATATTTAGAATATGAATATTATGAAGGAATGGCTGAAGCTGAGCTTAAGCATCTTGCCAATAAAGTTTGTAAAAAATTTACTATAAATCATCTTTATTGCCGACATAGAGTCGGAAAAGTAAAAGCAGGTGAACTTAGTATTCATATAATGATTTTATCTAAACATCGCAAAGAAGCAATTAAAGCAATGGATTGGTTCATATTTGAACTTAAAAAAAATGTTCCTATTTGGAAATGGGCTATCTTGAATGATGGTAGAAAAATTCCTAGTGATTGCATGCACTGAAACTAAAATTCATCTAAATTCAACTATACAATGTTAGCATTTTCAAATAATTCATTAGCAAATTATCTGTTTTGGGTTTCTCGAAAAAAATGGTTAATTATAACATTCTTCTTGAGTATAGTGCTCTTTTATTTACCAACTCCTGAAGGACTATCTTCAGAAGGGCATCGTACCTTGATTATTGTTATTGCAACTTTGATTTTGATTGTCTCTGAGTCAATTCCTTTACCTGCTGTTGCAATCCTCATTCTTATAATGGAAGTAACATTAGGTGTTGATTCACCAGATGGCGTTGCCGCTTCATTTATGAGTGATGCAGTTTTTTTCATAATGGGCTCTTTAATGCTTGCTGTCTCAATAGTTCATCAAGGATTAGATAAAAGGCTCGCTCTTGCAATCATTAATGTCACTGGCAATAAAACATTTAATATTACTTTTGGCTTTGTAACGGTATCTGCATTAATGTCCTCTTTTATTGGAGAACACACAGTTGCTGCAATGATGCTACCAGTTGTATTAGCATTAATTAAGAATGCTGGCTTGGATACAAGTAAAGCAACAAAGCTTTCAACATTGCTTTTATTTTCTATTGCTTATGGATGTGCTCTTGGATCAATAGGCACTCCCTCTGGAGGAGGTCGTAATGTGATCATGATTGGATATTTATCAGAATTTGGTTTAGGAGATATATCTTACTTGGAATGGATGAAATATACTTATCCAATGCTTCTTATAGAAATTCCAATCGCGGTAGCTGTTTTGTGGTTTACATTTACACCAAAACAAAAAAATCTAGATACGGCTATTAGAAAATTAAAAGTTAATGTTGCAAAATCTGGAAAACTTTCTGGTAATCAATTAATGTCTATTCTAGTTTTCATTTTAGTCTTTTTAGGTTGGGTCTTTTTAAGCCCATTTATTGGTTTGGGGATTGTTGCTCTTTCAGGTGTATTTTTTTATTTAACATTTGGATTAATTGAATGGCCAGATATTGCTAGAAGAACAAATTGGGGTGTTATTTTATTATTTGGATCAGCTATCTCTCTAGGAATACAAATGAAAGAAACTGGCGCAGCGCTATATGTTGCTGAAAATGCACTCTATTCTCTTCAATATATTTTTAAAGATATAGAAATAGTACGTTGGTTTTTCTCAGTAGTTCTTAGCGCAATATTAACAAATTTACTAAGTAATGCAGCAACAGTTGCTGTATTAGGCCCTATTGTACTAGATATGGGTGGTAACCCTATAATATTAGGCATTGCTACTTCGGTTGCATCAGCTTTTGCCTATTTAACAATTGTGGCTTCACCTACCTGTATGATTATACATTCAACCGGGTTAGTTAGTTCAAATGACTATTTCAAAGCAGGTTGGAAATTATTTATAATTTCAATTTTCCTTCTTTTCTTAGTTTCTTTTTTTTATTGGCCCTTATTATCATGAAAATATTAATCGCAATTAGTAGTAAGACTTATTCGGGAGAAACCCTGAGCGTTGGGATGAAAGTAGGAGAAGCTTTTAAAGCCCCAACTACCATTGTTGATGTTGGTGAAAAAATTAACCAGTTTAGTATGAAAGAAGTGGATATGGTTCAGGAGAGAATGGAATCATGGGACATTGATCGGCCTGGCGTAGATGTTTTGGAGTGGGCTTTTGAATACCTAGCTGAAAAAAAATTAATTAAGACTAATACTATTGAAGCAGGATTCCCTAAAAATACATTAGTGGAAACTGGGGAAGGGCGTTCAGAAGTTTTTCTTGAGGGAACTTTTTGTGAAGATTTAAAGCTCATTCTACGAAACGGAGATATTATTGAAGAATTGAAGAATGAAGTTCAAAACCATGGATATGATGTCACAATAATTGGCGGTAGTGGCAAACGAGGTATGGCACATGATCTAATCCAGTATATCAACAGTTCTATATTTATTGTTAATAATTATAAGTCAAATCAAACTTATCGTTTATTATTGGCTATAGATAATTCAGCTGGTACAAAAAAAGCAGTAAAATACGGTGTTAGAATTGCGCAAGCATTTGATATTGAAGTTGATGTTATTACTGTAAGTAAAACAGATGAATTTAAAGATAATTGTAAGGTTGCTGCCGATTGGACGTCAAAATTCTTAAGACGAAGTAATATCAAACATGAAAATATTTCTTTAAGTGGTATACCTTCAGAATTAATTGCTAGAGAAGCAGGTGATAATCATATTATTGTTATGGGCTCATCTAATAGAAACCCATTAAAAACATTTTTTCAAGGCAATAAACCTTTGAAGGTTCTTGAAAACTCTCAATGCCCTATTTTAATTGTAAAATGAAAGTAGAATAAAATGACACTTTTTCAAAATATTGGATTATTTATTTTAACAAGCTTAATACTGCTAATGATTTCAGTCCCTCCAATACTCTTTTTGATTTGGTACCTTTATGATAAAAAACAAAGTCAACATTCTATCTTAAGAAATTTCCCATTACTGGGTCGTATTCGTTATCTGCTTGAAATGTTAGGACCTGAGTTTAGACAGTATATGTTTGATTCTGATTCTGAAGGAAAACCTTTTAGCAGATCAGACTATTCAAATATTGTTATTCAAGGTAAATATCTAAAAACTGTAATTGCTTTTGGATCTAAGCGTGATTTTAGTAAGCCAGGCTTTTATCTTAGGAACTCGATGTTTCCAAAACAAAAAGAAGAAATGAAGGTAATGCTTACTCCTAAAATTCCAACAAAACGTTATGTTGGCACTGAAGGTCTATTTTCGAGGACTGAACATTTAGAAGGAGTAGATGTTTCACCATGGACGTTACCTGATGAAAATGCAATTATTATTGGTCCTAAATGTCGAGAGCCTTGGCACGTAAAAGGACCGGTGGGTATGAGTGCAATGAGTTACGGAGCGCTTGGTGAAAATGCTATTAGCTCAATTAGTCGCGGATTAGGAATGGCAACAGGTTCTTGGGTTCATACTGGCGAAGGAGGCCTAGCTCCTTACCATACTATAGGTGGTGGTGATGTAATTATGCAGATTGGTTCTGGAATTTTTGGTGTAAGAAATGAAGATGGTTCTTTTAGTTGGGAAAAATTCAAAGAAAAAGCATCGAACCCACAATTGCGTTGTTTTGAGATTAAATTGGCTCAAGGAGCAAAAATAAGAGGTGGCCATGTTGAAGGTAGCAAAATCAATGAAGAGATTGCTGCAATTAGAGGTGTGAAGGCATGGAAAACTGTTGATTCGCCTAATCGTCATAATCAATTTCATGACGTTCCTACTTTATTTGACTTTATAGATGAAATGAGAAATGTAGGTGGAAAGCCAATTGGAATAAAATTAGTTATGGGTGGCTCTGATGGTGCGGATGAACTTACCAAGTTTATGTCTGAAACAGGTAGAGGTCCAGATTTTATTACAATTGATGGAGGGGAAGGAGGTTCGGGTGCAACTTATCAAGAAATGGCAGATACGATGGGATTGCCTATTAATTCAGGATTGATTTATTTAGATGATGCCTTAAGGAAGAATGGAGTTCGTGATAGGGTTAAAATTTTTGCAAGTGGAAAACTGTTTAGCCCTGATAAAATTGCGATTGCACTTGCTTCTGGTGCTGATTTAGTAAATATAGCAAGAGGGATGATGATTTCTGTTGGATGTATTGGTGCGATGAAATGTCATACAAATACATGTCCAGTTGGCGTTGCAACAACTGATCCTGATCATCAAAAAGCATTAGTCATTGATGAGAAAAAATGGAGAGTAATGAATTATGTGATAACATTAAGAAATGGATTGCATACTCTTGCAGCTGCAACAGGGATTGATTCATATACAAGGTTTAATCGTAATCATGTTGTATATAGTGACCAACATGGTAAAGTGACCTCTCTTGAACAATTATTTCCTTATCCAACTACTTGATAGAAGAGCATTGAAGAATGTAACTTTAGTTCTATCATATGAGAGATAGTAAAGTATTTAGTATACAGAGGTAATTATTTTTTGTTTACAGCAAAAAGTAACATTAAAACAAAAATAAAGAATCAAAAATCAAGGAGATAATGATGGAACTTATTCATCCTATTTTTAAATGGCTTCATATCATTGCTGGTGTTATGTGGATTGGGTTATTATATTTTTTTAATTTTATCAACGGTCACTTTGCTGCAACAATGGATGGAGATACAAAGAAAAAAGTTGTACCAGAACTGATGCCAAGGGCACTTTACTGGTTTAGGTGGGGAGCAGCATGGACTTGGGTCACAGGTGTTATTCTTCTTTTAGTGGTTTATTACCACGGAGGCCTAACCTTTGATGAACCCTCAAGTTGGGGATTAGAAGCATTTATTATGATTGCAGTAACATTCCTAGGTGTTTTTCTATATGACACACTTTATAAAAGTGGACTTGCTTCAAATCTTCGTTTAGTTACTATTTTAAGTTTTATTCTTATCGGTATAGTTGTGTATTTAATGAAAGATTGGGCAGGCTTTAGCTACCGTTCATTCAATATACATCTTGGTACTCTTTTTGGAACAATTATGGCATTTAATGTTTGGTTTCGAATTTGGCCAGCACAACAAAAGATTATTACTGCCATAAAAAATGGTGAAGCGCCTGATGGTTCATTAGTTGCTCTTGCAGGATTACGTTCAAAACATAATACCTACATGAGCGTTCCATTAATCTGGACGATGATGAATCAACATACTATTGTATTGTCAGGTGGTAACTTTGGAATTACTAATTCAACGAATTGGTTAGTTCTGATGTTAATGATTGCCCTAGGTTGGCATATTGTTTTTCAACTCTATAAAAAATCAGCAAAAATTAAAGGCTTTTAGTTCTTTTAAACTTCAATAAATAAAAAAGCCTCGATGATATCGAGGCTTTTTTATTTTATAAAAGGCTAGTTGATTACAGATTTTTTAATGTAGTAATGATCTCATCATAAGCAGGTTCAATTCCTGGATTTTCTGCTACCCATCTATATTTAATCATACCTTCAGAATCAATTATAACTACTGCTCGGTTAGAAGATTCATAACCCTCTAGTCCGCCTAAGCCATTAAAGGTTACATCATATTCTCTAACTACTGTCCTATTATAATCAGAAAGTAGATCGAAATTAAGATCATACTCTTTTGAAAATGCTCCATTAGCCCAAGGGGAATCAACGCTAATTCCAAATACTGTAGTATTTAAATCATTAAAAACAGTCATACTATCTCTTAGTGAGCACATTTCTGTATCGCATACTCCCGTGAATACACCTGGAAAGAAAGCTAGCACAACTGGTTTTCCGATATGATCAGAAAGTGAGACTGCTTCTTTATTTGTATTTTTAAGCTCAAAAAGTGGAGCTCTATCATTTAATTGTGACATTATTTATCCTTATCTCATTTAAAAAACACCTTTGAAAATAAAGTAATTTTAACCAATAATTACTTCATTATTTTTAAATAATAATAGGAATGATTACTATTTATTTTTTATATTTTTAATATGAGATTTAGTCATCAAAGACAAAAAGTTCGTGAAATTGTATATAAAACTAATTCCCATCCAACGGCTGATTGGGTTTTTACAGAAGTTAAGAAGTCTATTCCAAATATTAGTTTGGGTACAGTTTATAGGAATTTGAAACAATTAGAAAAATCTGGTTATATAAAAACTATTTATGATGGTAATATTGCAAGATATGATTGGAAGACTGAACCTCATAACCACTTAAAATGTAAAAATTGTGGAGATTTAATTGATATTGTCTTATTAGATGAATCAATTCACCCCAAAATAAAAAAAGACTTTAAATTTAATGTCGATAAAGTAGAAATGTTTATTATCGGCACATGTAAAAAACACGCAAAACATAGTTAGGATTAATAATGGAAAATGAAAGTAAATGCCCAGTAGCTCATGGCTCCGAGAGTCAACATAGTCAAGGTGCTCGATCAAATAACCAATGGTGGCCTGATAATTTAAATATAGATATTCTTCATCAACATGATACAAAATCAAATCCAATGAATGGTTTTGATTATAGAAAAGAATTTAAGACTCTTGACTATGATGCTCTAAAGCAAGATCTTCATACTCTAATGACTGATTCTCAAGATTGGTGGCCAGCTGATTATGGTCATTATGGACCTTTTTTTATTCGTATGACTTGGCATGCTGCAGGAACTTATAGGACAACAGATGGTCGTGGAGGTGGTGGAACTGGAAATCAACGTTTTGCACCACTTAATAGTTGGCCCGATAATGGGAACTTAGATAAAGCACGCAGACTTCTATGGCCTATTAAGCAAAAATATGGCAGTAAAATAAGTTGGGCTGATTTAATAATTCTTGCTGGAAACGTTGCTATTGAATCAATGGGCGGAAAAACTTTCGGTTTTGGTGGTGGAAGGTCTGACATTTGGGCACCTGAAAAGGATATCTTTTGGGGTAAAGAAGATGAGTGGCTAGGTAATGAACGTTACACAGGTGATCGTGAGTTAGACCAGCCTTTAGGAGCCGTTCAAATGGGCCTTATCTATGTTAACCCACAAGGACCAGATGGGCACCCTGATCCACTTGCAAGCGCAAGAGATATTCGAGAAACATTTAAAAGAATGGCCATGAATGATTATGAAACAGTTGCTTTAACTGCTGGAGGCCACACTTTTGGAAAAGCTCATGGCGCAGCAAGTGAAGATTTTAAAGGACCTGAACCAGAGGCTGCGGACATAGAAGAAATGGGATTTGGATGGACGAGTGATCATGGATCTGGAGTGGGTCGTGACACAATTACAAGTGGAATTGAAGGTGCTTGGACACCTAACCCTACTCAATGGGATAATGGATATTTTGATATGCTTTTTGGTTACGAATGGGAATTAGTTAAAAGCCCAGCAGGAGCTAATCAATGGCATCCAATTAATCCTAAAGAAGAAGATCTTGCTCCTGACCCAGAAGGTACTTCTGATAGTGTTACAACTATTATGACTACTGCAGATATGGCGATGAGAGAAGATCCTGAGTACAATAAAATTTCTAAACATTTTCATGAGAACCCTGAAGAGTTTGCAGATGCATTTGCGCGAGCTTGGTTCAAACTTCTACATAGAGACATGGGTCCTAAAAATCGATATTTAGGTCCAGAAATACCACAAGAAGATCTTATTTGGCAAGATCCAACGCCTACTGGTAGTACCAGTTACAATGTTGAAGATGTAAAAACACAGATTAAAGAGAGTAGTCTTTCTATTCAAGAAATGGTGGAAACTGCATGGGCGAGTGCTTCAACTTTTAGAGGATCAGACTTGCGTGGTGGAGCGAATGGTGCTCGAATTCGTCTTGCGCCTCAAAAAGATTGGGAAGGTAATAATCCTGAACAACTATCTCGTGTCTTAAGCGTGTTAGAAAATATTTCTTCAGAAACAGGTGCTTCATTAGCAGATGTAATTGTTCTAGCTGGAAACGTTGGTATTGAGCAAGCTTCTGGTGAAAATGTTCCATTTAATCCAGGAAGAGGAGATGCAACGAATGAACAGACTGACGTTGAATCTTTTGCTGTTCTTGAGCCATTTTCAGATGGTTTCAGAAATTACCACAGTAAAGATTTCACTGTTAACTCAGAAAATATGTTACTTGATAAAGCACAGCTTCTTGGACTTACTGCTTCAGAAATGACTGTTTTAGTTGGTGGAATGCGCTCACTTGGAATCAGCGCTGATGGTCATGGTATTTTTACAGATAATCCAGGAAAACTAAGTAATGATTTCTTTGTTAACTTATTAGACATGAATGTTAAATGGGAAGCAACTGGAAGAAATACTTACGAAGGAAAAAATCGTTCAACAGGTGAAAAAGTAAGAACAGCAACCAGAGTTGATTTAGTATTTGGATCCAACTCGCAACTTAGAGCTTTAGCAGAAGTTTATGCATGTAATGATTCTCAACAAAAATTTGTGAATGATTTTATAAATGCATGGAACAAGGTTATGAACCTTGACCGTTTTGATTTGACTTAAATTCTAGTCAATAAATAAACTATCTTAAAAAATACTTATTGTCGCAATTTTGAATACTCTTTGATATTCAGGATTGCGACAATAATTTTATAATTAAATACCGAACAATTTATTCTTAGATCTTCCTTCCTAAAATTAATTTCCACAAACATAAAATATAAATGACTAAAATGAGCAACAAACTGATTCAAGTTATTTTAAATCACCCAAAATTCGTTTTATCAATTTTAGCCACAATAACATTAATTCTAGGTACTTATTTACCTAAGGTGAAAATGGATTTTTCAATTGAACAATTATTTAGTCAAAATGATCCAGTGATTAATAGGTTTTTAAGTTTCCGTGAAGAATTTGACGGTGTGGACAATAGAATATTTTTACTTTATCAATCAGATGATCCATTTTCTTACAATAACTTAGAAGAAAACAAAAAAATGGTTTCTGCTTTTGAAAATATTGAAGGTGTGAGCAAAGTTACTAGTTTAACAAATATAGAGTTATTTACAGAAGGTGGAGAATACTTACTTTCGCCAGTTTATGAAAATATTCCCAAATCAATTGATTCTTTAAATAATGCAAAAGAGCGGATCCTTAACTCTGATTTATTAAAAAACTATTTAATTTCGGAGGATGGACAAGTAGCTGCTATCCTTATAGAAGTTTCTGATTCCTTTAATGAGCATGAAAGTCGAGAATCAATTGTTAAACAAATCGATGAATTACAATTAAGAACAGATTGGACTTGGCATCAAACAGGTCTACCAATAATCAGAACTCGATATGTTCAGTACATGATTAAAGATAATATTACTTTTTTAATACCAGTGTTATCAATGCTAATCCTTCTATTAAGTTTATTATTTAGATCTTTAGTAGGTTTAGCTTTACCATTAATTGTTGTTTTATTAACAATAATTTGGACTTTAGGTTTTATGACTGCCTCTGGAATAACGATTAATATAATTAGTTATATTATTCCCACTTTATTAATGGTAGTTGGTATTAGCGATTCGGTTCATTTTCTAGTAAAGTATTATAAGACTCTACATCTGCTTGGAAATAAAAGAGAAGCCTTAACTCAGTCTTTACAAAAAATTGGGACTGCTATATTCTTAACAAGTATTACAACTGCAATAGGTTTTGGTGCTTTATCAATGGTCAATATAGAAATAGTAAAAGAGTTTGGTATCTTTACAGCACTGGGTGTTTTTTTTGCATTTATAATTACTGTTTTATTTATTCCATCTACACTAATGCTTCTAAGTAAAACACCTAAAGCAAAACTAGAGGCTTATTCACGTGGATATAGAGTTAAAATTGTTAAAAAGTTGATAATAATTGTTAGAGGTCATCCCAAAAAAATAATTTTTACTGGAATTGTTATTACAGTAATTGGATTTTTGGGCGCACTTCAAATAAACCCACATTCTAAGTTATTAGATGATTTAAGACCAGGGAACATCCTTTTAGAAGATATGCGATTAGCTGAAGATAGGATGGGTTCCGTTTTACCTGTTGAAATTATTATTACAATCGATGAAAATAAAAATTTTGAAGATATCCAAGATGTAGCGGTACTATCATTTACAGATGAATTAGCTAACTATATTTCAAATATACCTGAAATTGGAAAAGTAGTTTCTGTTAGTGATTATTTAAAAGCAATCAATCAAGCCATGAATGATGGTAATAAATCTTTTTATCGTATTCCTATATCAAGAGATATCATTTCTCAGTATATGCTTCTTTATGATAGTGAATTTAATTCACTAATTAATTCAGATTTAACAAAACTTAGGATAGCATCACAAATAAAAGATATTGATTCACGTAGAAGTGCCGAGATTGAAAAAGAATTAAATACTTATATAGCATCTATAATTCCAGAGGGCATTACTGCTGAAGTAACAGGTACAGCTTTTCTTGCATTAAGAACAAATAATTATTTAGTTAAAAATTTATTAGGAAGCTTTTTAGTCGCCTTAATTATTATCACATTTTTGATGATTATTTTATTTCGTTCAGTAAAAATGGCTTTTATTTCAATTTTACCTAATATTATCCCAATAATGGTAATGGCTGGAGTTTTAGGTTTTTTACAAATTCCTTTAAGACCTGCTACAGCTATGACTTTTGCAGTTGCATTTGGAATAGCGGTAGATGATACACTTCATTATTTAATCCGTTACAGAATGGAATTATCTGAACAGCATTATAGACAAGCGAATGATTCAACAATGTTAGGAACAGGAATCGCTATGATGTCTACAACAGCTATTCTTTCTGCTGGATTTCTAGTATTAACTTTATCTCAGTTCACTCCAACGATTGAGTTTGGAATGTTATCTGTAATAACAATTGTTACGGCATTAATTGGAGACCTAACATTTTTGCCAGCTTTATTAAGTCAAATAAAGCCTAAAATAAAGAATTAGAATATTTATCTCAAAAAGTAATATCTAAATTCACTTAACTATTTAATTGAGTTTATAATGAAATACTTATTTGTTTGTCTTTTTACTCTATCTGTTACTTTTTCTCAGTCTCAGGATTATTTTCAACAAAAAGTTGATTATGATATAACTGTAGAACTAGATGATAATAATCATACGTTATCTGCTTTTGAAAAAATTATTTATACTAATAATTCACCTGATAAGCTTTCATTCATTTGGTTCCATATTTGGCCTAATGCATATAAAAATGATTCTACAGCATATGCAAAGCAAGCTGGACCGAAATCAAGATTTGCAAAGTCAGATTCTTTAAGTCGAGGTTTTATTGATAGCCTAGACTT
>Ga0115000_10001162_pt1 | contig 23740 bp, 18 predicted proteins | sample ArcticOcean_MG_C_6_FD_89690 | JGI IMG/M metagenome (GOLD analysis project Ga0115000, IMG submission 89690) | Marine microbial communities from western Arctic Ocean - ArcticOcean_MG_CB8_128 | ecosystem: Environmental > Aquatic > Marine > Oceanic | place: Arctic Ocean: Canada Basin | collected... | reverse complement strand
TCATTCTTATGCCATTTTGAACTGCTGTAAAATCCCTAGTCAACCCGTTAGCAAAAGACTTCAATCCATATAATTTGTGTTTTGACTTCTTAATAAATTGAATCCATTTCTGTAAATTCCCTATTCCTGTTTTTAACATTGACTTGAAAAGCTGAACAAGTTTTTTAACAATATGTATTTCACTAATATTCTGTACAAGGGTTTTAATGTAGTTACGTTCGTAAGGGTCTTGAATGTTGTCATATTCAAGATCAATGTATTTGACCATTTCCCTGGCACTTAAAAGCCTTGTGTATTTAACTGGCTGCTGTTGAACTTCCTTGAAACCGAGCGCTTCAATTTTAAACTCTTTCTTTATTCTGTTTATGTGATGATATGCCTGTGTATCTTTTCCGTTGAACCCTGCTTTTTTTATTCCCTTAATGATGTCTTTCACCTTCATTCCCTCAATTTTTAACTGCTCAAGGATGTGATTTGTGAAAGAATTTATATTGGTTGTTGTAGAACGTTCTCGGGGAGGAAGTGCTTCTAATCCTTTATAGAGACGAACAGTAGCTCTGCCCATGCCTAAAGATTTAGAAATTCGTTTGTTGGACGTGTTCTTTTTCTGAAGCTCTTTCACCTGATTAAATTTCAATAAACGAGAGTCGTTATAGGCCGTTGATGCGTTACTTACTTGTTGCCCCGGTTTATTAGCCTGTTCATGTTTTACTCCACATGTTGAACTTTCTCCTATTTCTCCCCTCACCACGTCTCTGATTTTAGAACCTATACTTTTAAAATACTTATCTAAAGCATCTGATAAATTCATGTACAAATGAAACCGATCTGCTACTTGTACTGCATCAGGACAGGCTTGGTTAACGGCCGAAGAATACGCACTGGCTCTATCTCTGGTAACTATCTTGACATCAGGATACTTTGACAACCATGTTTTTAGTTCACTCCCCTCTCTTGAATCTAACAGGTCAATTGGCGTAGATGTTTCCATGTCAATTAATATGGTACCATAACTAACTCCTTTTCGATATGCCCAGTCATCAATCCCGAGCACCTTTGGTTGTTTTATCTGTGGTAATGGAAGTTTATGGGCAATTCGTAAAAGGGTTGAATTACTTACCGGAAACATCAATGTATTTGATAGAATACCTCCTTGTGCGCAAGTCAGTTCAATCGATAATAACTCTAAGATTTTGGAGACACGAAGAGTTCTTCTGGCATACTTACGAGCATAAGGTAATTGTTCCGAAAATACCTTTTGCGGGCACTTTAAATTCTTGCATTTGAATTTACGGGTTACCAGATATAAAATCGTTTTGTTTTCAAATACAGCAAGATCAACGATGGTACGAGTATAGCGGCCATGAATTGCATAACTGTATTTAGCGCAATTTGTGCATTTACTCCTGTTTGATTTACTCGATGCCGATATTTTAAAAGTGGTGTCAATGTGTTCAATGTTGTTCAGCCTTAATTCAGGCATATTTAGTAACGTTTTCAGCATAGTAAATGATTGATTATCAAATACTTAAAGATAACAAATTAAGACATTGAAATAAAGTTAAATCACTGAAACACAGCAAGTTACACCTATTTATTTCAGTAAATTTAAGCTTCCCCAAATGTGACGAAGAACCACATTAAGCCCAGTAATTAGCAGAACATCTCAAGTTAACTTGACTGGAGTTTCATCAGGAATATTGTTCTTGATAATTAAGACAGAGGAAGGGACATTGTTTAGAAAGGTTGTGAAATATTAGAGAAGATAGTATAGCAATTTAAAGCGCCTCATTTGGATATTTTCAAATGAGGTGCTTTTTTGTTGGTCCTGTCGCATTAATAGCAACTAAAACCTATACATCTAATTTTGACTACTAACACCAACAAAGAATTAAGCTATATTCATGAAGGAGGTTTGCTTCCAATAAAGTCGACCAATACAGAATGTTTAAAATATTCATGTAATTACCTAAAACAAAAAAGCTTCTGAAACTTATCGCTTCAGAAGCTTTTAATCTATATGTGCACAGGACGTGTCAATTATCGAACTTTCCAAAGGAAGACTTGACCGCTATCCTGAATTTGAAATAAGACAATACAAATACGTTAAACCAGTTTCGAGGTAAGATTAATTACAAATATTCAAGTCCAATCAAGCTAGGGTTTAATTCAATACTAAGTCCAATTATGAAAGATTAAATCAATAATTTCTTCTCCTACTAGGTTCAAGTCGCATCAAATAGTTATTCGAAGACTCTTTTCAAAAACATTTATACAATCCTCCCGATTTTAGGAAGCCCACCTGTGGGCTCGAACCGCATATTCAGCAACAGCAATACGGATTAACGACGAAATGTAATTTAATAATCCAGTTTACTATCCTAGCAGGACTCGAATCGATATCAGTTGATTTTCAGTGAATTAAGAAAATATCAAAAAATTTGAAAAAGAAAAACCCTTGACTAGCAAGGGTTTTCTTTCTTCTGTGAAGCTAGCGGGACGTAGTTCGAACCAGTTGCTGGTGGATTTAAAATACTTGTAAAAAACAGATTAATTTATCAACCCAAAATTACTTCCCAAGCCTGCTTAACTTTGCCCTCTGACAACATTTTCTTCACTTGCAATAATTTAGTTTCATCAGTCGCTGAAAGCTCTTGACTTTTAACATCCGGAAGAATATTTATCGAAGCCAACATAGAAATTTCATTGCCTGTTAACAACGAGCTTTGTTTGATAAAATTAGGAACTTGATCCCATCCCACTCCTGATCCATTTTTATCTTTTTCAACTTCGAACATGGAATCATGACCTCCTTTGATATAATAATTCTTTCCTAGTCTCCCCACAGATGTAAAACTTTCTACCAATACATTTCCATCAGAGTCTAGTATATCGTCCTGAAAATGAGCTAATACCACCTCACATATAATTAAATTACCCGCTCCCCCATCTTGACCAAAAGCAATGATATCATTTACCTTACATTCGAAGCTCGCGATAGCCTCCTTTACTCTGGGCGGGGCAACTTTTGTTGATTTCTCCATATTAAATCCAGCCTTATCAAACTCATTGACTGACGATTCGTATTCCCCTCCAGCTAAATTCATTTGCCCTACGTGGTCATAACCAAGTACATTTATCACCACCTCCCCTGTAACTTTTGCGTTATTCAGTGTGTCCTTTGATGTGTTGGTTCGCATCCTACTCAAAGGTGAAAAAACCAATATAGGTGGATTCACGCTAACCATGTTGAAAAAACTAAAAGGAGCTAAATTTTGATTCCCCTTTGCATCAAGCGAACTAACAAGTGCTATTGGACGTGGTGTAATGACACTTGACAGCAAGTGATAAAACAACCTTTGTTCCGTGTTATTTGGATCCTTAATCATTTTTTTGTTTTTTTTATTTCTCCGAAATTCTCTCCAAAACCAACCTTAATATTTCCATTTATACATACTCCTGTTAATTCCACTTTATCTCCGTCAATCAAATTGGATCGCACTGCATCGTCCGTCAATTCCAAGGGACTGGCACCACCCTCTGTTATTTCTAACAAGCAACCTTTTCCTTTCTCTTCGGGGCCACTAACGGTACCTGACGCTAACACATCCCCTACTCTTAAATTACAACCATTAACTGTATGATGAGCAATTTGTTGAGATGGAGTCCAGTATAAATTATTGAAATTTGTTACCGTAATTTCCTCGCTATTCAACTTTACTTTTAAGTTTATATCATAAGAATATAGGTCTTTACTTTGTAGATAATTAAGCTGATCCTCTCGATGCTGTACTTTGCTCTTAAATGGCTCTAAAGCTTCTGCAGTCACAACCCAAGCAGACATGGTTGACGCAAAACTTTTTGCCGTAAATGGACCCAAGGGCTGATACTCCCATCTTTGAAAATCTCGAGCGGACCAATCATTAAGTAAAGCATATCCAAAAATATAATCTCTTGCATTGTCACAACTTATCACATCACCCAACGATGATTCTTTACCTATTATGGTTGCCAATTCTAATTCAAAATCCAAAAAATTAGTTGGCCCATAAGTAGGGAATTCCGACCCTTCCTTTATAAACTGTCCTTTAGGCCTATAGATATCAGTCCCTGAAACAACGATGGACGACGCTCTTCCATTGTAAGCGAGTGGCATGTGCTTCCAGTTTGGAGTGAGCGAGGGCCCGTCTCTAAATAATTTCCCTACATTTTCCGCGTGGTGTTCACTGCTATAGAAATCGGTAAAGTCACCAATACGAATTGGCAAATGCATGGTGACGTGCGACTGTCTGTAAAAGAATTCATTAAATTTTGATTTCAATAAACTGTTATTACTTTGTAATTCGTCTTGGATCAATAACCTTACAGCGTTAGTTTTTTCCTTACCTAAGGAAATAAAATCATTCAAGTAATCCACTAAGTACACATTTTCTGAATGTATCGCATTAAAAAACTCACCTCGAAAGACTTTGTCCAAATCTAGCACGTATTCCCCTATTGCAACCCCAACTCTTTTCACTCCATCACTTGAAAACACCCCAAACGGCAAGTTATGGATGGTGAAGTCAGAATCAGACGATATGTTTACCCAAGTTTCTATAATGTTCCTCTTTTTTGTTGTTCTAATTCTATGGCCTCAAACAAAGCTTTGAAGTTTCCTTTACCAAAGGATTTAGCACCTTTTCTTTGTATTATTTCGTAAAACACTGTTGGTCTTGGCCCTACTGGCTTTGTGAAAATTTGCATCAGGTAACCATCCTCGTCACGGTCTATTAATATCCCTAATTTTTTTAGTGCGCCTACATCCTCGTCAATTTCTCCTACCCTGTCAAAAAGAATGTCATAATATTCACCTGGAACTTGTAAAAACTCCACTCCATTTTTCTTCAACTTGGACACCGTTTTAATAATGTCCTTGGTTGCCATGGCAATGTGTTGCACTCCTGCCCCATTGTAAAAATTAATGTATTCCTCAATTTGTGACTTTTTTTTCCCCTTAGCGGGTTCATTAATTGGAAATTTAACCTTCCCGTCTCCATTTGACATTACTTTACTCATCAAAGCAGTATACTCAGTCGAAATATCTTTGTCGTCGAAGGATATTATCTGTGAAAACCCCATAACTTCCTTGTAAAACTTTACCCAGGTGTTCATTTCTCCCCACCCAACATTTCCAACAACATGGTCTACATACAACAAGCCACTACTTGAGGGGCGGTAGTTGGGCTCCCATTTTTCAAACCCTGGCAAGAACTCACCCTTGTAATTACTTCTATCAATAAAATAATGTTCTGTATCACCATAAATTTTAATCCCGCTCCACCCTATTACTCCCTGCTCATCACTTAACTCATTATACGTCATAGCAACATCAGCTCCTCTTGTCGTCGTTTCGTGCAAAGCTACTTTGGCATCAGGGACTAGTAAAGCTATTCTTTTAACCCCCATCCCATGTTTATCAATGTGCTCACCAACTTTAGTTCCCTGCTTCAAGGGAGATGTAAAAACAAAAGTTATTTTATCCTGACGCACTACATAGGACTCTAATTCAGTATCCCCGGTTGATAATCCTCGGTGCGCCAAAGGTTGAAAACCAAAAGCTCCTTGATAATAATGCGCAGCTTGCAAAGCATTACCCACATAAAACTCGAGGTAATCTGTACCATGTAGCGGCAAAAAGTCGCTGTTGCTTTCTATATTATTTCCAAGGTTTTTATCCATCATTATTATTTATTTAACCAAGATTTAAAATAATTATCGTCTTCTATTTCTATGGCTTTTATTGTCAATTTAAAAGGATTAAAAGGGTCTACCATTACCGCTAGTTCTTCCGTACTCTTTTTGCCAATACTTGCTTCAATTGTTCCCGGATGAGGTCCATGAGGTATTCCAGCAGGGTGCAATGTAATGTCTCCGCACTCAATGTTATCTCTGCTCATGAAGTCTCCTTGAACATAGTACAACACCTCATCAGAGTCTATGTTACTGTGATGATAAGGTGCGGGAATCGCATCAGGATGGTAATCAAAAAGCCTAGGGCAAAATGAACAAACCACAAAGTTCCTCCCTTCAAAAATTTGATGAACTGTTGGAGGCTGATGAATACTCCCTGTAATTGGTTCAAAGTCATGAATAGATATTGCAAAAGGATAGCAATACCCGTCCCATCCAACTACATCAAACGGGTGATATGAATATATCACTTCATGTAAATAGTTATTTTTATTGATGATCACTTTAAAGTCACCTTTTTGATCCACCGTGATTAATTCCGCAGGCAACCGAATATCCCGTTCACAAATAGGGGCATGCTCTAGGAATTGACCTTTACTACTTAAATACCTTTTCGGAAAGGAGATTTTACTTTTAGCATCAATGTAAAATATTTTATTCGCTGAAGTACTAAAATCAATTTGATATATAACCCCTTTAGGAATGATCAGATAATCCCCATCGCTAAACGAAAGGTTACCTAAAAATGTTTTTAATACACCACTCCCTTTGTGCACAAAAATCAACTCATCACCAGTTGCGTTTTTATAAAAATAATTTTGTTCTGACTTATTTACATAGGCAGTCCCAACAATTAAATCATCGTTAACCATTAAAGGCTCCTTACTGTTTATATAATCACTTTTATATTCGCATAACCCATTTTTAAACTTCCGAGAAGTCACGTTTTCGACCACAGCAATTTGCGGAGTATTGTTAATCTTATCTTTTATATCCTTTATTTGCGTAGGACGGTGAATGTGATACATTAACGATGAGTCACCCGAAAAACCTTCGTTCCCGAACAATTCTTCATAGAACAACTCTCCCTTATCGTTCCTAAACACAGTGTGCCTCTTAGATGGTATTTTTCCTAATTTATGGTACATCAAACTAACTTTTTAATTGCTATTTCCAGTGCTCTCTCACTTAACTTTGTGCTACTGCTTGACTTCTTGTAAACTTCATTTAACGCATTATAAATGGTATTCGACACATCCTCAAATATTGCTTGAGAAGATATTTCCACGTCGTCCTCCATTAAATAAGCAAATGCTCTAGCCATCCCACAATTTGCTATAAAATCAGGGACAACTGCAATGGATTCATCTAAACTTTCGTGTATTTCACCATATAAAATTGCCTCATTATCAAAAGGGACATTAGCACCTGATACTATTAATTCACAGCCACTATCTAATAACTGATCTGCTATTTTATGAGTTACTAATCTAGAGGCAGCACAGGGGATAAAAACATCAGCTTTTGTACCCCAGAATGCCGCCTCTCCCTCCTTCATCGTCAATGCTTTGTCACTACTTAACTTAAGGTTTTTTCGTCCATTATACAAATTCATGATCTCTTTGTGCTCAATCCCTTCATTTGACAGATAAACAGAATTTTTATCCATGATACCTTTTATTTTAACCCCCATTTTCGATAGAAAAAAACCTGCCGAGGCTCCAACATTTCCCCAACCTTGAATAAGAGCTGTTTTACTCTTAATGTCACCTCCCCACAACTTGTAATAGTGTAAAACCGACTGCGCGACACCGTAACCAGTGATTAAATCAGAAATTGTGTATTTCCTCTTCACGTTCGGACTATATTCAGGATTAGCAATTACCGAAGGAATACCCATTCTTAATTGTCCAATCTTTTTTATTTTTTCTGATGAACTCGGATTATAGTACCCAGTAACTATTCCTTCTTGGGGATGCCACAATCCGTACTTTTCAGTTAAAGGCACTACGTGAATCATTTCGTCGACGTTTATGTCGCCACCAGTACCATAATAGTGTTTCAACAATGGGCTCACCACTTTGAACCACCTGGCTAAAACCTCCTCTTTTCTTGGGTCCTCTGGATCAAAATTAATTCCTGATTTTGCCCCACCAATTTCAGGACCACTGATTGTAAATTTAACTTCCATTGTTTTAGACAAGGACGCTACCTCATTCATCGTTAACCCTTTACGCAACCTTGTCCCCCCTCCTGCAGCACCATTACGAAGAGAATTAATTACCACCCAACCTTTTGCTTCGGACAAAGCGTCTTGCCACTCAAAAATTATTTCAGGTGTTTTAGATTCAAATCTCGCAATTAGCTTTTTAATAGACTCCATACTTTCTCTACGGTTAAATCTCACCTTTTGTTATCAATATCACAAAAAGTTGTCTGTTATATTTTTTTTTACCTTTAAAGTAATTATATTGTTATTATAAGCAAAAAGAATTAAATATCAGTACATGAGCGCAGATATGTGCTAATAAAGGTCACTACAAACAAGGAGGAACGGGCTCGATCGAGCAATTGGTAACTTTAGTAACCAGGACTGTAAACTAACATCATAGATAAACTAAATTGCACCTGAAAATATCATGAAATGAATCAAGAACTTTCCAAATATACTGACAGAGATAAAAAGGTTTGGAAATACTTGTATAATTTTCAATATTACAACCTACAAGGAAAAGTGTGTTGGGAATACCTCGATTGTTTGAATCGACTTTCCACTGCAATTAATGCCAATGAAATCCCTGACTTTTCAAAAATCAATACCATATTAAAAGCTAATACTGGGTGGGAAATCCATATAGTACCTGGATTAATACCTGCTGATGAATTTTTTAATCACCTAAAAAACAAAAGGTTTTGTTCATCCACATGGTTGCGGTCCGATGAAGAACTTCATTACATTGAAGAGCCAGATATGTTTCATGACATTTTTGGACACGTACCCTTACTTATGAATGAGGACTATGCAAATTTCGCCCAAAAGATTGGAGCTTTAGCTAGCAAATGGATCACCGACGAACAAAAGATCATACAAATTCAACGACTGTACTGGTTCACCATCGAGTTCGGAGTAATTCAAAGAGAAGGAATCACTAAATCATATGGAGCGGGTATTATATCGTCAATTGACGAGGCAACCATCATTGCGGAAAAGAAAAGAACTTTCCTCCCCTACTCAGTGAGTACTATAATTAACAAGGAGTACAACATTGACACGATTCAGCCATTGTATTATGAAATTGAATCTTTCGGGCAATTATACCAATCCTTGGATTATTTGGAAGAAATTTTTAGAAATGAGTAGTAACGGCATGGCTAGTGATAAGCATAAAGTCTAATCTTATGATAAGGCTTTAAAACAAGGGAAATTACTTTATGTATTGGGAAGTAATACAGCTAAAATCCTATCTCCCCATGAAACTAGACCTACAACTACGAGGGCAATCAACTAAATCACAGGTTATTCTGTACAAGGACCGATAAGAACTTCTTTAATTTTCCTTCCCTCTGTTTCATCTATAAACTTATAAGGATACTCTGCCTTGAACCGCTCCTGTAAAGCAAGGTCCAAATTATTTGAAAAAATAAAATTTCACAATCAAATTTTAACTTGATTTCATCAGCAATACCTTAACCCTCACCCTTACCCTCAAGAGTCAAATTTGGTTTTATAAAAACCACATCCGCTTTTTTATCTTTCATCAGCAACATACTCGTCCTATAATCAGGAGCTATTCCAACACTCTTAGCACCAAAATCGGTGAATTATCTCTTAAGATCCATCGCTCTAATTAAGTTTCTTTCTACAATTAAAAAATTGCTTTTTTGACATAATTTCTCTTTTTAAAACTCTAACCTCGCTGCTACCTGCATAATTATTTTGTCCTTGTTTTATAGTTTATAATGTTTGACTAAACTCGTTTTAATGCAGTATAGGTTTTGTTAGTGACATTTAATTTAATACATTTTCCAATTCTGGTTTTTTTTCTAAATTAATACAATAGGTGTTCGGATGGCCAATTCCCTCTTTTAATCCTTTCTTATCAAAATGATAAAAATTATACCCAAAAGGAATAAGGTATTCTATGCATTCCTTATTTATGGATTCAATTAATATGATAGGTGTGTTTTTAGTTAAGGTTTCCTTACCTCCTTGTAAAACTTCAAGTTCTAAGCCTTGTACATCTATTTTAATAAAATATGGAGATAAGCCAAAATTATCAAGCATTTCTATTTTACATTGAGTTTCACTTACAGATAAATATTTTTCTCTGTAGAAAAACATTCTAGTCTTTAGCCATTCTTTTGCATTTTCATATTTGAATGAAGCAAGGCCATCAAACATCCATTTACAATAAAATGGAGTATAAAGTATAGATGAGGAGTTGGAAGCGCCTAGTCCCAAATTGTGAATCACCAGATTCTTTTCTTTTGAGACATAATTTTATATTTTAAATCCTGTAAGAAAGGAAAGTAGACTTGTATTGATCTAAATAGTTTTTTCATAATTATTACTTATTTTATGGTTATTTTATGGTTATTTTAAACTTAACTCACTTTTTATTAAAAAAGTCCTCTTTTAGTTGACGGAGTGCCAGTAAATAAAGGTATTTACAATACTATTTCCGAACATCTAGAACTGATATCCAATATTAAATCCGCCATACACTTTAAAATATTTAGTAGTAACCGCACGCTTCCCGCTACCCAACCATTCTAATTCATGTCGTCCGTTTTCATGAGTCAAAAAAAATGGCAAGACATGAAACTGCATGTTCCAATTTTTATACAATTTAACCTGCCCACCTACAAGTCCTCCATTAGCACTATTTGCTCGATACCCTCCATCAGGCCAAGAATTATAACTATAGTGGTAACCCAATCCCAAAATTGGATGTATTTTAAACTTTTTGAGTTCCGAGTACCATGAAACATTAAAGGAACGGAATTCTGGTGCAGACCCTAAAAATCCAACTCCTCCATTAATATGAAAATCTAAATTTTTACTATGAAATAGAATTCGATCATAGCTTACACCTATTATTAGTGCCTTCCCGAAACCATCAATTCTAATTGAATTTTTCCTGTACCTCTCTTTCCAAGCCTGCTTCCTGTCAGCTTTTAAAGAATCTTTTTTATGCTGATTTGCTTCTAATCCCACCTCTTCTCTATCAATATCATTTACTATCTGATTCGATTGAGCATCGACTGATGTTGCAAGAGAAATAATTACAAATATGCAAAGGAGGTTTTTCATAAAATCTTTGGTTAAATAACTAAACAAGCATGACGCAAGTGTCATTCCAAAAACGCTATTTACTGATAAACAGATGGTTAAAAAAAACAGAAACTATAGATATTCTCATATTAAGACATGTTCTTAATTAGAAAACAGAGCTGGATGATATTCAAGCCAATCCCTTTTAAAACAAAAGAAAATCGATTAGCGAATGAAAATAACATTATATGATTATCATGATCCTACTTCTCTTTACCTCTTAGTAAAATAGAATCTATCATATTTGTTAGAACAAGTCTACTTTCTGGAATTGAACAACAAAGAACAAAACACAAATTAATGATTAATAGATAGTTACATGATTGGCACTAGATGTGAGTATTACAATTCAGTAACATCAAAAATATCTAAACCATGGAGTATAATAGAAAAAAACTGATTATCTCGTACATAGAAAAGAACATCGATGCTATAAATCTTAAATTGGATAAAATAAGCGCCGAAACAAAACTTTTAACCTCAGAACTAAAGCAAAATCAAAAGCGACCTTCTTCTAAAACAAAATTCAACATCGAATTAATGAATAAAAGCATCAATGCCATAAAAACGGTTGACAAACTCTCTCAAAAAAAGTGCATTTGGTTTTCTCTTAAAACTTTTATCATTAACTCATTTCGTAAAAAGAGCCTTACATTAAACACCAGTAAAATCGAACAAATTCCAAGATTCATAAAATCTAACAATCTTAAAAAGATATTAGTGGAGTTAGAGAACAATGAGCAATACGAATTATGTCATTACTTGATAAACCAACTCAAACGCTTCAAAGGAAAACAAGCAGCATAGTGATGGAAAAACCAGAAAATAATGCCACTCGAACAAATAGGGTATCAGTCCAACATGTTCTCCTGTAATTATGCTTTTCATCTAACGTATGTGAAACATACAGAAGCCCCTAGAGTGATAGAGGAGTAACAAACACTCAACCTCCCAGTGCTTGATTCTTCTGTTATTTAATTATATTCAGTAGCTTTTGTAATTGCATTTCCAGCCATCATGTTTCCGTTAATCAACAAGGAAATACTTACCGCGTTGCTAATGTAATACTGATAAGAAACAACTACCATCGCTACGCCTCCTCCTCCTGCATAAGTTCTATGAGTATTACCAGTAGAGTAAAGCAGTCGCCGATCCTTATTTACCAGAAACCCATCTATTTTATTAAAGTTCAAAAAGCCCCCTACTTTAACCTGGAAACTAATATTTCTTAGTATATCTGAGGTTAAATCATACTGAGTCCCGAACAATAGCACTGGCGACATGCCTCCTTTTTCATATTTAAATCTCATTCCTTCCTTATTCTTTCGCTGCTCTCTTTTATCGTGAATAATTCCGGTTGTAACCGTAAATCCACTTGATTGGTTCTTAATTGTAAGCAAATAATTATTTGCTTGATCACCCTCCATTTGCGAAATCTTCTTTCTTGAATCGTATGAATAAAATTTAGCATCTAACCCTGTTGAACGGTCATCGAATCTGTAATCTTGAGAAGTACTGCCAACTGTAAAGTCAATATTAGTTGCCCAACCTACCTGAAAAGTATAACTCCATTTACTTTGTTTGATATAGCTACCCAAATCTTGATTGCCAATTTCACTATTCTGAGCTATCAAAGAATTAGTATTAAAACTAGTCAAAACTAAAAACAAAACAATTACATAACCGGTAACCCTTTTCTCAAAAAGGGATAAGACTCCTCTGATTCTCCATATGTTTTTGTTTTGCTTTTTTATTTCTATATCAGGGTCCTCAAATAACCTTTTAAATTTTTGCTTTGAACGCATCTGATTCGCTAGTTAGATAACCTAATCAATGTCTAACAATAGAGTTTACCCCCCAAACGATGTGAGCACTACTTTTTCTGTGTATAGCACACCTTTTCCCCTTAACTCAACTACAACAGCTTGATTTCCGATAGAACTTCCTCTCGTGTTAATAACCGTTCTTCCATTTTGATTCAAAACGCCAAACAACAAGAGTTTACCTGACAAGGTGTAAATTTTATAACCAGTAAATACTTTAGCAGAACGAACTTCTAACTGATGTTCACTAACGATTATAACCACCTTTTCTTTCTCACGATCTTTAGCGCTATTAACTTGAGCTTCTTTTGACTTTATGGTTACCGAATAACTCGTTGATGAATTTTCATTTGATAAAATGTTAAAGCTTTCATCTTCTGACAAAATGTATGTTTCATTATTTTTAGCCACAAGCAGCACATCGTAAGTATCGGACCAACCAGTAGATGTCTTTATATTTATAGAAAAAACACCTGATTTACATTCAAGCTGAACGGGTATGGTTAACTGATCCGAAACCTCACCGATTGAATTAATTGCAAGGTTAACTGAATCAACTAGAGAAAAAATATTATTCCCTTTAGATGAAAGTATTTTGTACGCATCATAACTAGGGTCAAAATTAATCGAAGCACCTTCTCTCGTTCTTATAATTGTCTGATCTTTTTTCCCCTCCGTATTTAACTCTAATGTTAACTTAAAACCAGGAGCAGTTGTTGTTTTATAGTGCTTCGTCTCTGAATCAGCTACCCTTACCGTATTGTCTACCGTAAAAAGAACAGAGCTGTTTACATGAACAAAATAACTTGTCATTGTAGGTATTCTATTCGTTGCCCCATTAATTCCAACACCATCCACATATACTTTATATGCATCAGTTTGATTATCGTAAATATACATAGCGTTATCCATTGCAGCAGGTAAGTTGGCATTATCCCAATTCATAGCACATGGGTAAGGATTCCCTAATAAGTTCCATCCGTCCGAAGACACTTTACCACTGCTCGTGTACGTCAAAGACTTTGACTTTTCACCACTAAACACCTCTCCCTTCAATCTTAAATTTTGTTCTTCCTTAGTATACTTATAGTAGATATAACCTGTGAAAAGTTCGAAGTCTGAACTTAAGCTAGCTGGAGTTTCCCAACCTTTAATCATATTTTGATGAGCAGTTGTTTCATCGTAGTAATATAAGCTTGGAAAAGGATCACTCGCCACATTTGTACCCAATCCAAGTATTTGCAGGTCCTGATTCATATCATTTATCTGCATATTCAGCATTGGTGAGGAGATGTAGTGCCAGCCAATTGAGCTAGGATTGTAACTCATTCTGCGCTCCATTGTAATATCGCCAGAAATCGATCCCGAATTATGAAAAACCTGCCCGCTTCCTTCGTTATCACTTGTAATTGTTAAATCTTGACCATTGGTAGTCAATACCCCCGTGTTTAACGTGAGGTTACCTTTAACAGATTGAGTACTGTTTATTACTACGTCATTGTCTATTTTTAGGTTGGTAAAGAGATTATTACCATAAATCCCCTGTTGGTCGACACCAGCAAATAATACTTCTCCGTCTAAAGTAGGAGGTTTAAACGTAATCATATCTCCATGAACTCTAAATTGACCTAATGAACCCACAACTGCATTAGCATTAGCAGTAAATACAAGCGTATTAACTTCCGCTTGAGTTAATAAATTTATTTCAAAAGCATTTTCTGAAATTTTATCAAATATGACAAAATCATCAACTTCAATACCTCCATCGCTGCTAGTTAAGGGAACTAAACCTTCCGCCCAATTGAGAGGATTACTGAAGTCACTATCGTCCGATCCTGACCAAACTTTCCCATAACTTTTTTTCCATTTATTAGGGTCTTCCATGTTAACTAAAGTTCCATGGTATGCGCTAGAACTATTAGTTAACACTACATCATTTGTACACTTAAAATAAGCACGAATGTAATTAGAATCTACCGCCGATAATTCCCACCTCAATTGTTTTACTTCTTGGGCGCTACATGCTTTACTTACAAGAGCTAATTCATCCAGCCGACCTTTAAAATAATTGTCATCTGCAGGCTTTCCCCCAACATATAGAGGCTTGTTTGTGACATCAATTACACCAGGAATTGCTGAAGACCCAACCAATTCAGCATTAATGTAAATTTTAAATTCCGTAGGTTCAACTACAGCACAAATATGTGACCATTCGTCTAAATCTAACGCATTCGATGCTAATACACTGTACTCCACTTCATTTATCATGATCTTCGCTGAGGGCAGCAAAGACTCCCCAACGAGCCCAAGTTCAAACTGCCCTTGCTTACCCATAATGAGAACAAATTCATCTATCGTTTGTTCAACTGGCCTAACCCAAGCAGTGTAGGTATTTGTACCTCCACTGTACAGGTCTGGATGGTGATGAACTACTGAGTAGTCGTCAACACCATCAAAATTAAGTGATGTAGACGATCCTTCGCCACCGCAATTATACACATTAACCCATAGCGTATCATATGACACGGCGTTAGGCGAACCATCATCCTGCGACCTGTAAGCTATCCAATGCATTCCTACATCGGATATTGCTGGATTTATAGTAATACTCTGTTCAGAAAAATTTCCAGTAGTACTACTCGATGAAAAATCAGACAACGTGGTATTAGTAACAGTTGTACTAGTTGTTTGACTCACCTCGGGAGCGGTAAAACTACTCTCTAGCGTATATGTCATACCTGGACACAATTCAATCATCCTATTATTAGGTAGGTTATTTACAATCGGAGGAATATTCACCTGACTTAAGTCCATTGTAAAACAACGTCCGTCCAGGTAATGAACTCCATCTAAAGCTCCTCCTGCTCCATCATAATCAGTATTATCTTTTCCAAATAATCCAATCTGATAGTACTCGCCGCCTCCAGCGGATTGAGCTCCAACAGTCGCATAAACATTAGAACCAAACCCGCCAGACCCGCCACTAGCATCTCCAACACACCAATTCATGTCATCATAAGCGAAACGTGTATTTTTACCTACTCCTAGCTCACTGTTATTTCCATCGGTAAGAATAAGTTGAAAAGTGTTGGTCAAGTTAGTTTTCTTATTGTAATAACCTACACCAACCCACTGTATAGAAATTTTACCAGTTTCTATTTTGACGTACATTTTATTGGCACCCGCCCCTGCACCTCTTAAATCTACATCTCCCCAAAAAGGTGCTATCATTGCAGGTACGGAGCCTGAAGGAAAACCTTGGGCGGAATAAGCACTATGCAAGTTCCCGAATGTTACATTTCCATTCACATTGATGTATACCTGAGTGTAGCTAACACCATAAAAAGTAAATGTAAATCCCAAATTTACAGGACCATAAGTTCCATCGTCCAAAGGATTAGCTGATGAATAGCTTTGATTACCATATAAATCATTATTTACATTAACAAAGCTGGCATCCAAATCTTGCCAACAAGACCCTCCCAAAGGTTGAGGGTTAAAATTCTTGTTGTGAGCAATTCTTTGATTACCTGTATTTTCATATGAATTTATAATAATTGGTTTGTCTTGAGAATAAGTTGGTTTAATAAAAGAACTCCCGGCAACAATGATAATAAAGCAGATAAATTTCTTCATGTAATTATTTTTAATTGATAATCAATATAATTTAGTACAATAACTACATAACTCGCGCCAACACATTGCATATATTCAACTGACTGAATAACAACACTATGAGATCCTAAAAAAAACTCACAATGTCCCATATCTAGAGGTTTTCCCATATAGAGACAGCATGTCGGGCGGAAATAAAGGATTGAGTAGCAATTATAAGATTGTCTAAAAGACAAAATACTTAAGAAACCAAAATCAACTGAACCTTCATAATGACTATACACTAAACATAGCGGCTACTATTATACCTTTTTGTGATATACTGATTCAAAAAAATACATTCTTCATAAAATTCATTGCATTCAAAATCTCTGAGTAGTAACCTCAGCGAGTCAATCACCTCCTCATTTGAGGACTTTACTGGAATAGTTTTAGAAAATTTACACATCAACGACTTTACATAAAATAGAAATTGACCATATACTTGTTTCTGATCGCACAATAAACTGACTTTTCGCAATGCTTTTATTGATTTATTTGTCAAAACTATATTTTCTCTTACTCTATAAATTGTATCTTTTAACCGCCTGCTTTTAGCTAGAATTTTACCCAGCCCTTTTGCCTCACTTCGCAGTTGATTTATGTGGTAATCCAATTTTTCATTTTCATGCTTAAACAATAAATTTAGCTGTTGTAGTGTTTGCTAATTCATATATTTAACAGAACCCCAAAAACAATACCGATATATAAACTACATTACCAAAAAGATAACAAAGGTTAATATATTTACTCGGTGATATTTTCCAAATAAACCACACATTGGGTGCTGAAATATTTGAAATTAGTAAAGACAATTTTAGGAAAAAGTTATCTCGTACAAGGAAGAAATTTCACGCTTTCATGAATAATCAATGTGGACTTGTAAACCTCAACAGCCCTTGCCGATGCTCTAAAAAAGGAAAGGCCATGGAAGCAGCAGGGAAAATGCAAGTTGACAAAAGATTGTTTAACGCTGAGTGCACAGCTACTATCTCAAAATATGCTGAATCAGTAGCGGATGAAGTGGACAGAAAGTACATTGAATTTTTTCATAGTCATCCAACTAAAGAGAATTTCAACAAAGAAACCGTCATTAATGAACTAGTTAATGACAAGAAGTACCAAAAGTATTTTGATGGCATCAGCATGAATTAAGCGTAAACACTAAACCGTAATCCATTAGTAGTTAGCTAGTTAAAATTGATTAACTATTTTTTTATTTATTCTGTCACACTTTCATTGATTTTGTATCCAACTGATATACAATTTAAAATATCATTTATTATGGAAATCAAAGTAAGTCAAACAATAAACAAACCTATTGCAGAGGTATGGGAAGTAATGGGAAATCAATTTGGTCATGCCCATAAGTGGTCTAGCAATTTTAAAAGTTCAAAACCTGGAGGGACTGAAAAGTTTAAAGGTTTAGCGTATTCACTTCGTGACACTGAAACTGATCGTGGAAATACCATTCAAGAATTAACAGAATTTGATGCATTGAATCATTCTTTGACCTACGTAATTACTAAAGGAGCTCCTGACATAGCTAAACAAGCTGGGGCAACTTGGACATTGATTCAACAAAGTGAAAACATCACATCACTTGCAATGAACTTTAACTTGGAGCCAAAAATGGAACTTCCAAAAGAGATGGAAGATAAAATAAAAATGGGATTAACTTCTTCGGTTCAAGAATTAGCAGCAGAGTTGAAATATTACCTAGAAAACGGAAAAGCGCAATTAAACAAATAACAACTTATTATGAAAGCGACTAAAATAATCTCAGAGGACTTCCCATACAAATCCAAATACGCAGAAGTAAAAGGAAGTAAAATACATTATGTAGAACAAGGAACTGGCGACCCCATCCTTTTTTTACACGGCAATCCCACCTCGTCATATTTGTGGAGAAACATCATTCCTCACCTTTCCAATCAGGGAAGATGCATAGCGGTAGACTTAATTGGAATGGGAAAATCCGACAAGCCGGACATCAACTACGGTTTCAAGGATTCTTATGATTACCTCGAAGCATTTATCGCAGAATTGGGTTTAAAAAACGTTACCCTAGTAATTCACGATTGGGGTTCGGCCCTTGGGTTTAACTACGCCTATAAACATCAGAAAAACGTAAAAGCTATTGCATTTATGGAAGCTATGTTTAAAACATTTGAATTTGATCAATTTCCAAAAGACATCAGGATCGCAATGAAAATGATGAGGTCTCCAATATCTGGTTGGTTAATGGTAAAGGCAGCAAATATTTTTATCAAAAAGTTAATCCCTGATATGATCATAAGGAAATTAACCAAAGTAGAAAAAGCTGCTTATGGTGAGCCCTATCAAACAATTTCAAGCAGAACTCCTTTATTAGCCTGGCCTCGAGATGTGCCAATAGCTGGAAAACCTGAATTTTCTTACAACACAGTAATGGAATATGTAAAGTGGCTAAAAGTAACAGAGATTCCCAAGCTGTGTTTGCATGTTGAACCGGGAATTGCAATTAAAAAAGAAGATGCAATTTGGATCAAGAAAAATTTAAAAAACACAAAAATGGTTCACTTAGGTAAAGGTCTTCACTACATCCAGGAAGATTATCCTGAAGAAATCGGTGCCGAAATTTCGCAATGGTATGAAAGTATCTAAAATGAATTTCTGATCATTCTAAAAGTTAATACTGAACAATTACTGCAATAAAACCCCACTGAATATCAGAGGGGTTTTATTTTGAACTAAGTCAATATCGAACCAACTGTTAGTCAATGTAATTAAAGAGTGCAAATCAATTTAATTTCACATTCCTGTTTAGTTATACAAAAATGATTCGACCCAATTTCAACTGAAAATCAAGCACTTAAAAAAATCGGGAAACATCCTAAAAAACAGTAAATCTTTGGTCAGCAAGGGTTTTCGTGTTGTGGCTAAGCTAACGGGACGTGGTTCGAACCATTTGATAGAAGGTTTAAGGGCAATGAACCCTTAAAATTAAATATCACATGAACCCCAATCAATGTGAGCCAAAGGTGCCCTACCGAGGAACTAGATCATGAATTGTTAAATCTCGAAGTCGAAAAGGATAACCTGCACATCACTAATACCAAAACAAGATTATACATGATGGATAATTTAGGCCCGAAATTATGAACTCCGCTGAAAAGAAAACCAAAGTGAATAATTGAGGTACGAATTAGCTACGCTGAACTGACGTTCCATCAACTCCAATCAAAACAAAACTAACGTGAAAAACTATCAAACTTAATGCCTAAGGTTTATATTTTATAACGACGGAAATGATTACTTAAAATATTAAAAGCTAACCTAACTTTTTAGTTATTTTACACACATGTCCTGCAATATCCTTTAGCGCTAACATTAATCTCTTTCACTTCGTATCCAGGTAAATTGATCGTTGGATAACCAACTTCATCTATGCACTCTACTTGGCCACACTTTATACATTTAAAATGTATGTGTTCGTGACTGTGATGGCCATGACCTTCCTCATCAGAACCACAGCTAGAGTCGCATAAAGCCAATTTTTTATTTTCTCCTGGTAAAACAATTTCGTGTAAAACTCCTTTATCAATAAAGGTTTTAATTGTACGATACAATGTTATCCTGTCATGATCGCCCAAGGCTTTTTCCACATCATTAATTTCTAATGCATGTTTGTTCTTTTCAAAAAACTCCAAGACTTGAATTCTAAATCCAGTTACTCGAATATTTTTGTTTTTTAAGACCTGCTCCATGCTCATTTTACTAATTTAATAATTATTGCATCATTGTTGCATTGATTGATTAAAAATATCTATCTTTGCATCCTTGTTGCATATATTATGAATAAACACCTTTACATATATTTACTTTGCTTGCTTTCAATTAGTAGCTATGCCCAAGGTATTACAGGTTCTTTGTTAGACAGCACTACTACTCAAGGAATTCCATATGCTTATGTTCAAATAATAGATCTTGATATTGTAACTGTAACGGATGAACATGGTCACTTTGAATTGCAAGAAGGATATCCTTTTCCAATTCAAATAAGACTTTCTGCCTTAGGTTACAAAAGCAAAATAATTGCTATTACATCAAAAGAAAACAGCGTAGGTATTAAAATTAAACTTTTACGTGTACACAATGAATTGGACGAGGTTAAGATTAATGTTTCTTCGGGAATACATCAACGGTTTTTCATGAGTAACGTGGAAGAAAAAAACTTGGACGAACTTACCAACATTTCAACCAGTAATTTAACTGAGGCTCTTGCAAACATTGGTAGTGTTTACAATCAAAGTACAGGGAGTGGCATAGGAAAACCTGTAATACGAGGTTTATCCGGAAGTAGAATTGTTACTTCACTCAATGGACTCCGAATCGAAAACCAGCAATGGGGAGGTGATCATGGTTTTGGGATATCTTCACTTGGTATCAACCAAATATTAATCATCAAAGGTCCGTCTTCTTTGATGTATGGAGCAGATGCATTAGGAGGTATTGTTCATTTAAATGACGAAAAATACATTTCCTCTGGAAACATCGAAACAGAGCTTCAATCAAAATTTGAAAGCAATTCACTTCGAACTGCTAACGTTGCCTCTTTAAAATTTGGAAAAACAAACTTCAGAATGAACTCCTACGTATCCTATAGCAACAGCGCGGATTATCAACTTCCCAGCGGACAATACGCCCATAACAGCAGGTGGCAGGAAGGTGCTTTTAAAACAGCTATTGGGTTCAATAAAAAAAATTGGGTAACAAATTTACGTTATAATTTCAACCGGAGTTTTATTGGACTTCCAGGTCATTCACACGATTCAATAGTCGACGTTCTTGAGTTTCGAGCTAATGAGCAAAAAAGAAACTGGATAATACCTGTTCAGCAAATCACCAGCCATTTCGCATCATGGGAAAACAAGTTCTTTTTTAAATCAGGAGATTTAAAGATTTTGACAGGTTTCACCTCCAACAGACTAAAAGAATTGGAGGACAAAATTACCGTTCCAGGGATTGATAATGTGTTGGATAATTACAGTTATAACTTGCGTTATCGGCATAAGGTAAAAAAGAAACACCAACTTGTTATTGGAACTCAAGGAACATTCCAAACCAATGTCAATTTGCCAAAAGCGGAAGAACAACTTATCCCAAATGCAAAACAGTTTGACAAAGGAGGATTCCTTTTATGGAACTGGACAGGTAAAACCATTGAAACTCAATTGGGAAGTAGGTACGACTACCGTGTAATAAACAGCAACAACAGAGCGTACAGTTTTCAAGGATTGAATTTTTCAGCAGCAATTGTAAAGGAACTAAAACCTTTTATTCTAAGACTGAGTACCTCTACTGGTTATCGTCCTCCAAATTTAAATGAGCTAACCTCCAATGGTATTCACCACGGCAGCATCAGGTATGAATTAGGTAATGAAAATTTGAAACCTGAATACGCAAACCAAATCGACCTTAGTTTAGAATTTAAAAACGAACATCTTGGTGTAACCTTAAACCCCTTCGTTAATCAAGTACAAAACTTTGTTTATCTAGAAGCAGCTGATAGTTCGATAGACGGTTACAGCCTTTACAATTATCAACAAAGCAAGCGCGTTATACTCACTGGAGGAGATGTTGCATTACATTATCATCCTCATTTTTTACATCATTTACATTTAGAAAGTACCTTCTCCATGCTTTATACAGAGGACCATTTAGGTGTACCCCTTCCCTTTATACCTCAAACAAGAATTAACACCAGCGTACAGCTAAAAATTAAAAATAAAGGCACTTTAAAACTTCAAAACATCACCGTTCAACATCAATACTTTTTTGATCAAAACAAGGTTGCTACGCTCGAAACTAAAAGTCCAACCTATCAATTATTTAATGTTGGCGCAAAACTAAAGTGGGAAAAAAGGTATCCTCTAGAAATATCAGTAGGATGTAAAAATGTATTCAACGAAGCCTACATCGATCACTTAAGCCGATTAAAAAACATTGAACTTCAAAACCCTGGTAGAAATTTCTATTTAGGTATAACCTGGAAAATTAATAAAACCAAAAACCTACACAATAATGAAAAAAAGTAAATCAATTATCATTTTAACAGCTTTTGCAGCAATTATGTTTAGTTCTTGTGAAAAAGGATGTTACGAATGTCATTACGACGATATTAATGACCAGGAAGTGGAATTAGGAGAGAAATGTGATGAAGAATTAGAAAATCTTGAAAAAGACGGAATATTAATAAATGGCACTGTGTATGAAGTGCACTGTAATGAGCATTAAATAATTGATTCCCCGCTATTCTACCTAAAAGTTGCCCTCCGAAATATTGCTTGACCCGAGAACTTTAGGTAGAATAGCGGGGAATCAATTTTCTTTTACAATTTCAGCAGTATTATTGTAACCTTTTGACAAAAATATAAAAAACAGCCAAAATTAGATTTGTCAGTCATTTTTGCGCGAAAACAAGGCCTATCAAATTAATGACAGGCCTTGTTTTATTTCGTCTGTTAAAGTTGATTATCAAAACCAACTCCAACTATCTTATCTTTTATCTCACTTTAAAAGTAGCAACTCCAATATTGGAAAATACAATTTACCAATTGATAGTACCGCCATCAACTATCGGGATAACCGTAATAGTAACATCGCTAGAGTTGGCAATCGCACAACCTCCTGAGGACAGCACTGCACGGTATTTGGTTGTAGCAGTTAAATTAGTATACACTTCAGCTGTACTGGTATTTACAATATCCACAGGTGTTACCCAAAGGTCGATACTGTACTGCCATTTGGTAATACTTCCCGAATGACCAGAAAGTGTAAGCGTTGTTGGTCCATTGTCTCCGTAACATTCCGGTGCTGCAGCACTAATTGAGCCACCTACAGCTGCAGCGTCAACCGTAACTACCTTAGTATCTGTTGTTGTTCCGCATGACCCTCCAACCGTTGTTAAGGTTAACGTGATAGATCCTGACTCCGCTCCTCCAGCTGTATAAGTTGCTGTAGATTCATTCGTTCCATTAGTCCAGGAACCTGCTCCTCCTGTCCACGTGCCACTCGTGGCACCACCACCGACCGAGCCAGCCATTGCCACTGAAGTTGTACTTTGACACATATCTGCCAATGCTGCCCCTGCAGTTGCCGTTGGATTAGCATTTACTGTGACATTCTTAGTATCTGTATCTGTTCCGCATGA